>Ga0070741_10000130_pt1 | contig 292790 bp, 262 predicted proteins | sample Coa_R1_4_FD_66440 | JGI IMG/M metagenome (GOLD analysis project Ga0070741, IMG submission 66440) | Surface soil microbial communities from Centralia Pennsylvania, which are recovering from an underground coalmine fire - Coalmine... | ecosystem: Environmental > Terrestrial > Soil >...
GCACCAAGGTGCGCGAGATGCTCCGCCGCGGCGAGGCTCCCCCGCCAGAGTTCACCCGCCCCGAAATCGCCGCCATCCTCCTGCGCGCCATGCGCGACCCCGCCTAGATCCCCGCGGCAGACAAACGTGAGAGGTCTCAACAGGACCGGCAAGCTGGCCCTGTCGGCACTGGCGTTGCTGATACTGCTGGCGCCGCTGCCGGAGGGTTCTGCCTATCCGTGGGCGCTCGCGATTGTCGAAGCGTCTATCTTCGTAACGGCGGCGCTCTGCGGCGCGGCGCTCGCGCTCGGCAAAGGAAGGGCGGTGCCGCCATCGCACAGCGGCGTTGCGCTGGCGCTTGTATTCGTGGCGCTGGTCGCCATTCAGTTGGTGCCTCTGCCACCCGCGTTGCTCAAGGTTGTGTCGCCCAACACCTACCGGCTGTATGCGCTGAGCATGCCCGGATGGCCGCATGCGCGAGCCGGCGAGCTCCCCGCCGCATCGCGACCATCGCCGTCTGCATCGGGCGCGTGGACCGTACTGCCCACAATGGGCGAAATCGCGGCCGGCGCTGCGGTTGCGTTTGCGCCCTTGGCACGGGCCGCTGCTGCTCGCTCGGCGAACCACTCTCTGAACCTTGGCGCTGGGCGTGGCGGATGGCGTGGGATTTCGATCGCGCCCTCGATTACGCGGCCCGCGCTGCTCGAGATGGTGGCATACTTGACGCTGTTCCTGGTGGTTTTTCTCTGTCCGGTTGGGGCCGACGCTCAAAGCGAGCGGGCTGTCGCCAGGACGGTCATGTTAGCGGCGCTGATCAGCGGGCTGATTGTCGCTGTGGTCGGCGTGGTCGAATTTTTCGACTGGAACGGGAAAATCCTCTGGCTGTTCGTTCCCTATGACTGGGGCGCGCCGCAGCTCGGCGCTCCGGCGCGGGCGTTCGGGCCGTTCGTCAGCCCCGACCATTTCGGCGACTATCTCGTGCAGGTGCTGCCGCTGGCGGTCGGCGGCGCCATGTTTCGCTCGGACCTGTTCTCAAAGCTGCGGGCATTTCGCGTATTCAGCGCACTGACGGCGTTTTTCGTGGTATGCGCCCTGCTGCTGAGCCTCTCGCGCGGCGCATGGATCGCGGGTGCGATCGCGCTCGCCGCGTTATTTGTGCTCTCGGCGCGTATGCCTGCGCGCGCGAGGCCGCGCCTGCCGGGCTTCGCCCGTGCAGGGATGCCCTCCGCGGCCGGGGTCCTTGCCGCCGCGCTGGTCGTCTCCGCGTTCGTTTTCATCGGCGCGCCGGGGCGCCGGCAGATCGATCTCCGGCTGCAGGAAACGGTTTACGACGACAGCGGCTTCGGCGGCCGGCTGGGGCTGGCCGCCGACACGCTTGCGATGGCGCGCGACTATCCGGTGCTCGGCGTGGGCCTCGGATGCTGGCCGGAGCTGTTTCCGCACTATCGCCGTCCGCCATGGGCGCCGGTGATGTACCGCGAGGCGCACAACGACTATGCACAGCTGCTTGCCGAGACGGGCATTGCGGGCTTTGCGCTGGTTGCCTGCTTCTTCGCCGCGCTCGGGCGGCAGCTCTACCGGGGGCTCGCCAATGGAGCGCCGCTCTCACCGGAACTCGCGGCCGTATGCGCCGCGCTCGCGGCGGTCGCGTTCCACGAGTTTTTCGATTTCAGCCTGCGCACTCCGGCCAACGCGATACTGTTCACGACTCTGCTCGCGCTGGCTGCCCGGATGGCGGGCGGAGGACGCACCGCTGCAGGAGTTAATGCAGGGAATTGCCCGCGCTCGCGGCGGATTGCCGGCGCATGTGCGACGGCAGCGGCAGCGGGCTTGGCCTTGTGCGCTCTCGCTCAGGAGAAAACTCCGTATCCGTACAACATCGCGCGGCCGGCGTCGCAGCAACAGGCGCTAGCGCTGATTTCGGCGCATCCCGCCGAATCCACGCCACATCTGGAGCTGCTCGCGATGGCTGGCGCGCGGATGTCCCAGCGCCGGCGCCTTGAAGAGCTTGATACGGCGTTGTGGTTGGACCCGACCAATCCATATCCGCGCGACCTCCATGCGCAAGCGCTCTTGCGGCGGGGGATGGGCGCCCGGGCGCTCGACGATATTACTCGATCGGTTGCGGACTCGCCCTCGCTCTCGACGCATTCCTATCTCAACCGGAGGTTAATCCAGTGGCTCTCGGCCGCCGAGCGGGCTGCGGTGGAGCGGGGATTCAAGGAAGCCGTCGGGCGCGGGTATGACGGCGCCGTCCCGGCAATGGCGGATTTCTACGGAGCGCTCGACCGCTTTGGCGACGCCGCGCAGCTCTACCGCAAGGCGGCGGACCGGCAGCACGATCCGGACGTGCGCGAGAGCTACCTGCTCGGCGCGGGCGTTTCGTACGCTCGCGCCGGCAATCCGCAGGCGGCCCGGGAATCCCTCGCGGCGGCAATCCGCGTCGATCCCGCCGACACCCGGCCGTACGAGTATTTGGTGACGATGGTTTACGGGCCGCGCGATCAGCTGGGAGCGGCGCGCAACGTTGTCGCGAAAGGCATCCGCGCCGGGGCCGACGGCGGGGTGCTCTACCAGGCGCTGGCGGACGCGGCACAGCACGAGGGCAACACGCGGATGGTGGAGATTGCGCTGCGCGGCGCCGTCGATTCGCGGCCGACTTACAATGCGCTTCTGCGGCTCGGCATCTTCTATCTCAATCAAAAAAAATACGACCGCGCGGCCCTCAACCTGCGCCGCGCAACCGAAGTTAGGTCCGCGGCGGCGGAGGCGCACTTTTACCTGGGCCTCGCCGAGGAAAGCGACTATCGATTTTCGGATGCTGAGCGCGATCTCGCTCGCGCGCTGCAGCTGGCGCCCGCCAACCCCGGCTATCGGGCGCACTATCTGGATTTTCAGCGCAGGGTGGCCCAAGGGCTGGGGCGCCCACTTTCAACGGATCGCTAGTTCGGCGTCTTTAAGCCGCGAACGGCTCGGCCCGCGCGACAAATTAATTTTCGGACTGTGGGATGCTGGTAGCGCGCAGAAAGCTGATGCGCAGCGCACTCGCGCTGCTCGACGCGGCGACCCTAGCCGCCAGCTTCGCCGCCGCCTACTTTGCTATCGGTACAATTTTCGGCCGCGCGTTCGTTGCCTTTTCGCCGTATCTGTGGGTGCTCGCGCTGAGCGTCGGAATCTGGCTGATATGCCTGCGCGCCTGCGGCCTCTATCGCTCGGCGACCTACACTGCGGCCGGGCGCCTGCTGGCGCGTCTGCTCCAGTGCCATTTCGTCGCCGGCCTCGCGCTGCTCAGCGCGATGTACCTCAGCAAGTCAGCCGGCATAAGCAGGCTGCTCCTTCAGACCTTCATCGCGCTGAGTTTCGTCGCGCTGGCGGCGCAGAAATTCGCCCTGCGCAGCTGGCTCGAACGGATGCGCAGGTGCCCCGGTCCCGGTCGGCGCAAGCTGCTCTTGGTGGCATCGCCTGCCGAAGCCCGGCGTTGGCTGGAACTCATCGCCGGCCATGCGTCGATGCTCGCCGACATCGTTGGAATCGTCGCTCCTGCGGAGGGCGCGGCGCCCGCTGCGCCGACGCTGCCAGACATGCCGCCGCTGCTCGGCGGGCTCGACGACGTGTCGGCGCTGATGCGCACGCACGTGATCGACGAAGTGATGGTTGCCGCGACGCTCGATGGCCGCGCGCTCGAGCGGCTCGGCCGACTGTGCGCGATGCGCGGGGTGGTGATGCGAGTGCTGGTCGAGACGCCGCGGCCACCACTCGGCGTTTGGACGGCCGAGCACTTTGGCGACGGCGCGTTCGTGCTTTCGCTGGCCGCTGTGCCGCAGAACCCGCTCCATCTGGCGGCCAAGCGCGCGCTCGACATAACCGGTGCCGTGCCCGGGCTGCTCGCCTGCGGATGCGCCTGGCTGTGGTACGGGCGGCGGCTGAGCCGGGAGAGCGGTGGCTCGACGCTCTTTCGCCAGCAGCGCGTCGGCTGCAACGGGCGGCGCTTTACGCTGTTCAAGTTCCGCACGATGCACACCCGTGCCGAGGAGCTGAAGCTCGGGCTTAGCGCATACAACGAGATGCGCGGGCCGATCTTCAAGCTCAGCAACGACCCACGCGTCACCCCGACCGGGCAGAAGCTACGCCGCCGCCATCTCGACGAACTGCCGCAGTTCTGGAACGTCTTGCGCGGCGAGATGAGCCTGGTCGGCACGCGTCCGCCGACCGAGGACGAGGTCTCAGCCTACGACGAGCATCACCATCGCCGGCTCAGCATGAGGCCCGGGCTGACCGGGCTCTGGCAGCTCAATGGCAACGGCGCGGTCAAGGATTTCGAAGAGGTCGTGAAGCTCGACTGCGAGTACCTCGACAACTGGTCGCTGTGGCTGGACCTCAAGATCATGGCGCGCACGATGGCCAAGGTGATGCGCGGCGACGGCTGGTAGCGGGTAGGCCGCGCCTGCTGAGCGGGGCAAAGCGTCGCAGCCCACGACGAAGGTTCGAAACCCGCGGCTAACTGGGATGCAGACCGAGCGGACGTTGCACGAGAATGCGTGCGCGGGCGTCCGCGCGCGCCAGCTCTCGTTCTACGACGAGGGGTGCGATGCGGAGTTCGAGATCACGCGGCCGCACGGATGCGGGCGGCTGTACGAATTCCTCATCGAGTACCGGTTCCGCGCCGGGATGCGGGTGCTCGGGCTGCCACTTGGTGGGCGCTCCGTGCTCGAGGTCTGTTGCGGGTCGGGCATGATGGCTGAGAAGCTCGCCCGCGCCGGCGCCGCCGTCACCGGCGTCGACTTCTCATCCGCGGCCGTCGCGCGCGCGCGCGAACGCGCGCGCCGCTACGGCTTTGCGGCGAAATTCTTCGTCGGCGACGCCGAAAACCTGGCCCTTGCCGACGGCGCTTTCGACGTCGTCGCGGTCCACGACGGCTTGCACCATCTCGATCGCCCGCAGCGCGCGATCCGAGAGATGGCGCGGGTCGCCCGCGAGGCGGTGCTGATTCTGGACCCTGCGCGCGCGGCGCTGACCCGGCTCGCGGTCCGGCTCGGAATCGCGGTGGACGTCGAGCAAGCTGGAAACAAGGTCAAGCGGCTGGTTCCGCGCGAGGTGGCGGGGATCCTGCGCGGCGCCGGCTACCGTGAACTGCGCTGGGAGCGCACGCTGATGTACTACCCGCATCAGCCGCCCGCATGGTGGCGGCGGTTCGACCGTGCGCCGGCCTTTGCCGGCTGCCGCGCGGCGTTCTGGGCCGCCAACCTCGCATGCGGGCACTGGGGGAACAAGCTGGCGCTGGCCGCGCGGCGCTGCTAACGCAAGTGCCTCGCGCCTGCCCGCCGAGGCGTCCCAAAATCCGGGAAACGTTCAGCCCGACGCATAAAGCCCTTCCGCGAGAAGGGCTTTATGCTGTCGGGCGCTTCGCTTTGCCGGCCGCCGCGGCGCTACTGAAGCAGCATCGGCGATCCGCTGCCAAAGCTGCCGCCGCTGGAGGGGATATCGTCCAGGGAGATGGTGCCCAGGAAGACGGCGTTGAGCGTCTTCTGCGACCCCTGGCTGGTATAGGAGTCGATCCACATGATCGCCATCTTAACGACCGGCACCGTGACCGAGGAGCCGGTGACGCCGGTGAAATCTATCATCGGCACTGCCACCAGCCGCGGATCGTAGGCCGGCGCGTCGCTGAGCGAGGTCGGTGGGGTGGTCACCTGAGGGTTGATCGCCTGGCCCATCGCGACCCGGTAGCCGACGCCGGTGGCGGTGGGGCCGTTGACCTGTCCGGTCTCGACATCGATCGCGCTCAGATTGAGCGCTCCCTGATAGCCATTTTCGAGGTTGTTCAGAAACTGGTTCGCTCCAGAGCTGCCGAGCGCAAGCCGGCCCCAGTTGCCGGGTCCAACATTCCAGCTGCCGCCGTTGCCGTTGGCTCCAGCCTGCACCAGCTGGTATTCGGTGCCCTCAGTGTAGTTGCACGAAGTGGTGGAGCAAGGCAGCCCCACGGGAATCAAACCGCGCGTGCCCCAGGTGTTCTGCTTGATTCCCGCCTTTGCAAACGCGGTCGCTGTGCCCGAGCTCAGCCCGACCATCGGCAGAAAGTAGTAGGGCACCCGGCGCGTGGTGCTCATGCTGATCGACATGTTGTCGGCGGCGACCGAGGTCGATGCGATCTCGGCATTCTTGACGCCGTCGGTATTGGCGTAGGTGTTGGCGGTAGATTGCGCCCGGGACGGGTTGCCAGGCAAGTAGCCGGCGCCGGCGAGCACTGCGGCGTCCGAGGCCTTCTGCAGCTGGCCCCAGTTGAAGTAGAGCAGCGCAATGTCGGAGGCGAGGCCACCGACACCAATGAGCGTGCCAATCACAAGGGTCGTGACCACGATCATCTGGCCGCGACTTAGACGCTTTTGGCTCATAAGACCCCTTTCGACATCTTTATTAATTCATTTTCACCTTTAGATAGCAGATCTGGGTGACAGCATCAAGCATGCCATTTGATTTTAAACGATAAATCTTATGTTTTTTCGTCTTGTACTATCTAAACACAGCTTTAGACGTGGCAGAGGCACAACGCAGCTTGGGCGCCGCTGCCACGTAAGGGGTTCCGACCCGCTTGAGCAGACTTCTAAAAGCACCGCGAAAACAAAGCCATTTTTTCGCTCGTAACCTTCGGCAGGAGCTCCCTGGGGAGCGGCTACCTCAAAGGTGGGCAGGCCGCTGGTCATCGCTCATGAACCAATAGACCGAAGCATAGGCCATCGCGAGCGAGACGAAGCCGCCCTCGGCAGCCGCGATGAAAATGGCGCTGGTCGAGTGCGGTCCGAAGCGTCCTCTGAGGTCCATCGAAGCCGCGATCATCAGATAGCTCCCCGCCGCCATCCACAGCGCCCGGCCGCTTGCGCTTCTGCGCTGGGCGGCCGCGACCATCCCGGCGAACGGGAGCAGCATCAGAACGAAGTAGTGCACCCAGGCCGTCGGCGCCAGCATCACCGACGCCACCACCCACAGATCGAATGCCCCCAACTCGGGGTCACCCTCTGCGGCGCGCCGCGCCGTCGCGCCGACGGTGGCGGCGAGCAAGCCGAGCTCCGCCAGCCCAATTGCGCACAGGCGCAACGCCTCGAAGCCCGTGCCCGCAGTCAGATTCAGAGCAAGCGCGCCGTACCACAAAATCTGGGAGACGAAGGCGGACAGTGCCAGATTGATCGGCTCGGCCATAAAGCGCTGCAAGGTGGCCTCGCGCAGGCCCATGGAGAGGAAACCCACTGACGCCGGCACACCCGCTATCGCGACCGTCACCACCGCGCCCGCCGCAGTACCTGCCATCGCGAAGCCGAGCGCGCGCCATCGCCGGCCCAACACGAGGTAGCCGACGAGAATGAACGGGAAGCCGCGCCAGAGTCCCGCTACCGCCAGAGTGAGCCCCGCCGCCGCGTCGCGCCGCTGCTGCATCCATCGCGCCATCAGAACCAGCAAGAGCAGCACGAGCAACTTGTTCTGCGCCCAGAAAAAATGGTCGCCCACCGGCGGGTAGAGCAAGGCCAGCGCCCCCAACGCCAATCCGAGCCGCGAATCGATGCCCGACGGCGCCCCGAGCAGCAGCCGGAGCGCGGCGAGCAGCGCTGCCAAATTCAGCGCGATCCACACCCAGTACGCCGCACGCACGGGCAGCAACGTCAGCGGCTCGAAGCAAACCAGGAATGCTGGCGGGTCGGTCGCATGTTCGATTGGCGCCGTCTCCAGGCCGAGCGGCGCTCCGATCCGTGCCAGGTTGATCCGGTAGGGATTGAGATTTTGGCGCAGCGCGAGCGCCGAAGCGTAGTAGATGCTGAAGTCGAAACGCCCGGCGCGTGCGGGAAGCTCGGCGGCGGTCAGCCCAACGTGGACAAGTGCCGCCGCCCACAGGATCGCGATCATGCTCGGGCGCCTGAGCGTGGCCCCCAGGCCCGCGCCCGAAACCCATGCCTGCGGCGCGCCAGCCGCAGCTATCTGAATACTGTCGACGCCGTTCATGTTGCGCCGACGGGCGGCGTATCTCCCCGCCATCCGTCGACTGCGAACCAGTAGCCGGCGGCGTACGCGGCGAGCATCGATACCGAGCCGAGTTCCTCCAGACCCAGCCTGAGCCACGCCGAAGTCCCGTCCGGCAGCACCGAGACCGCCGCCATCGCGCCCGCGATCGTCAGGTAACTCGCAACGGCCACCGGCGCCGCGTGCGACACGTTCTCGCCGCGCGCGGCCGCCGCGGCGATAAGCGCGAACGGGACGAGCAGCAGCACCATGTAATGGAGCCAAGCGGTCGGCGCGAGGAGGATCGCCGCCGAGATCCATAGCGCAACGGCGCGGCCAACGCCGACGCCGCCGCCGCCGCAGTGATGCGAGCGCAGTGTCGCCCGCACGGTCAACGCGAGCAGCCCGATCTCGGCGAGGATCGCGGCCGGTAGCCGGAGCGTGAGAAAGCCTTCTCCAAATCCGACCGCCCACCCGTACCAGCAAAGACGCGAGACAAATGATCCCAGCGCGACGTTCGCCGGCACCGCGACGAATTGCGCGCTGGTGATGAGCTTGATCGCGCGGGTAAAGCCGACAGCGCGCGCCAGGCCGAACGCAATCGCGGTTGCAAAAGCGCCGATGGCAAACGCGCCCATGGCGTATCCCAGCGCGCGCCATCGTTTCAGCGTAACCAGGCATCCTGCCATGATCAGCGGAAACCCGCGCAGCAGGCCGGCCAGCGCAAGCGCGAGCCCCGCCGTCGCGTCGCGCCCGCGCTCCAGCGCGCGCAGCATCAGCACCAGCAGCGCAAGCACGACGATCTGGCTCTGGGCGTATTGGAAATGCACCTCCAACGGAGGATAGAGAAGCGCCAGCGCCGCCATCGCCGAGCGGCTCCGCCAGCCCAGCCCGCGCTCGGCGCCGATCAGCGTCACAAGCGCGGCTACGAGAAGGAAAAAGTTGATGCCGGTCCACGCCCGATACGCCGCCTGCGGCGAGAGCAGAGTCAGTGGCTCAAAGCATAGAATGAAGCTGGGCGTCCCGGTGGCGCTTACGGTGCGGCCGACGTCGAGACTGCGGGCGGCGGCGAAGCGCTTCAAATCGATCGTGTAAGGATCGAGCCCCTTGCGCGCGGCGAGCGCCGCGGCGTAATAGTGGCTGAAATCGGGGCGTCCGGCGCCGCCGCCGAGCTTTGCGCCGACGGCCAGCAGATGCAGCAGCACCGCGACCCAGATTGCTGCCACAACCGCGGGACGAAGCGCGGCGCGTGCAAGCCCCTCGAGCGAGAGGCGACCGCAGACGACGGCAGGCGGCGCGACAACGGGCAGACCGCGCGCGGGCGGACGACCGCCGCGCGGCGGTGCGGCGGCAATTTGTTGTCCTTCCAACGAGCGCACGCGCGCGTCGGCCGGGGCGATGAATCAGGTCATCGTGGCGCTTGAGATGCTGGTCTCGGTCAGATGCGCCATGACCCAGTCGATCACTTCCCTGACCGCCAACTCATTGGAGTTCGTGAAGACAAGTTTGCAGCCGACACTGGCGCCCTTGGGCGAATCGAAGACGTGCGTAACCAAATCGCTGTTTGCCCATACGGTTGCGCCGGTCGCCTGTTCGGTAAGCCTTAGCCACATCGCGGTTGCGTCCTCATTTCTTTGCCTGCCTCGGGCCGCAAGCATCAGGTCGCATCAGTTGTGCCAACCGCGTGTGCAACGGCGCCATGTGTGACCAGAGGCATCGAGCTGGCGCCAATGGAACCAGTGATGGCGCCGGCGGGCGAGCAGCACGTCGATATCCGCCAGAATCCGACCGTGCAGCGCCGGCGCGAGGCGCTGGGATCAGCGGTGCGGCGCGGGCGGTTTGCCGGTGCGCAGGAAGTGCAGATAGTCGGCGAGGATCTCGGCGTGGTCGAAGGCGAGCGGCGCGGGAGGCGCGTCGGGAGCGAAAAGGGCGACGCCCTTGGCGTCGTCGGCAGCGCGCGGGATGCCGCGTGCGCGTCCGACATACACCACGCTTATCGTGTGTCCGCGCGGGTCGCGGTCGGGCCGCGAATAGACGCCGAGCAGCGCGCGCAGTTCGACCTCCAGCGACGTCTCCTCGCGCGCCTCGCGAATAGCGGCCTCCTCAACCCGCTCGCCGACCTCGACGAAGCCGCCCGGAATCGCCCATCCGAGGGGAAAGTTGCGCCGCTCGATCAGCACGATCCGGTCGCCGATCTCGGCGATCACGTCGGCGGCGATTGGCGGGCACACGGGCCGCGGCATGCCGTGAGCCTAACACTTCGTCCGCGCCCGCGCACCCGCGCGGCGCGCGCGCCGGCGGGATTTGACATCGCGCGCCGCGGGAAACAAAGTCTCATCCTGACATGCAAGTTGCACGGCTCTACGATTTTGGCGATATCCGCGTCGAGGAGGATCCGCGCCCGGCGCCCGGCCCCGACGAGATTCTGGTGCGCGCGCGTGCCTGCGGCATCTGCTCGGGCGACATCATGCCCTGGTACATCCGGCGCAAGGCGCCGCTGGTGCTCGGCCACGAGCCGGTCGGCGTGGTCGAGGAAGTCGGCGCCGCCGTCACCGCGTTTCGTCCGGGCGAGCGCGTCTTCGTTCACCATCACGCGCCGTGCTTCGAATGCGCGGCGTGCCGGCGCGGCGAGTTCGTGCAGTGCGCAACCTGGCGCGCAACCAAGCTGCTGCCGGGCGGGATGGCCGAATATTTCGTGGTCGGCGCGCACAACCAGCGCGACACACTGCGCCTGCCGCGCGGCGTCGATGACGCGGCGGGAGTGCTGATCGAGCCGGCGGCCTGCGTGGTCAAGTCGCTGCGCCGCTCGGGGCTCAAGCCGGGCGAGACCGTTTTGATAATCGGTCTCGGGATCATGGGTATGATGCACGTCATGCTCGCGCGCCATCTCGGCGCCGGCCGGATCATCGGCGCCGACCTGTTCGAGGCGCGCGCGCGCCGTGCGGTCGAACTCGGCGCCGACACCGGCGTGGTGGTCGCCGGTGACAACCTCGCCGAACAAGTGCGCGCGGCGACTGGTGGCGCGATGGCCGACGTCGTGATCGTCGGGCCCGGCACGAGCAAGGCGATCGCCCAGGGCCTGGCCGCGGCGGGTAAGGGAGCGACCGTGGTGCAGTTCACCGCAACCCCGCCGGAGGACGAGCTGATGCTGCGGCCACACGATCTGTACTTCAATGAGACGCGTCTGGTGCCGAGCTACTCGTGCGGACCGGACGACACCCGCCAGGCGCTCGAGCTGGTCGAGCGCGGCGTGCTGCGCGCGACCGACCTGATCACGCATCGTTTTCCGTTGCGCCGTGTGGCCGAGGCGTATGCGGCCGCGCAGAAGCCCGAATCGCTCAAGGTGATCGTAACATTCGGCGAGTAGCGCCCAGCGGACCGATAGAGCCATCCGGTCACTGACGCCTCGCGAGGTTTAGGCGAATGCGTGGCGCACGCATCAGCGGCAGGCGAAGCAGGCGGGCACGGCGCGCGAGCACAAGCGTGTTCAAGCCTGGTTCACGAAAACGGCGGGCGCCGCGCGGGCGCAGCTCGCGCGCGGGCGGCGGATCGATGCCCACCGAGCATGTGCAGGGCCGTATTCCCGTCCTGCGGCGGTTCATCGCGGGCTATCGATGGGACGGAATCGAAGTGGAGCCGTACAAGCTGCGCACGTATCGCGGCGGCGAGTTTCGCGGCGCGTCGCGCCAGGTGCTGGTCGGCAAGCGCGGCGAGCGCGTGCGTTTCCACGTGCGCTACTTCGAGCTCGAGCCGCGCGGATTCACCAGCTTCGAACTCCATCGTCACTCGCACGTAGTAATCGCGTTGCGCGGGCGCGGACGCGTGCGCGTGGGAGAGAGGCAGTACCAAATGAGGCGGCTCGACACGATCTACATCGGGCCCGAACAGCCTCATCAGTTGGCCGCGCTGGGGCGCGGGCCGTTTGGCTTCCTGTGTATAGTCGATGCACGCCGCGACCGGCCCCGTGCGGTGATCGAATAGTCAGTCGCAGGCGAGCTCCCTATACACAGGAGCCAACACAAAGAAAAGGGCGACTATCAACAAGCCGCCCTTTCCCTGTGTCCGTCGCGAAAAACTACGGAGTGCCCGCGGGCGCCGGAGCCGCAGGGGCCGCCGGAGCCGCAGGCGCGGCCGCCGCCGGCGCGCCCTCGGCCGCCTTCTTCATCGCGCGATGATGCGCGCGGTGATGGCGGACCATGCGATGGTACCGCCGCTTCATGGTCGTGGTCTTGGCGGCGATCGCCTCAGCACGATCCGCAGCCGCCTTCGCGTCGGAAGCGGCCTGCTCAGTGCGGGTCGCGGCAGCCTGTGCCGCGGCCGCCGACTGCTGTGCCGAATTGGCGGCGGCCTCCGCGCTCTGCGCTGAGGAGGCAGCCTGCTGTGCCGCCTGCTGTGCACGCTGAGCGGCGTCCTGGCCGGTGCATCCGGCGAGCAGCGTAAGCGCCAGTGCAGCCCCGGCAAGTCCGACGAGCTTCGAAGTCCTTGTTAACCCTTCCATCCTGATGTTCCTTCCTCCTTCAAGGCTTGCGGCGCCGTTGAAGAATCTCACCGCATTCTGGATCCGGAGCGAAACTGATTTCCGGGGCCGAGAAAAACTCTACACAAGTTGGAAAGCCCTCGCAATCAAAAGTTCTTATATCTGAATAATCAAGGCGCAATGAAAATTTACTTACGCCACGGCGCTTCAACTAGCTAGAGTATGCCAGTTAAAAGTCATCTTCGCCGCCAAGGTCGTCCATGCCGCCCATGCCGCCCATGCCGCCCATGCCGCCACCCATTCCCGGCGCACCCATCCCTGGCATCCCACCGCCCGCGCCGGCCGGTAGCGTCGGGGACACTGGCTTGCGCGGCCGTTCAGCGATCGCGGCTTCGGTAGTAATCATCATCGCCGCCGCGCTCGCCGCATTCTCGAGCGCCGCGCGCACGACTTTGGCCGGGTCGATGACGCCCGCCTTGACCAGATCCTCGAATTCCTCGGTGAACGCGTTGAAACCCCAGTCGCCCTTGCCGTCGAGCACCTGGTGATAAACTATCGCCGGCTCGCGGCCGGCGTTGGCGACGATCTGGCGCAGCGGCTCGCTCATCGCGCGCGCGATGATGTCGGCGCCAGCCTTGCGCTCTTCGCTCAACTTGAGCGCCTGCACATCCTTAATCGCGCGCACCAGCGCGACGCCGCCGCCCGCCACCACGCCCTCCTCGACCGCCGCGCGCAGCGCGTGGACCGCGTCATCGACGCGCGCCTTGCGCTCCTTGAGCTCGACCTCGGTGGCCGCGCCGACCTTGATCACGGCGACGCCGCCGGCAAGCTTGGCCAGGCGCTCTTCGAGCTTTTCGCGATCGTAGTCGGAGGTGGTTTCGGCGATCTGCTTGCGCAGCTGCTCCATGCGGCCGTGGATCTCGGACTTCTTGCCCGCACCGCCGACCAGCGTGGTGTTGTCCTTGTCGATGATTACGCGGCGGCATCGGCCGAGCGCGCTCAGCTGGACGTTTTCCAGCTTCAGCCCCATCTCCTCGGCGATCGCCTGGCCGCCGGTGAGAATCGCCATGTCCGTCAGCATCTCCTTGCGCCGATCGCCGAAGCCCGGCGCCTTGACCGCGGCGACGCGCAGCGTGCCGCGCAGCTTGTTGACCACCAGCGTGGCGAGCGCTTCGCCCTCGACATCTTCGGCGATAATCAGCAGCGGGCGGCCGGCGTGAACCACGCGCTCGAGCACCGGCAGCAACTCGCGCATGTTGGAGATCTTCTTTTCGTGAAAGAGCACCAGCGGCTCCTCGAGCTCGACCGTCATCCGCTCGGGGTTGGTGATGAAGTAGGGCGAGAGATAGCCGCGGTCGAAGCGCATTCCCTCGACCAGGTCGAGCGTGGTGTCCAGCCCGCGCGCCTCCTCGACCGTGATCACGCCCTCCTTGCCGACTTTATCCATGGCGTCGGCGATGATCTTGCCCATCGCGCGGTCGCCGTTGGCGGCGATCGTGGCCACCTGCACCATCCGCTCATAATCCCTTACCGGCTTGGCCATCGCCTTGATCGTCGCGACAGCCTTGGCCACCGCGGCCTCGATTCCGCGCTTGAGTTCCATCGGCGCGATGCCCGCGGCGAGCAGGCGCATGCCCTCGCGCACAATCGCGCGTGCGAGGACGGTAGCGGTGGTGGTGCCGTCGCCGGCGACGTCGGAGGTTTTCTGGGCGACCTCGCGGATGAGCTTAGCGCCCATGTTCTCGAATTTGTCCTCGAGCTCGATCTCCTTGACCACGGTGACGCCGTCCTTGGTGATGACGGGGGCGGCGAAGCTCTTCTGGAGCATGACGTGGCGGCCCTTCGGTCCGAGGGTGACGCGTGCGGCGTCGGCGACCAGGCAGGCGCCGGCGACGATTCCGGCACGCGCCTTCTCGTGTAACTCAACGACTTTGGCTGGCATCGATCAAATTCTCCGTACGGGATAGTTGAATTGGCCACACACTGCTCCGCCGAGTCACGGGCGGGCGACCGCAACCAAGATAAGCACGCCCGCCGCCATTGCAACAGCCGCCGTCGCTTTGTGCGGCGCGGCGCGCCGTGCAAGGATACCCGCAGTGGGGAGTGCGCGATGAACAAGCCGACAGGACTGCGCGGGATGGCCGCACTCGCCGCCGCGGCTTGCGCCGGGGCGGCCTATCTCGCGCTGGCGAGCGCGGCAGCGGCAACGCTCGGCGCCGCGCTTGACGGCGCGCCGTCCTCGGCCGCGGCGCGCCGCGCGCTTGCGCCCTCAGCCGTGCTCGCACAGAACGACCAGGACGTATCGTCCGCCGACATCGAAAAGTACGTCGCGGTGTATCGGGCGATGCAGCACAACCACAGCCTCGATGTCGAGCAGGCGGCCGCCGCCCAAGGGCTTAAGCTGCACGCCTTTCGTGAGCTCGAGGAGCGGATCGAACGCAACGACGCAGCCCGCGAACAGGCGCGCCGCGAACTGGCGCATGGCGCTGAGCGATCGGAGCCGTCAACACACGGCTCCGGCACGGCCCCGCAGCCCTAGGCGCCGCGCACTATTCGCTAAGCGGCGGGTGGAAAAGCGGCGGAAGCGGCTCAGCCACCGCTTCCGCCGGTACAGAATTCCTACTTGGTGACCGAGGTCGAGAAGGCCGCTTCGAGGCGGGCAACCGCATCGTTGGCGCGCTTGAGCGAATCCTGCGCGCCAGAGGCCGCTTCCTCAGCCTTCTTAGCTGCCTCGGACGCCTGATTCGCTGAATTCTGCGCGTTGGTCGCCGCAGTGGCCGCCGACTGCGCACTACCTTCAGCCTGCTGAGTCGACTGGTCGATTTGGCTCTGGTAACTGCACGCCGCCATGAAGAGCGCGAGTGTCAGGATTCCGAGCGCGCTGGCCAACTTCTTCATCCGAAACCACCTCCTGCTAGAACCGGTTCACTATGTGGCAGCAATCAAACAGCTTCAGACAGCGGCGGAAAAGACCATGCGCCGCGCAAACCGAGACCATCGTTACAAATCAATTCCGGTCAGGCAAGCAAAAGTAGCAGCGCGTATCGGATCGCCGCCCGTCAGTAGATAATCGTCTCGAGCCAGGGACAGCGCGATTGACATCCAAAACTCGGCGCCGCTATGGTCAGGCGGGCTCAGTACTCAGTATTCGGCTTCTTTGAGTCCAGATCGAGGACAGCGTTTTGCCAGTCGCGCGCAATGATTACCAATACTGTGCTGGATGTGTCTAAGTCGAGCGGAATCGCGGATTCGACCGCCACCGAAACCGCCGCTCCGTCAGCCGCTGGTAGCGCGCCAGACTCTTTGCGGGCAAGCGCACCCGCGCGCGGGCCGGTGGCGATGACGGCGCTTCCCCCCGGCCTCGACCACGCGCTGCCCGGGCCGCTGCCCGAGAAGCACTTCGCCGGCGAGATGGAGTGCGACTTCGACTCCGCGCTCAGAATGGTGCGCGCGGCCGACGCCGCGCCGACCCGGAGCGCCACTAGCGCGCGGTCGTGGCTCAAGCGGCTGTTCGGCGGCGCTCGCGACGGCAGGATAACGACCCGCCAGGACCGTCACGTCGCGTTCGACGGCTTTCGCAACCCGCTCCACGATGAGAAAACCGAGCGCGACCGCCGCTACGGTACCGTTTACACCGTTGTCGAGCACGGCAACGCGTACCTCGTCAGTCTCGAGTTGCCGCGACGTATTCCGGCGTCGTCGCTCAAAGAGCTCTGGCATCTGCCCGACGAGATGCCCGATTACGATTACAGCATCACGCTGCATTGCAACGTACTCGGGATACGCGCAGGCGTGAGAGGCGAGGCGATGCGGCGACTGTCCTACATCTCAGCATCATTCCCCGCCGATTTCCTGACCCGGATCGAGTTCGAACGTCCCGTCACGGCCTTCAAGCATCGCCTGCGCAACAAGGTGCTGGAGATCGTGGTGATGAAGGCCGGGGCGGAATCCGCCAGCGGAGTTGCCTGAGTACGTTTGACGAGTTGCCAGCGCGGTTTGGGCATGCGCCGACCGGCGCAGGGACTCGGGGGCAGGGATGATGCGGGTCAGGGAGGCGACGGAGCGCGACCTCCCACGTATCCTTGAGATCGAGCGGCTGTGTTTTGCGCAGCCTTGGACGCTGGAGTCGTTCAGGCGCGAGCTGCTGCTTCCCTTCTCGCGTATCCTGGTGGCGGTCGAAAACGGCGCAGGCGGTCAGCCCGTCGGATTCCTTTGCCGATGGCTGGTGGCCGACGAATGCCATATCCTCAACGTGGCGGTCCACCCCGACTATCGCCGCAGTGGCATCGCAACGATGCTTTTGAACGAGTCAATTGGCGAAGCAAAGACGAAACACAGCCATTTTGTGACTCTCGAGGTTCGGCGTTCAAATCTTGCCGCGCGTAGTCTCTATCGGAAGCTGCACTTTGAAGAACAGCGTTTGAGGCGGAACTACTACGGACCCGGCGAGGATGCGATAGTGATGGAGCTAAGCCTCGAAAAGAGGCGCTGAGGCCTCCCCCGTAGCAGTTTTCGTTCCTCGTGCCCCAGTTACAAAGGACGCCCGGATGTGCCATAATGTGCGCAGGAGCCGGCGCAAATCGGGTGGCAGTGAACTGCGGTCACCAACCGTCCGAAATCCCCGCGCCTGAGAGCTCGAGCGGAAGCACAGATGGTGAATCAGCCGTTCAAGAAGGGCGAGAAGGTGGTATATCCGGCCCACGGAGTGGCCGTAATCGAGGATATTCAGAGTCGCGTCATTTCCGGAACCGAACGCCGGTTCTACATGCTCAAGATTCTCGGCACCGAGAAGATGACGATCATGATCCCGACCGAGAACGTCACTCAGGTCGGCCTGCGCCGGGTGATCGGCAAGGACGTGGTCGACAAGATCTATCGCATTTTGCGCCAGCGCAAGGTTGACGGCGACACCCAGACCTGGAACCGCCGCTATCGCGAATACACTGAGAAGATCAAGACCGGATCGCCGCTGGAGATCGCCAAGGTGCTGCGCGATCTGCTGGTGCTCAAGGGCGACAAGGAGCTGTCGTTCGGCGAGCGCAAGATGCTCGACACCGCGCGCAGCTTGCTGGTTAAGGAGCTCTCCATCGCCAAGGCCCATCCCGAGGAGAAGATCATGGAAGAGCTCAAGACGATCTTCGCCAACTGAACGTTCGCTTTTGCTGACGCGCATAAAGTCGGGGGATCGGAAGTAATTCCGGTCCCCCGACTTGCATTTGCCGCGAGCGCTTTGCGCTCCGGGCGTGTCGCCCGATAAGCTGGCCGCCATCGCCGATGCGCGCTTCATCCATCATCGTCGCCGCCGGCAGCGGCACGCGCCTGGGGATGAGCGTTCCCAAGGCGTTCGTGCCGCTTGGGGGCCGCTGCCTCCTTTACTACTCGTTGCGCGCGGTCACCTCGGTCGAGGAGATAGGTGAGGCGGTCGTGACCGTGCCCGCAGGCGGTGAAGCCCAGGCGCGCGCCGAGGCCTCGCGCGCCGGCCTGGCGATTCCGCTCAAGGTCGTGACGGGCGGCGCGGAGCGCCAGGACTCGGTACGAATCGGCCTTGCGCTGACCAGCGCGGAGGCGGAGGTCGTAATCGTGCACGACGCGGCGCGCCCGTTCGCACCGCCCGCGCTCTTCGCGGTCTGCATCGAAACGGCGCGGCGGTCGGGCGGAGCGATCGCGGCGATTCCGGTCGCCGACACGCTCAAACGCATGCAGGACCGCACGATCGTTGCGACGATTCCGCGCACCGGGCTATGGCAGGCGCAGACGCCGCAGGCCTTTCGCCGCGATCTGCTCGTCGCCGCGCACGAGCGCGCGACGCGCGAGCGATGGGCCGCGACCGACGACGCCGAGCTGGTAGAGCGATGCGGCGGGCGGGTCGAAGTCGTCGATGGCTCGCCGGCGAACCTCAAGATCACGACGACGGCCGACCTTGAGATCGCCGAACTCCTGGCGAGGCGCTCTTCAACGCAAGGGTGAAACGAAGCCGCGCGTCACGGGCGGACACGTGGGCGCGCAGCGCCTGATTCGGCCGCGGCGAGGCCCTCATTGAGCGAGCCAGAGCGGAAGCCGCGCAGATCGACGGTCACGAAACGAAAGCCGAGCTTGCGCAGCTCGCGATCGACGGCCTCGCGCGTTGCCGGCTCGAGCAGGCGCGCGATCTCGTTCGCCTCGACCTCCAGCCGCGCGACGTCGCCGTGATGGCGCACGCGAACGATCCGGAAGCCCATCTCGTGCAGCGCGTGCTCGCCGCGCTCGACCTGGCTCAGACCCTCCGGTGTGATGCGCGCGCCGTAGGGAAAGCGCGAGGAGAGACAGGGCGAAGCCGGCCGGTCCCAGGTTGGCAGCCCCAGCGCGCGCGACAACTCGCGCACCGCGGCCTTGCCCATCTCGGCTTCGACCAGCGGATGGCGCACGCGCTTTTCCGAGGCCGCCTTCATCCCGGGACGGTAGTCGTGCAGGTCGTCGAGGTTGAGCCCGTCAACGATTTCGTCGATCCCGAGCTCGGCCGCCTTGGCCTCGCATACGCTGAACAGGTTGTGTTTGCACAGGTAGCACCGGTTGAGCGGATTCTGCGCGTAGCCGGGAATGTCCAATTCGTTGGAATCGATCACCAGATGGCGCGCGCCAATCGCGCGGGCCATCGCCAACGCCGAGCGACGGTCGTCCTCGGGCATCGTCGGCGAGGTGGTCGTGAGCGCGAGCACGCGCTCGCCCAGGGTGTCGTGGGCGACGCGCAGGACCAGAGTCGAATCCACGCCGCCCGAAAAGGCGACCATCACCGAGCGCATCGGCGCGAAGATCGCCCGCAGCCGTTCGAGCCCGAGCGCGCTCTCGCCGCTCGTCACCGTCGCGCTCATCGTTCAGATCCCTTCGGCCTGGAAAAGATCGGTGGTCAGGTAACGCTCGCCGGTGTCGCAGAAGATCGTCGCCACCAGCTTGCCTCGCCCGAGCCGTTTGGCGATCTGGAGCGCCGCACAGCATGCCGCGCCCGACGAGATCCCGACCAGCAGTCCCTCTTCGCGCGCCAGGCGACGCGAATGGATCGTGGCCTCCTCGTCGCTGACCGCGATCACCTCGTCGTAAACGCGGGTGTCAAGGTTCTCGGGCACGAAGCCCGCGCCGATGCCCTGGATCTTGTGAAATCCCGGCTCGCCGCCCGAGAGCACCGGCGAGCTTTTCGGCTCGACCGCCACAATCAGCGGCCGGTTGCCCAGATGCTCGCGCAGATAGCGGCCGACGCCGGTTATCGTGCCGCCGGTGCCGACGCCGGCGACGAAGGCGTCTATCCGTTCAAGCTGTTTGAGCAGTTCGGGCCCGGTGGTCCGGTAATGGACCTCGGGGTTGGCGTGGTTATTGAACTGCTGCGGCATGAAGAAGCCTGGGTTGTCGCGCACCAGCTCCTGCGCCTTGGCGATCGCCCCGTGCATCCCGCGCGTGTCCGGCGTCAGCACTAGGCGCGCACCATAGGCGGCCAGCAACGAGCGCCGCTCCTCGCTCATCGTGTCGGGCATCGTGAGGATCAGCCGGTAGCCCTTGACCGCGGCGACCAGCGCAAGCCCGATCCCGGTGTTGCCGGAGGTGGGTTCGATAATCGTGTCGCCGGGACGCAGCCGGCCCTCACGCTCAGCCGCCTCGACCATCGCAAGACAGATGCGGTCCTTGACGCTGCCGCCTGGATTGAAGCTTTCCAGCTTCGCCCAGACCTCGGCGTCGTCACGGCCGGGCAGCCGATTGAGCCGCACTACCGGGGTGTGACCGATCAGATCGAGCGGCGAGTGCGCTACGCTATTGGGCATAGCGCGATATTAGCGGGATTCGCGTCCGTTTTGCGACTGTTTTTGAAGCCGGGCCTGCACCGTGCCATCCGAGGCTCAGCGGCGGTGCGCGCGCGGCGATGTTAAAGTGGTGGGGCGATGGCCGCCGATGCTTCGGATGAACGCGCGCGGGTACTGGTGATCTTTCCGGGCGCGCTCGGCGATTTAATCTGCCTTCTGCCGACGCTGCGCGCGCTGGCCCGGCGTCATCGCGGCACCGCGCTGGAATTGATGGCGCGTGAGGAGCTGGCGCGCCTTGCGATTGGCCGGATCGGGGTCGCGCGCGCGCACTCGATCGACCGCCGCGAAATCGCGGCGCTGTTCGCCGGCGGCACGCTTGCCGAGTCCGCCGCGCAATTCTTCCGCGGCTTCGCACGTATCTATTCGTTCTTCGCGTCGGGCGACGAACGTTTTCGGCGCGCGCTCGAAGAGGCGGCGGCGCCGGCCGCGGTCAGCTTCCATGCCTTCAGGCCGGCGCGGCCGGGACATGTTGCGGCGGCCTACCTCGAAGAAATCGGTGAGTACGCCGGGCCCGACGCATCGCTCGAAGCGCGAATCGACCTGCTTGACACCGACGCCACCGAGGCGCAGCAGGCGCTTGCGCGATGCGGCCTCGACCCGGCCCGCGCGTTGCTGCTTTTTCCGGGTAGCGGCGGTGCACATAAGAACTGGCCGTTGGAAAAATTCGTCGCCCTGGCCACGGCCCTGCCGGCGGGTTTGCGTCCCCTCGCCGTGCTCGGCCCGGCCGAGACGGGGATGGCGCCGCTGTTTGCCACGCGCCGAGTCGCGATGGTGAGCGGCCTCGCGCTTGGCGCGGTGGCCGGGCTCGCGTCGATGGCGTCCGGATTCGTGGGCAACGATTCCGGCGTTTCGCATCTGGCGGCTGCCGCGGGCGCTCGCGGGGTAGCGATCTTCGGGCCGACCGAGCCCGGGCGATGGCGTCCGCTCGGGCGCGTGAGGGTCCTGCGCGCCGATTCCCTCGACCGCCTCGGTGTGGAGAGCGTGGCGTCGGCGCTCGCCGAGCATATCGGCCAGGTCGAATTTTGCCCCGCTCCGTCCGTCTCTCATTGGAGGGCGCCGACGGGCGCACACGGAGATGGCCGAGGGCGATGAATTCGGTTCGAGTGATGGTTAGCTTATGAGAAAAGCAAGGGCAAAAAAGGCGCCGCGTTGACTACCGGAAATGCCTGGCGTAGCTTCAAACTGTCCCCGCAGCCGGCTCCTCGGCAGTGGAAATGCCGCCAAAATCCTTGCATTTTCCGGCTTCGTGAAGGAGGTCATCGGAGGGCACGCTGTTTGCCTGAAGGTTGAATCATGAGCGCAATCAAAACCACGCTGCTGTTGGGTGCGATGACCGGGCTGCTGCTTCTGATCGGTGGCACGCTCGGCGGCGCCAGCGGCCTTGAAATCGCCTTCATTTTGGCGCTGGTGATGAACTTCACCAGCTACTGGTTTTCCGACAAGCTGGTCCTGCGCGCGTACGGGGCGCAGGAGCTCGAGGCCACCTCGGCACCCGAGCTTTACTCGATCGTCAGCGAGCTCGCCCACGACGCGCATATTCCGGTGCCGCGGATGTACCTGATTGACACCGACACCCCCAACGCGTTCGCGACCGGACGCAACCCGAGCCACGCGGCCGTCGCGGTGACGCGCGGAATTCTGCGCATTTGCAGCCGCGACGAGCTCAAGGGCGTGCTCGGCCACGAGCTTTCGCACGTGATCAACCGCGATATCCTGACCAGCTCGATCGCGGCGACGCTGGCGGGGGCGATCATGATGATCTCCTCGATGATTAGGTGGGGCGCAATTTTCGGCGGTTTCGGCGGCCGCGACGGCGAAGATCGCGGCAGCTTCTTCGATCTGCTGGTGATGGCGATTATCGCGCCGGTCGCGGCGACGCTGATTCAGCTCGCGGTCTCGCGCACGCGCGAGTACCAGGCCGACGCCAGCGGCGCGCAGCTCACGCACAACCCGCTCTACCTCGCCAGCGCGCTGCGCAAGCTGGAGGCGGCCAACCAACGGCTGCCGATGGACGCGGGTCCGGCGACCGCGCACCTGTTCATCGTCAACCCGCTCAGCGCGCAAGGACTCGCGCGCCTGTTCTCGACCCATCCGCCGATCGAGGAGCGTATCCGGCGCCTGGAGCGGATGGCGGTGAGCGGACAAGTGGCCTGAGCCATGAGCCGATCGGAAGAGGAACAACCCGCCAAGGGGTTCAAGGTCGAAGACCGCCGCCGCTTCTCGGCCGAGGGCGAGCTTAAACCCGAGTTCAGCGGCACCGAGGAGCCGTCGGCGCCGCCGCCCGGCGTCAAGGGTGCCGGGGCCGCGGCGTCGGCTCCGCGAACTGCGCAGCCCCCTGGCGACGGCGGCGCGGCGGCGCGTTCGGCGCCCCGCGCCGCGGAAGAGATGCGCTCCGGCGCCGGCGCCCGGCAGGCGGGCGCGGTTGCGGAGATCAACTTCTCCGCCTTTCTGATGAGCCTTTCGACCGAGGCGCTGGTGCACCTGGGCGAGATGCCCGACCCGTCCAGCGGCGAGCAACGGCGCGATCTGGCGATGGCGCAGCAGATGATCGATATCCTGGGGATGCTGCGCGACAAGACGCGCGGCAATCTGGATCACGACGAACAGGCGCTGCTCGACGCCGTTCTCTTTGATCTCAGAATGAAATACGTTGAGATCGCACGCCGGGTCGGCTGAGCAGCGGGCCCGGCTCAGCCAGCGCGGATGTTCGTCAGGTTCTGGAACCTCGCTGTCATCGGCCTCGCCGCCGCCGGCCTGTTGTGCGGGACACCGGCTTCGCGCGCCCGCGCCGATCAGCTATGGGGCGAGCGGCCGGCCTCAGCGCGTCCGTCCAAGGCCGAAACTCTGCCCGACTTCGTTGGGCTTGCCGCTCAGCTCGGCCCCGCCGTCGTCAACATTTCGACCGAGCAGCGCGGCGCCCCGTCGCAGAGCGCGGAAGGCGAGGGCGGCGGCGCCGGCAGCGAGCCGTTCGGCGAATTCGGCGAGCCGTTCAGTGAGCCGCACGGGCGCAGCCTCGGCTCCGGCTTCATCATCCATCCCGCCGGCTACATTCTGACCAATGACCACGTGATCGAGAACGGGCGCAAGATCATCGTCACCACCAAGGACGGCAACCAGTACAAGGCGGCGGTGGTCGGGCGCGATCCCAAGAGCGACGTCGCGCTGCTCAAGATCGACGCGCGTCATGACCTGCCGACAGCGCCGCTGGGCAATTCCGACGAAGTCAAGGTCGGGCAATGGGTGATGGCGATCGGCGATCCGTTCGGCTTTGATCACACGGTGACCGCGGGAATCGTCAGCGCGCGCGGCCGCTTTATCCCCGGCAACTACGACGACTTCCTTCAGACCGACGCTTCGATAAATCCGGGCAACTCCGGAGGACCGCTGATCAACCTGCAGGGCGAGGTGGTCGGCGTCAACACCGCGATCTTCACCCGCACCGGCTCGAACACCGGGATCGGATTTGCGATCCCAATAAACCTGGTCAAGCAGGAGCTGCCGCAGCTCAAGGAGCACGGCAAGGTGGTGCGCGGATGGCTCGGCATCTACGTCCAGCGGGTCACGCCGGCGATTGCCGAGTCGATGGGGCTGCCCGGACCACGCGGCGCGTTGGTCGCCGAGGTCCTGCCCAACGGGCCGGCCAAGAGCGCCGGGCTCAAACGCGGCGACGTTATCGTGGCCTACGACGGCCGTCCGATCGGCGACTCGCGCGAGCTTCCGCTGATGGTTGGGCGGACGACGCTCGGCCGCAGCGCTACGCTCAGCGTGGTCCGCGACCGCAAGCAGATCGAGGTCGCGGTGACGATCACCGAGTCACACGAAACCCAGATCGCCGCGACCAGCGGTCGGCCGCTCAAGGCGGGCGCTTCCTTCGGACTCACGGTCAAGGATCTCAACCCCAAGCTTGCGCACGAGATGGGCCTGGACGAAACCCGGGGCGTGGTCGTGTACTCGGTCGATCCCGGCAGCATGGCGGAAGAGGCCGGAGTGCAGGCGCGCGACGTAATCCTTGAGGTCAATCGCCAGGCGGTGAGCGACGTTGACTCCTACAACCGCGCGCTGCGCGCGGGCGGCGCGGGCAAGGCAGTTCTGCTCCTCATCAAGCGCCGCAACAGCACCGTCTTCGTGCCGCTCGCGCCGGAGGGCTAGCCGATGAGCCGCGGCGGGCGGGGCTGGGATGCAGGGTCCAGAGCGGGCGTGGCGGCTGGGGACGGACGGGCCAGGCGGTGAAGCGCGCGATCAAAATAGCCCTGTTCAGCGTGGCGGCGCTCATCCTCTTCGCGGTGCCTCCGGCGATCTACCGGTTCGTCGGCTACTACCATGCGCTGGAGAACGAAGTCGTCGCCCGCTTTTCGGGCAAGCGATGGAATATCCCCTCGCGCATCTATTCAGACTCCTGCTTCGTCTATCCCGGGCAGAGCCTCGATGACCTCGGTTTCTTCCAGCGCCTGGCACGCCTCAACTACCATCAGGTGGCCCCGGGCAAGGTCGCCGCGCGCGGCGAGTACAGCCTCGACCCGGCCAAGCATCGCCTGACGGTCTTCCTGCATAGCTTCGCCTATCCCTACAGCCAGTTCCCTGGCGAACTCGTGCGGCTCACCCTGGGGCCGCACGATACGGTGCTTGCGATGCGCGATCTGGGCACCGGCAAGCCGCTCTATTCGATCGAGCTGGAACCCGAGCTTATCAGCGGAATCTTCGAAGGAAGCTGGCAGCAGCGCCGGCTGGTGCCGCTCTCGCAGGTGCCGCCCGCGCTAATCGACGCGATCCTCGCCGCCGAGGACCATCGCTTCTACGAGCATCACGGGATCGACCTGGTGCGCATCATCAAGGCCGCCTGGGTCGATTTGACCTCCCATCAGATTCGCCAGGGCGGCTCGACCTTGACCCAGCAGCTGATGAAGAACTTCTTCTTAACCAGCAAGCGCGACTGGCGGCGCAAGGCCAAGGAGGCGCTGATGGCGTACATCGCCGAGCAGCGCTACCCCAAGGACCAGATCCTGGAGAACTACATCAACGATATCTACCTCGGCCAGCGCGGACAGGAAGGCATTTACGGCGTGTGGGAGGCGTCCGAGTATTACTTCTCCAAGGAGCCGCGCGATCTCACGATCGGCGAGATGGCGACGATCGCGGGGATGATCCGCTCGCCCAACGCGCTCAACCCGCTGCGCCATCCCCGCCAGGCCGAACGGCGGCGCAACGAGGTGCTGGGCCAGATGCTCGCCGACGGTTACATCAGCAAGGCCGCCTACGACCAGGCGGTTATCGAGCCGCTTCATCCGCGGGAAACCTTCACCGAGAACAACGACTCGCCCTACTTCGTCGATTACGTCAAGCACGAGCTGGCCGAACGCTATCCGCCCGAAGTTCTGACCGGCGAAGGGCTCAGAATCTTCACCACCCTCGACGTTCATACGCAGAAGCTGGCCGAGCAGGCGGTGCATAACAACCTCGACTACCTCGAGAAGCGCTACCCCGCACTGCGCCGCAAGGAGAAGAAGGATCAGCTTGAGGAGGCGCTGGTAGCGCTCGAGCCCCAGAACGGCAAGATTCGCGCGATGGTGGGCGGGCGCTACTACCGCGAAAGCCAGTTTAACCGGATCACCCAGGCCAAGCGGCAGCCCGGCTCGGCCTTCAAGCCCGTCACCTATCTGGCCGCACTCCAGGAGACGCTCGACGGCGGTCCGGAGCGCTTTTTGCCGACCAGCTACCTGGACGACGAGCCGTTCACGTGGACCTACGGCGACATGAGCTGGAGCCCCAAGAACTACAAGGATCGCTACTTCGGGCGCGTGACTTTGGAGTTCGCGCTTCAGGAGTCGCTCAACTCGGCGACCTCGCGCCTGGCCAACCAGATCGGCCTCGACCGCATCCGGGCGATGGCCGAGAAGCTCGGCTTCGGCGACCTGCCGCCCTATCCGTCGATCATCCTGGGCGGTATCGAAGTCAGCCCGATGCAGATCGCGCGCGCCTACTCGATCATGGCCGACTACGGACTCGAAGTGCAGCCCTACGCGGTCACCGCCGTCGTGGACCAAAGCGGCAAGGTTATCGAGGGCCACGAGCTCCAGGCGCAGCAAGTGCTCTCGCCGCAGCTCGCCTATCTTATCGATTTCATGCTCGAGCAGGTGGTCAATCATGGCACCGGCTTCGGCGCCCGCCAGCACGGCTTTCTGCGCCCCGCCGCGGGCAAGACCGGCACCACCAACGACTCCAAAGACGCCTGGTTCGCGGGCTTCACGCCCAACCTGCTGGCCGTGGTATGGACCGGCTTCGACCAGAAAGAGGCGCTGGGCCTGACTGGCGCGGAAGCCTCACTGCCGGCGTGGACCGACTTCATGAAGGGCGCGACCGCCTCGCGGCCGACGCTGGACTTCGCGCCGCCGCCGGGTATCGTGGTGGAGAAGGTCGATCCGCTGACCGGCTACCTGGCGGGGCCGTATTGTCCGGTCGTGATGGAGGGCGCGTTCCCCAAGGAGCTGGCGCCAACCCAGACCTGCCCGTTCCATACGCATCCGGGAGTCACCTCGGTCGCGCCGGGTCCGGTTAATGCCCCCGATCACTCGGGAGTCGCGATTCAGCCGGGAGCGTCGGACAGACAGGCACCGCCGGCGGCAGCGACCGGATGGGAGCGGGTGCCAAGCGGCGACAGCGACTGATGCTTGTTTTTCGATGGAGCTCGACCGCCTCTGCGGGTATGCGCGCCGGGGCGCTTGTGGCGCTGGCTGGCGCGTTGGCGCTGGCGCCGGGCGCGAGCGCCAACGCGCTTGGCGTGCCACCGCTGAACGCGGCGCGGCACTGGACTGTCGGCGGCGGCGCGCCGGTCAGCATGGCTATCGGCGCCGATGTTCAACTGGCCGAGCTCTCCGAGGAGGACCTGCCGGCGGAGGAGATGCCCTCGCCGTCGGCAACGCCCGACGCCACGCCTGCGGCGGCTGGCGCTCCGCAGGCGCCTGCGCAAGGCGAAGGCGGCGGTGGAGAATGGACGCGCGTGCCGGCAGATAGTAATGGCGAATCGGCCAACGCAACGTCGGATGCGCCGCCATCGCAGGAGAGCGGCGCACCCGCGAGCAGCGCTGGTGGGGGGCCGCAGACGGTAGTGGTGCCCGGCGCGGAGCCCTCGGCGGGGGTGGTGCCTGCCCAGGCGGGCGCCAGCGCCTTGGCGGCTGGCGCCGCTACGCCTGAGCCCAGTGCGGCGGCGCTGCCGCCGCCGTACGACATAGGCTCCGTGCAGCCGGCGCCGCCGGTCAGCGACCAGCCGCTTACGCCACTTATCGACGCGGCGGCCAAGGACCAACCCGCGCTGAGTGCGTCGCTGCGCCTGGTCGAAAGTGCGCGCGGCGAGATCGAAAAGTCCAGGGCTGACGACGCGATTCGCTCGCTCGGCCGCGCGGTCTCGATCGATCCGACGGACCCGTACGCGTACTTCTATCTCGGCCGTGCCTACATGGCGAAAAACGATTATCCGCAGGCGCTCGCGTTCTTCGGTCGCTCCGAGGTCGGACTGCGCGCGACCCCTGTGTGGCTCGGCGAGGTCAAAAGCTTCGAGGGCGCCTGTTTGGAGCAGCAGGGCAAATTCGCCCAGGCCGCGCAGGCCTACAGGGACGCGTTGGAGGCGGCGCCCAACAATTTAATGGCGCGCGTGGGCTACGGCCGGCTGACTACCATCGCCGCCGACGCCAATGCCGGCAACGCGCCGCCGCCACCCGCGCCCGCCGTCGGGGCGGCGCTGCCGGCGCCCGACGCGGGCGCCACTGCCCCGCCGCCCGAGGACGGAAGCGCGGTTGCCGAGCCGCCTGACGAGCCACCGCCAGCGCCTGCGGGGTCCGCCACGTCGGGCAAAAGTTTCGATCAATCCGGCGGCAACTGAAGCGCCCGCGGAGAAGGCTGTTGAAGAAGGATGCTTGTTCTCGGAATTGAATCGTCATGCGACGACGCCGCCGCGGCGGTGCTGGAAACCGCAACCCCCGGCGTTGCGACGATCCGCTCAAGTATCATCGCGAACCAGGACGCGATCCATCGCCGCTACGGCGGAATCGTGCCCGAACTCGCTTCGCGCAACCACGTCGTCACGATCCTGCCGGTCATCGAGCAGGCGCTGGAGGCCGCGGGATGCGGCCTCGGCCAGATTGACAGCATCGCGGTAACCCGCGGCCCCGGGCTGGTCGGCTCGCTGCTGGTCGGCCTGATGTGCGCCAAGGGACTAGCGCAGAGCCTGAATGTTCCGATGGTCGGCGTGAATCATATCGAGGGCCATCTGCTCGCCCCGCTGCTCGAACACCGGCCGGCGATGCCGTTCCTTGCCCTGGTGGTTTCCGGGGGGCATACGGAGCTCTTCGTGGTCGAGGACTTTGGACGCTACCGTCGCCTGGGCCGCACGCGCGACGACGCGGCGGGCGAGGCTTTCGACAAGGTGGCCAAGCTGATGGGACTGGGCTATCCGGGCGGCAAAGTGATCGACGACCTCGCCCGGCGCGGCAATCGCAGGGCGGTACGGATTCCGCTCGCCCACGTGCGCGGCGCGCCCCTCGACTTCAGCTTCAGCGGGGTCAAGACCGCGGTGGCCGGGCTGTTGCGCACCGCCGACGGCGCTGCGCCGGCGCCCGAGGATCTCGCCGCGAGCTTCCAGGAGGCGGTCGTCGAGATGCTTATCCGGCCGACGCTGGCCGCGGCGCGCGATGTCGGCGCCGACGAGATCGTGCTCACCGGAGGCGTGGCCGCCAACTCGCGTCTGCGCGAGCGGCTGGCCGAGGTAGCCGCCGCCGAAGGGCGCAAGGTGATTGCGCCGTCGCTCAAGTACTGCACCGACAATGCGGCGATGATCGCAATGGCGGGGAGCTGGCGGCTGTTGCGCGGCGAGCGCGACGCGCTCACGATCGACGCGCAAGCCGCGCTCTCGCTGTAGAGGTTGCGAAAATCACCGGTTTCCCTCCCTTGGTCCAAGGGGAGGGTCAGGGAGAGGTCAAGCGCCCGCATGCAATCCGCGGCCCGCGGCCTGCCGCAAGCGCAATGAGACCCGCGACGCGCCGCCCGATACCAACCCGCGGGCGCAATCGCCGACCCGGCGGCCCGCGGGATGCGGAAATCCGCATCGCGCCGCTTGCCGTCGCTGACCAACTGGCGGCCGCCGGCGTGCGGCCGCGCAAGTCGCGCGGCCAGAACTTTCTCATCCAGCCTGCCGTCGCCGACCAGATCGTCGCCGCCGCGGAGCTCAGGCCCAACGACGAGGTGGTCGAAATCGGCCCCGGACTCGGCATCCTGAGCGACCGTATCGCGCGCGCGGGCGTGCGCCGGCTGTGGCTCGTCGAGCTCGACGCGGGCCTCGCGCGCCGGCTGGAAAGCGCCTTTGCGGGCCATCCCGCGGTGCGCGTCGTATGCCGCGACTTTCTTGACGTCGATCTCGCGGCGCTCGCTGAGCGACCGCCAGTCAAGGTCATCGGCAACCTGCCGTTCAGCGCGGCCGCCGCGATCCTGCGCCGGCTCGACGCAGCGCACGCGCTGATCGGGCGGATGGTCCTGATGTTTCAGCGCGAGGTCGCCGAGCGGATCCGCGCGCGCCCGGGCGAGCGCACCTGGTCGGCGCTCAGCGCGTTCACCGCGCTGTACTGGGAAACCGCGCTCCATTTTCGGGTCGCCGCAGGCAACTTCCGCCCAAAGCCCAAGGTGGACGCCGAAGTCATCGTTTTCTCGCCATCGTCCCGCATGCCTTTCGCCCCCGAGCATGAGAGGGCGGTCCTGAGCACGATTCGCGCGGCATTTTCGGCGCCGCGCAAAACCTTGCGCAATGCACTGGCGACGCTGCGCGCGCCGCAAGCAACCGTCGCGGCCGCGCTGGCCGAGGCCGGTATCGACCCAAGCGCGCGCCCCGCAACGTTGGGCGTGACGGACTTCGTGCGTCTTGCCCGGGAGCTCGCCGCGCGCGGCGCGCTGCCGTCCGCAGGGACGCCCAACGAGCCCGCCTTTCGGTCGGTCGAGGGGCCGCACGATGCCTGAGCTGCCGGAGGTCGAGTCGCTGCGCAGGATACTTGAGCGATCGCTGGTCGGGCGTACGATCGTCCGCGCGCGCGTCGCCGAGAAGCGGCTGCGGCGGACCGTCGCGGCCGACTTCGCTTCCCGCGTCGCCTTGCATCGGATCGTGCGCCTTTCGCGGCGCGCCAAGTACCTGATAATCGAGCTCGAAAGCACCCACGCCGGCGACGGTGCCGCGATGATCGTCCATCTCGGGATGAGCGGCAGCCTGACCCATCGCCAGAACGGCTTCAACGCGGCCGACTTCGACCCGCGCCACGACCACGTCGAGTTCCAGCTCGACGACCGCAGCCGGCTGGTGTACAACGACCCGCGCCGCTTCGGGCTGATCAGGCTGGTCGAGGCGGACGCGCTAGCCACGACGGTCGAGCTGCAACAACTCGGCCCCGAACCGCTGAGCGCGGACTTCAACGCCGACTACCTCGCACGAGTTGCGCGCGGGCGGCGCACCGCGATCAAGAATGTGATCATGGACCAGGCGGTGGTTGCGGGCATCGGCAACATCTACGCCTCCGAAATTCTCTTTCGCGCCGGAATCAGGCCGACGCGCCGCGCCGAGCGCGTCACCCGGCGCGAGATCGAGCGGATCGTCGCGGCGACCGCGCCCATCTTGCGCGCTGCGATCGGCAACCGCGGCACCACGTTTCGCAGCTATCGCGACTCGCGCGGCCGGCCGGGTCGTTTTGCCGAGCGCCTGATGGTTTACGGGCGTGAGGGCAAGCCGTGCCTCGTATGCGGGAGCCCGATCCGCGCGATTGTGGTCGGCCAGCGCGCGAGCTTCTACTGCCCGCACTGCCAGCGGTAGCCAGGCATCACGCCTGCCCCGCCAGTTCGCTAGAGATGACAGCGCGCGCGGTACGCCTGGCGGATCTGAGCGAGCACCGCTCGTCAGACCACGCAAATGGCGCGCTGCTACTAATTGCCGTGGCGGCGGGGGGCGATAGTGGGGGGAGCGAACGGGCCGCCGGGCTGTTCGGATATCGCGCCGATGTGGCGTGGATGCGGTGGGTTGGTGTCGAGATAGGCGCGCAGCGTTTCAAGGCCCCAGTCGCCAGCCACCGTCTGCCATCCGCCGGGTTCTTTCCGCTGCGCCAGCCAATGGGCGCTGTCAAGGCGTACGAACAGAAACCTGCCGTCGCCCATCGCAGCGCCGCCGCGGTTGCCCCAGTGCAGCAGGCGGATGCCGTACTCGCCGACCAGCCGGCGCCAATGGACCCACAGCGCGCTGACGACCGCCGTCAAATGCGTCGCGTTCTCGAGTTCGGACGGCGAGGCGGCGACTTCCGGCCGAACCCTCAGCATCTCCACCCTGAGCAAGGCGTCTTCGAGCTTCATCGGCCGGCCACTTTCCCTACTTGCGCGTCAACGAATACAGCCGCGGCCCGCTCTGCATCAGATACGCGCGCAGCGCTTCCACACCGTGGTCGCTCTTGATCGTTTCCCATCCGCTCGGCGACGTCCGCTGCACCTGCCATTGGCCCGAGTCGAGCCGGATAAAGACCAGCCGGCCGTCGCCGAGCGAGGCGTTGCCGCGCTTGCCAAAGTGGCGCAGCTTGATTCCGAAGTCCGCCATCAGATGCTGCCAGTACACCCAGCTCAGCCGCCGGCGCGACGCGGTTTCCGGATGGGTGTCGCCATTAGCGAGCGCGTAGCGCTCGATAATCGCATTGGCCAGACGCGCGGCGTTGTCGGCTTCGGCTGGGGAGGCGCCGTTCTCCAACCTGACCCGGCGCAACAGGCGTACCTTGCGCAGGGCGTCCTCGATTCTCATCGCCTTGCCTTACCTCCACCCGGCCGACGGGAGGATGCCTCCGCCGACAGATGACAGCAAAGGCGATGCCAAGTCGATATTTGATGTTTTTAGGCGAAATCTGATAGCCAGTGGCTAAGCGCCTTTAGCATCATGTTGCATAGTTGCTAAGGCAAATTAGCGGATTTGCGACGTCAGGCGATGGGGCTGATAGTGCGCCGGTAAAATTCCAGCGCATCCTCAAGCCGGTCGTTGCCCCAGAAGAGCTCGTTGCCGATGATGAATGTCGGCGCGCCAAAGATGCCCAGCGCCGCGGCCCAGCCGGTTTGTTCGCGCAGCCGCTGCTTGTTCTCTGACGACTCCGCGCGCGCGACCATCTCGCGCGGGTTTTGCCCGACTGAGGCGAGAATCTCGGCGACGGTTTCGAGGCGCGAGATGTCGCGGTCCTCGGCGAAGTTGGCGCGGTAGACGGCGCGCACGAAGCGCGGGCACCACGGCTCGGCTTCGGCGGCCAAGGCGACGCGCGCCGCGAGCAGGCCGCTTCGCGGGAACTTGCCCGGGCGGCGGAACGGTAGCCGATACTTCTCGCAGATCCGTTGCATGTCCCGCCACATGTAGCGGCCCTTGGCCGGGTAAAGGTTGAACGGCGAGTCGCCCCATCCCTGCGAAGCGAAGATCGGGCCGAGCAGGAACGGGCGCCATTTGAGCGGCACGCCAGCGGCGCCCGCCGCCTCCTCGATCCGCATCGCGGCTGGATAGGAGTAGGTGCTCGCAAATTCGAACCAGAATTCCAACCGTCCCTGTTCCATCGCAGTCCCCGCCGGGGAGCGCACGAAGCGGAATTGATGCCCCGCGGCCTGCGCTCGCCTGACACCATATCCGCTCGTGTCTGTCGGTGAAATGCCGAACGCTGGTCCGTCGCGGCGCACGGCTGCACGTGCTGGCAGTGCAACGCCAGCCGCCGTAAGATGGTCGGCGTGATGACGGATCTGGTGGTTCGGACTCACGCGCGCGTCGAGCTGGTCGATATCACGGACGAGGTTGCCCGCCTCGTCGCGCAAAGCGGCGTGCGCATGGGGCTGTGCAACCTGTTCGTGACGCATACGACGGCCGCTGTGATCGTTTCCGAGAATTGGGACCCGGACGTAACTTCCGACCTGCTGCGACAGCTCGAGCGGATGGTCCCGCGCGACGGCGGCTACCGCCATGCCGAGGGCAACGCGCAAGCGCATATCCTGTCTGTGATGCTGGGGACGTCGGTCAATCTCCCGGTGCGCGAGGCGCGGCTTGCACTGGGGCGATGGCAGGGCGTGATGCTTGCGGAGTTCGATGGTCCGCGCGAGCGCATGGTGGTGGTGAGCGTGGCGCCGCTTGGGCAATAGCTGCGCCGGCGCAGGCGGGGCGGACGGGGCAGGCGACGTGGATCAGGTTCCGGCGATAATCGGGGGGGCGCTGGCGCTCGCCGTCGGCGCCTGCCTGAGCAGTTTCGCAGTGACCGCCGCCTACCGTTTGCCGCGCGACATCTCACTGATCACTCCTGGCTCGTTCTGTGAGAGTTGCCAGCGGCCGGTCCCCTGGTGGGCCAATGTTCCGATCTTTGCGTACCTCGCCCTGCGCGGCCGCTGCCTCATGTGCGGCGCACCGATAGCGGCGCGCCATCTGGGCGCCGAGCTTCTGCTGGCGCTGGTCGCGCTGTACCTTTACGTCAGCTTTCCGCTCGCCGACGCGGTTGCGCGTCTGGTCTTTGTCACCGCCCTGGTTATCTGTTCGCTCGTCGATTACGACTGGCGGCTGATCCCTAACCTCGTGACTTTCGCCGGGGTGCCGGTGGGCTTTGCGTTTGCGTGGTTGGCGATGCCGGAGGTGGGATGGCGCGGCTCGCTAATCGGGATCGCGCTCGGCGGCGGTTTCCTGTACGTGACCGGCTTCGTCTATCAGCTGGTGCGTCATCAGGAGGGCGTCGGCTTGGGCGACGTTTTCCTGCTCGCGATGATCGGCGCGTTCATCGGATGGCCCGGCGTGCTGTTCACGCTGTTTTTCGGCGCGTTGCTTGGCTCGCTCGGCGGGCTTGCGGTCGGCCTGTTCGGCACGCCACGGGACGCACCCGAACCTCCTCCCGCGGCGCGCGAGTTCGCACGGGCGCCGCAGACGGCGGCCGCAAGCGGCGCGGACGTCCGCAGCGCCGCCGCCGAGCCTGCCGCTGCCGAGGCTGCCGCAGCGTCGGCGGAGCTTCAGGCCGCGGACACCGAGCGGAGCGTGTCGCTGCTGATGACTGCGGTGCCGTTCGGGCCGTTTTTGTCGATCGCGGCCGGCGTCTATGCCGTCTTTCAGCCGGTCCTTACAACTTGGTATTTTTCCCGTTGATGGGCGCCGGCATTTTCATCACGCTCGAAGGCGTCGAGGGCTCGGGCAAGACCACCCAGGCGGCGCTGCTCGCCGACGAGCTGCGCCGGCGCGGACGGCGCGTGACGCTTACCCGCGAGCCCGGGGGGACCCGCGCGGGCGAAGCGATCCGCGCGATCTTTCTCGATCCCACGATATCGCTGGGTATCGCGGCCGAGCTTCTGCTGGTGCTGGCCGACCGCGCCCAGCACGTGCGCGAGAAGCTGCGTCCCGCACTTGCGGCAGGCGAGATCGTGATCTCCGACCGCTACTCCGATTCGACCATCGCCTACCAGGGTTACGGCCGCGGTTTCGACCTCGAGCTGCTGGCCGAACTCAACCATCTCGCCAGCAACGGCGCGCAGCCCGACCTTACGATCGTGCTCGACTGTCCCGCGGAGATGGGGCTTGCGCGCGCGCGCACCCGGGTGCGCGGCGACGCGCGCGGCTACGACCGTTTCGAGGGCGAGGACATCGACTTCCACCGCCGGGTCCGCCAGGGTTTCCTGGCGATCGCGCACTCCGAGCCGGAGCGGGTCAAGCTGATTGACTCGACGCGCGAACTCTCGGTGGTCACCACCGAGATCCTGCTCGCGGTGGAAAGCCTGGTGGGTCACTGATGGGGCTGGGCGGCGTTCGCGGCAATCGCGAGACCATCGCGCAGCTTGAAACCGAGCTTCTGACGCGACCCGCACACGCATACCTGCTGGCCGGCCCACGCGGCGTCGGCAAGGGGCTGATCGCGCGCGGTCTGGCGCACGCGACGCTGTGCGAGCGCGCGCCCGGCGCCGAGTTCTGCTGCACGCCCGAGGCTTGCCCGGTGCGTCTATCGCCGCCGGTGACCGGGCGCGGCGCAGGGCGAAGCGCCACGCGCGCCGGCGCCGCGCGTGGGGCGGCTTCGGCTCCGCGATGCGAGTGCTGCGCGGGGTGCGTACAGGTCGCCTCGGGAGTCCATCCAGACTTCACCTGCGTGGTGCGCGCAGAGGGCCGCACCGAAGTGCTGATCGAGCAGGTGCGTGAGCTCATCGCGGGCTTGGGTATCCGGCCGGGCCGTGCCCCGCGGCGGGTCGCGATTATCGACGACGCCGAGACGCTCGGAGCGCCGGCCCAGAACGCGCTGCTCAAAACGCTCGAAGAGCCGCCCGGCCATGCGCTGATCTTCATGGTCGCCGAGAGCGAGCGCGCGCTGCTCGATACCGTGCGCTCGCGCCTGCGCCTGGTGCGCTTCGCGCCGCTGGAGACGGCGGACGTCGAGGCGGTCCTGCGCGCGCGCGCCGCGGTCGAGCCCGAACGTGCGGCCGCCCTTGCGCGGCTTGCCCGGGGCAGCGCCGGGCGCGCGCTTAGGCTGGCGGCGGGCGCTGAGCCGCCGATCCGCGAGCTGCTCGGTGCGCTGGCGGACGCGCGGCGTATCGACTTCGCCCGCGCGCAGGCGCTCGCGCAAGAGTTTTTCGCCGGCCGCGAGCAGGCGGCGGAGAACTTCGAGTTGATCGCGCGCCTGCTGGAAGAAATACTATGCCTCAAGCTCTTGCGGACGCCGCCTGCGGAAGCGGTGCCCGAAGTCGCGCAGGCGATGGTGAAAATGGCCGACAGCTTCGAACTCGACGCGCTGCTCAGCAGCCTCGGCGGCGTGGTCGAGGCCGGGGCGGCGGTTGACGCGATGGCCAATCCGCGGCTGCAGGCCGAGCAGTGGTGGATGGCGCTGGGCGCTGCGATGGGGAGCGGGTAGTGGCGGGCGAGATCGATCCTTTCCAGGGCGCGCCGGAGCCGCCGCGGATCGTCGCGGTCAGCTTCCTGCCCGTCGGCCATCTCCACAACTATCTCGCCGGCGAGCTTGCGCTCAAGCGCGGCGACCGCGTGGTGGTCGAGGGCGAGTCGGGGCTGCGGATCGGTACGGTCGAGATCGAACCGCATGAGCCAGCGCGGACGCTCGATCCCGCTTCAATACCGCCGGTGCTGCGTCTGGCGCGCGACGACGACCTCGATTTCGAGGCCGAGAACCTCGAGCGCGAGGCGGCCGCGCGCCGCATCTGCTTCCATCGTATCCGCGAGCGCAACCTGCCGATGAAGCTGGTTAGCGTCGAGTACGTCCTCGACGGGCGCAAGGCGGTCTTCTATTTCGCGGCCGAGAGCCGCGTCGATTTCCGCGAGCTGGTGCGCGACCTCGCCACCACGCTGCGCGTGCGGGTCGAGATGAAGCAGATTGGCGCGCGCGACGAGACCAAGGTGGTGGGCGCGGTGGGCCCGTGCGGCCGTGAGCTGTGCTGCTCGTCGTGGTTGCGCGACTTCGAGGCGGTGACGGTCAAGATGGCGCGTGAGCAGGGGCTGGCGCTCAACCCCTCGCGGCTGGCCGGGATGTGCGGGCGGCTGAAGTGCTGCCTGCGCTACGAATACGCGACCTACGTCGAGCTGCGGCGCGGGCTGCCCAACGTCGGCAAGCGCGTGCAGTCGGTCAAGGGCGACGGCAAGGTGGTCCGCCAGAACATCCTCAAGCAGACCGTGCTGATCCAGCGCGACGAGGACGGTGGCGTGGTCGAGGCGGCGATGGAAGACCTGGTCGCCGCCCGCCCGCAGGCTTGAGCGGCCAGGCGCGCGCAAGTAGCATCGGAGCGCCAACCCGCACGCTGGCGCCGATGCGCGTATCGCAGGGCGCGCGGGCGCGGCCCCCACGATGGCCGACCGAATCCACATCACCACCGCGATTTTCTATTGCAATGGCACGCCGCACGTCGGCAGCGCGTACGAGGCGCTCGCCGCCGACGTCTTCGCCCGTCATCAGCGCCGCCGGCTCGGGCGCGACAACGTCAGCTTCCTGAGCGGCACCGACGAGCACGGCGACAAGATCCGCCGGGCGGCGCTCGCCGAGGGCCTTGCGCCCAAGGCCTACACCGATCGGATGAGCGCGCTGTTCGACGACGCCTTTCGCGGGCTCGGCGTGAGCTACGACTACTGGGTGCGCACCACCGACGAGGTCCACGAGCGCTGGGTGCAGGAGATGCTGCGGCGCACGCACGCCCGCGGCGACATCTACTTCAGAGACTACGAGGGCCTGTACTGCGTCGATTGCGAGCGCTTCTATACCGACAAGGAGCTGCTGCCGGGCAACCTCTGCCCGTCGCATAACCGCGCGGTCGAGCTGATCAGCGAGGGCAACTACTTCCTGCGGATCGAGAAGTACCGCGAGCAGGTCTTGCGCCACATCCGCGACCACCCCGACTTCATCCGCCCCGAGCGCTACCGCAACGAGGCGCTCAACATGCTGGCAGAGCCGCTCGCCGACCTCTGCATCTCGCGCCCCAAGGCGCGGCTGGACTGGGGAATCGAGCTGCCGTTCGATTCCAACTACGTCACCTACGTGTGGTATGACGCGTTCTGGGCCTACGTCAGCCATCCGGCGACGCGCGATCCCGCTTTCCTCGAACAGGCCTGGCCCAACACCGAGCACTTCATCGGCAAAGACATCTTGAAGACCCACGCGGTGTACTGGCCGCCGATCCTGCTCGCCGCCGGGCTGCCGCTGTTCCGCCATCTCAACGTCCACGGATGGCTCAACTTCGGCGGCGCGCGGATGTCGAAGAGCTCGGGCAACGTGCGCGACCCGCTCTCCTACGAGCGGGCGTTCGGCGCCGACGTCCTGCGCTATTTCGTGATGCGCGAGGTGGTGTACGGGCTCGACGGCGACTTTTCCGAAGAGCGGCTGGTCGAGCGCTACAACGCCGAGCTCGCCAACGACCTGGGCAACCTGGCGAGCCGAGTGCTCGCGATGGCGGCGCGGTACTTCGAGGGCGAGGTCCGTGCGGCGCCGGGAGCGGGCGCCCACGAGGCGGACCGCGCGCTGTGCGAGACGCTCGCTGCGGCGCCGGCGCGCGCAGGCAAGTTGGTTGATGAGCTCGCGTTCAATCGCGCGCTCGAAGCGATCTGGCAGGCGCTCGACGCCGCGAACAAGTATATCGTAGCGACCTCTCCGTTTTCGCTGGCCAAGGACAAGGACAAGCTACCGCGTGTCGCAGAGATTCTCGCCAACCTGCTAGAGGGGCTGCGCGTGATCGCGGCCGGGGTGGAGCCGTTCATGCCGCGCCAGGCGCAGAAGCTGTTCGACCTGCTCAACGTTGACGAGGCTGTGACGTCCGCGCCGTTCGGCGCCGGTCTCAGGCCGGGCCATCGCGTCAAGCCGCCGACGCCGCTCTTCCCCCGCATCGAAAAGAAAGACCGCGCGTAGTCGCAGGCCGCGCCCCAGGGCGGTTGCCCGGGCGCCGGGGGCGTGTAAATTGCGATCGGCGCGCCGACGGCGGCGCGCTGCGGCTGAGCGATGCAGGCCAGGGTGATTCCAATCGGCGCGGCGCGCGGCGTCGGCGAGCTGACCTACGCGATCCCGGCCGCGCTCGAGGGGCGCGTCGGACGCGGCCATCGCGTGATCGTCCCGCTGCGCGCGCGCCGGCTGACAGGAATCGTCACCGCAGTCGGCGAGGCGCTCGACAGCGGGGGCGCCGCGCCCAAGCCGATTCTGGAGCTGCCCGAGGCGCTCCCGCTCTACGACGATGCCCACCTGCGCCTGATCGAGTTCATGGCGTCGTACTACATGGCGCCGATCGGCGAGGCGATGCGCAGCGTGATCCCGGCGCTCGCCCGGATCGAGTCGCGCAAGGTCTATCGGCTTGCAGCGCCGCCCGATCCGCTCAGGCGCGCGACGATGTCGGCGGTCGAGCGCGCGATCGTCAATGCGCTGGCGCGCCGCGCGATGACGGCGCGCGAGCTCGCGCGGCTTGGCGAGCGGCGCGAGATCTCCGCCCTCCTCGGCCGCCTCGTCGCGGAGGGGATGGTCGAGGCGGCGGACGCCACCCGTGGACGCCATCGCGAGGCCCTTGCGGTGCGTCTTGCGCCAGACGCCGTCGGAGCGGCCGCGAACTTGCGCGGCGCACGGCAGCGCGCCGTGCTTGAAGCGCTTAACGAAGTGGCGCCGGAGCCGCTCGCCCTCGACGAACTGGAAGAGCGGATAGCCGGTGCGCGTGCGATCGTGCACGCGCTCAGGCGCCGCGGCCTCGTGGCGATCGAATCGGCCTCCGCGGCGGGCGCTTTGGCGCGAACGGACAGCGCGAAAGAGAGCGCTGTCGTCTCGGGAAGCAGCGAGCAGGCGTACGAACTGACGCCCGAACAGGCGCTCGTGCTGGAAACGATCACGCCGGCCGTCACACAGCGGCGTTTCGCAACCTATCTGCTGTGGGGCGTCACCGCGAGCGGCAAGACCGAGGTCTATCTGAAGCTCGCGGCGGCGGCGCTGGAGGCCGGGCGGCAGGTGCTGGTGCTGGTGCCCGAGATCGCGCTCGCCGATCAGATCGTCCGATCGTTCCGCGCCCGTTTCGGCCCGCTGGTCGCGGTCGCGCACAGTGCGCAGAACCTGTCCGAGCGATGGGCGAGCTGGATGGCGGCGCTTGGCGGGCAGGCGCGGCTCATGATCGGCCCGCGCTCGGCGATCTTCGCGCCGCTGAGCGGGCTTGGCCTTATCATCGTCGATGAAGAGCACGACCCCGCCTACAAGCAGGAGGAGGGAATCCGCTACCACGCGCGCGACCTCGCGGTGATGCTCGGACAGCTAGCCGGATGCCCGGTCGTGCTGGGTTCGGCCACGCCGTCAGCGGAGTCGTTCTTCAACGCGCGGCGCGGCCGCTACCGGCTGGTGCGGATGACACGGCGGGTGATGGAGCGCGCGATGGCCGAGGTCGAGATCGTTGATCTGCGCCAGGAATTCGCGCGCAGGGAGGCGGCCGAGGCGCGCGGCAAAAAGGACGGCACGGGCGAGGCGCGCGGACCCCAGGCGGTGCCGCTTTCCACTCCGCTGCTCAATGCGCTGCGCGCCAATCTGGCCGCTGGCGGACAGAGCGTCGTCTTTCTCAACCGGCGCGGCTTCCACAATTTCCTCCAATGCCATCTCTGCGGGGTGGTCCTGTCCTGCGCGAATTGCAGCGTCAGCATGACCTTCCATCTGCGCGACCGTTCGCTCAGATGCCATTGGTGCGGCGCGCGCCAGCCCGCGCCGGAGAGATGTCCCGAATGCGGCGGCTGGGGCCTCGTTGGCCAGGGCTTTGGCACCGAGCGTCTGGCGGCCGCGCTCAGCGAGGCGCTCGAAGGGGCGCGGATTGAGCGGATGGACAGCGACACCAGCGGGCGGCGCGGGGTGCGGCTGAGCATGGTCGAGCGGCTGCGCCGCGGTGAGATCGACGTGATGGTCGGCACGCAGATGATCACCAAGGGTTTCGACCTGCCCGGAGTGACGCTCGTCGGCGTGGTGCTCGCCGACTTGGGCCTCAATTTGCCCGACTTCCGCTCGGCCGAGCGGACGTTCCAGTTGCTGACCCAGGTGGCAGGGCGGGCCGGGCGCGGCGAGCGACCGGGCCGCGTGCTGATACAGACCTACGCGCCGCATCATTACAGCATCCGCGCCGCGCGCGACCAGGATTACGAGCGCTTCATCCGGCGTGAGCTGCGCCTGCGGCAAGAATTGGGATGGCCGCCGTTTGCGCGGATGGCACTGGTGCGAATCGAGGGGGCGGAGGCGGCAGCGGTGGCCGCGACGGCGCAACGGGCGGCGGCCGCGCTGCGGGCGCAGGTTAAGGACGACGCGATGCGCGTGCTGGGGCCCGCGCCGGCGCCGATCGAACGGCTGCGCGCGCGCTACCGATGGCAGGTCGTGGTGAAATCGCAGGAGCAGGCCGCGATGCGCGCGGCGCTCGGCGCGATGCTTGCGCGGCTGGGCCCACGCGAAGCACGCGCGGGCATCCTCGTCGGCGTCGACATCGACCCGGTCAATATGCTGTAAGGCGCGCCGTGCTCCTCAGGGCACGCGATGCGGCGCCGCGCGCTCTAGAGCTTCTCGATCCGGACCGCTGTGCCGTAGGCGGCGATCTCGCTCATGATGTTGCCGATCTCGTTGCAGTCGAAGCGCATCGCGACCACCGCGTTGGCGCCCTTCTCCAGCGCCGCCAGGCGCAGCCGCTCAATCGCCTGGACCCGGCTGTCCGAAAGCAGCTGGGTATAGGCGCCGACCTCGCCGCCGAAGAGCGTGCGCAATCCGGCGCCGACGTTGGAGAAGACATTGCGCGCCCGGCAGATGAGGCCGAAGACTTCGCCGTAAACGGCGACGATCCTGTAGCCGGGAGCGTCGTTGGTGGTGGTGACCAAGACCGCGTCGTTGTCCATTGAACGAGGGTAATCATGCGCGCTCGGCGCGGCAATGCGGAGGGATGCGCGGGCTGTGGGCCGGCCAATCCAACGTGAAGCCCCGCGCAAAAGCTGCTAAGTTCGGGCGCGATGGTTGCTCAAGAGCGGGCGGCGATTCCGCAGCCGAATACGGTGGTCGATGCCGTGATGGACGACGGCGCGGTAATTCGCCTGCGCCGCTACGGCGTGGCGGAGGGGCCGCGGCTTGCGCTCAGCCACGGCAACGGGCTGGCGATCGACGGCTACTTCCCTTTTTGGCGGCTGCTGCTCGACCGCTACGACCTCATCCTTTACGATTTTCGCAACCACGGCCGGAATCCCGTTCACGACCCGCCCAACCATCACTGGCGCCAATTCATTCGCGACGACGAGCGCGTCTGGGATACGATCCGCGACCGCTTTGGCGCCCGGCCGGTTGCCGGCGTCTTTCACTCGCTGTCGGCGGTCACCGCCGTGATGCATACGCTGGAAATGGGCCGGCGGTGGGATCCGCTGGTGCTCTTCGATCCGCCGATCCATCCACGCGAGGGCCACCCCTTGCAGCCGATTCAGAAGGAGCACGAGGACGATATCGCCGAACGCGCGCGCCGCCGCACCGAACGCTACGGCGATCCCTCCGAGCTCGCGGCCACCTTCGCCCGCCTGCCGCAGTTCCGGCTATGGCGGCCGGAAGCGTACGAGCTGATGGCGCGTGCGACGCTCAGGCGCGACGAGCGCGCGGGTGACTGGACCCTGGCGTGCCCGCGCGAGTTGGAGGCGCACGTCTTCTCGAGTAACCGCGACCCCACGATCTGGCCGCGGATGGCGAATTTGCCCGTGCCGTGCAAGCTCATCTGCGGCGACCCCGAAAGCGATTTCAAGCAACCGCCGGCGCTTATCGGGCGCGCGATTGCCGGCGAGACGCCGTGCGAGTACGAGGCGATCCCCGGCACCACGCACTTTCTGCAAATCGAACGTCCTGAGGAATGCGTGCGCGCGATGGAGTCGTTTTTGCGCAAGCATCGGTTTGTTGACTAGCGCGGCTGCCTCGCCTTCGCGCGCTCGGGATTGGCGCGGCGCGGCTGCCGTACTTTTGGCGCGGCGGCCCCTCTGATAGATTTTTTTCTGGACCCTATGGCGCTGCTCAAGATCCTCAAGTTTCCGGACCCGGCGCTCAAGGAGCCTGCGCGGGCGGTGGAAAACATCGACGGCGGGCTCGCCGGCTTTATCGACAGCATGGTGCAGACCATGTACGCGGCGCCTGGGGTGGGTCTTGCCGCGCCTCAGGTCGGTGACCATCGCCGCTTGATCGTGCTCGACACCGATCACGACAACCCCGGCAAGCATCTGCTCAAACTTATCAACCCGCGAATCGTCGAGGCCGAAGGTTCGATCACCTGGGAAGAGGGATGCCTGTCGGTGATCGATTTCACCGCCGACGTCAAACGCGCGGCGCGCGTGCTGGTGCGCGCATGGACGCCGGAGGAGAAGGAGATCGAAGTCGAAGGCTCCGACCTGCTCGCGGTCGCGCTCCAGCACGAGCTCGACCATCTCGACGGCAAGCTCTTCATCGACCGCATCAGCCGCCTCAAGCGCGAACTGTACCGGCGCAAGCTGGCCAAGCTGATAAAGGAGGGCAAGGCCGATGGCCAGCGGCCCTCCAGCCTCCGGATCTGACATCGGCGCGCCGCTGAGAATCGTTTTCATGGGCACGCCTGCGCTGGCGGCCCATATCCTCAAGCGCCTGGCCGCCGAAGCCGCGCGCGGATTCGAGATCGTCGGCGTCGTTACGCGTCCCGATCAGCCGCGCGGACGGGGACTCAAGCTGGAACCGAGCGAGGTCGGAGCGGCGGCCGAGCATCTCGGTCTGACCATCCTGAAGCCGGCGAAGATCCGTTCGCCGGAATTCCTCGCCGAACTGCGTGGCCTCGATCCAGACCTGCTCGTGGTGGCTGCCTACGGACGCATTCTTCCCGATGCCGTGCTCGAAGCGGCGCGAATCATGCCGATCAACGTGCACGCCTCACTCCTGCCGCGCCATCGCGGCGCCGCGCCGATCGAGGGCGCGATCCTGGCGGGCGATGCGGAGACCGGCGTCACGATCATGCGGATCACTGCGCGCATGGATGCGGGTCCGATACTGCTCAAGCGGGCGATTCCGATAGCGCCCGATGAAACCCAGGGTACGCTCAAGGACAAGCTGGCGGAACTCGGCGCGCAGGCGCTGCTCGAAGCGCTCGAGAAGCTGCGACGCGGCGAGCTGACCGAAACGCCGCAGGACGAGAACCTTGCGACCTATACCGCTCCGGTCACCAAGCAGGACGCGGTGATTGACTGGAACGCCGATGCCGCGCGGATCGAGCGGATGGTGCGGGCGTACGATCCGTGGCCGGTTGCACGCACGCGTCTGGGCGCGGACGAGCTTCTGATCTGGCGCGTCGCCATCGATAGCGTGGACGCCTCAGGCCAAGCGCCTGGCACGATCGTGCGGGTCCGCCCTGATGTCGCAGTACAATGCGGGCGCGGACGAGTGCTGCTGGTCGAGGTGCAGGCGCCGGGTCGCAAGCGGATGAGTGCGGTGGAGTACATGCGCGGGCGACGAGTCGTCGCGGGCCAGCGGCTGGGATGAAGCGGCGGGGGCCTCGCCGAGCGCCCGGGCGCGGCGGCGCGCAGGCGCCGCAGGCGCGAGCGCCGACCCGGAGCGGGCAATCCGGCGCATTGGCGGCCGCAGGCGGCGCGGCCGGCCTTGCGGCCCGCCGCGCTGCCTGCGACATCCTCGTCGCCGTCGAGACCCGCCGCGCCTTCGCTGACGTCCTGCTCGGTCGCCGACTCGGCGCGCTCGCGCCGGTCGACCGGCGGCTGGTGACTCGGCTCGTGCTCGGCACGCTCGCCTGGCGCGGCCGGCTGGATTACGAGTTGGCGCACATTTGCGCCCTGCCGTTGGACCGGCTCGATCCGACACTCCTTGCCGTTCTTCGGCTCGGGCTTTTTCAGATGCGCCAGCTTTCGCGCGTGCCCGCGCATGCCGCGGTGGATACCGCCGTTACGCTTGCGCGCGGGGCGCGCGGACGCGGGGCCGCTGGACTCGTCAACGCGGTGCTGCGACGCGCCGCGCGCGGTGCGCTCGCGATGCCGGAACGGGCGCGTGATGAGGGCGCCTACCTCAGCGTCGCCTGCTCGCATCCGCGATGGCTCGTCGGACGCTTCATCGAATGGTTCGGCGTCGCGCGCGCCGAGGCGCTCATGGCGGCCAACAACGAGGCTGCACCCAATGTCGTGCGCCTCAACCTCGCGCGCGGAACGCGCGAGGAGGTTATCGCGCGGATGGCGGCCGACGGTGTGGAGGTCGTGCCTGGCGGCTGCCTGCCCGAGACAGCGATCCTCGCGGCGACGCCGGATTTTGACGCCGCGTCGTATCGCGAGGGATGGTTCCATCCGCAATCGGAGGCATCACAGATGGTCGCCCGGATGCTGTCGCCCGCGCCGGGGGCGACCGTCATCGATTGCGCTGCCGCGCCCGGCGGCAAGGCGACTCATCTCGCGGAGCTGGTCGGCCCGCACGGGCGCATCGTCGCCTTCGACCTCAATCTGCGCGGGCTTTGCGCGGCGCGCGCCGTAGCCCAAACCCTCGGCCATCGCAACCTCGACTTCGCTCGCGCCGATGTCGCGGCGGCTGCGCCGGTGCGGCCGGAGGCCGCCCAATTCGTTCTTCTCGACGCACCGTGCACGGGAACCGGCACGCTGCGCGAGCATCCAGAGATACGATGGCGCCTGGACCCGGACGACTTCCGGCGGATGGCCCTCGTTCAGCGCCGAATGCTGGAAAGCGCCGCGACGCTCGTCCGCCCGGGCGGGGTTATTGTCTATGCGGTGTGCAGCCTCGCACACGACGAGGGGCCGGGCGCACTGCGCGATTTTCTCCAAGCCCATCCGGAGTTCGCGCTCGAACGTCCGCCGGTAGCAGAGCTCGCGCCCTGGCTTGCCTCGGACGGGACGCTTGCTACCAGCCCCGAGCGCGGCGGGCTTGACGGCTTTTACGCCGCCCGGATGCGCCGTTGTCCCAAGGGGTGACGCTGCAAGTTGGTCCCTCCGTCGGGCCACGGCCGCGCCAGCGGCTTTTGCCGCGCTTCACACAAGGCGGTAGTGTTGAGCCATGGCCTTCGAACACAAGATTGCGCCGTCGATCCTGTCGGCCGATTTCGCGCGGCTGGGCGAGGAGATCCGCCGCGTCGAGGAGGCCGGCGCGGACCTGATCCACTTCGACGTGATGGACGGCCATTTCGTGCCCAACCTGTCGATCGGCGTGCCGGTGCTAAAGTCGGTGCGCAAGATTACCCGGCTCCCGCTCGACGCCCATCTGATGATCTCCGATCCCGCCCGCTACCTCGACGCTTTCGTCGAGGCCGGCGCCAACTTGATCTCGGTGCATGCCGAGGTCTGCGAAGACCTGGGCGAAATCGCCGGCCGGATCCGCGCCCTCGGCGCGCGCGCTTCGGTCGCGATCAATCCCGAGACGCCGCCCGATCGCGTGCTCGCGGCCGCCGCGCATCTGGACATGATTCTCGTGATGAGCGTGCATCCGGGCTTCGGTGGCCAAGGCTTCATCCCCGATAGCCTCGAGAAGCTGCGCACGGTGCGGCGCGAGATTGAGCGCCGCCGGCTCGAGGTGGACATTGAGGTTGACGGCGGGATCAAGGTCGACAATATTGCGGCGGTGGCCCAAGCGGGAGCCAACGTTTTCGTCTCCGGCTCGGGGATTTTCGGCCGCGGCGACTACCGCAGGATAATCGCGGACATGCGCGAGCGCGCGGCGCGCGCCTGAGGCCGGCGGGTATCTCGCAATCGTCCGCGCGGCGATGCTATAAGTGTTGGCCGGTTCGGAACCGTAGCGTACGGGGTGTAGCTCAGCCTGGCTAGAGCACTGCGTTCGGGACGCAGGAGTCGCTGGTTCAAATCCAGTCACCCCGACCAACTTTAGCGCGCGAAAGGCCCACCCTTGCTGAGCGTCGCGCTCGTTCTTCTCGCCGCTTACCTGATCGGATCGATCCCCGTCGGCGTGCTGGTTGGACGGGCGCGCGGCTTCGACCCGCGCACGGTCGGCTCGGGCAATATCGGGATGACCAACGTGGCCCGCGCCGGCGGCAAGGGCGCCGCCGCGCTGACTTTCGCCGGCGACCTGCTCAAGGGGCTGATTCCGGTTGAGGCGGCACGGATTGCAGGGTTCGCTCCCGAAGTCGTCGCGCTCACCGGACTGCTCGCCTTTGTCGGCGCGATCTGCTCGGTTTTCCTTGGGTTTAGGGGCGGCAAGGGGGTCGCGGCGTCGCTCGGAGTTTGGCTTGCGATCGCGCCCGTGCCGGTGCTGATCGCGCTTGGCGTCTTCGTCGCCGTCTTCGCGGCCTGGCGCACCGTCTCGCTCGCCTCGATATGCGCATCGATCGCGCTGCCGCCGGCCGTCGCGGCACTCGGCCTGCCGCGCCCGTACGTTGGGCTGGCGATCGTGATGACGGCGCTTGTCATCCTACGCCATCGGGAGAACATCGCGCGCCTGCTGAGAGGCGAGGAGCCAAGCGCCGCTAAGGCGCAGCTTCGACCTGAATGACCCGCAACGCCAACGCCGCCGGCGATGCTGCCTCAACAGGCAGCGGTACGGACATCGCACGGAGCGCCGGCTTGATTAGCGGCGGGCAAAATCGGCCTTGTTACGGGAGCCATCGGGCACGCGGCATGCTAGCCGACAGTCAGGCGATCGAGACCGCCGGGGGTCCGGCCAAACCCAGGGGCTTGCGCATGGCGACGCTTATCTGGAACAGATAAGCTTAAACCAACGGGGAAAATTCCGTCCGGCGCGCGCGCCGGGAGGAGCCATATGAAGAAGGTCGAGGCGATCATCAAGCCGTTCAAACTCGACGAGGTCAAGGAAGCTCTGTCGAGCATCGGGGTGCAGGGGCTGACGGTCAGCGAAGTGAAGGGCTTCGGTCGCCAGAAGGGCCATACGGAGCTCTACCGCGGGGCGGAATATGTGGTCGATTTTCTGCCCAAAGTGAAGTTGGAAATAATTGTGTCAGACGAATTGACGGCGCAGGTGGTCGAGACGATCGAGCGCGCGGCGCGCACCGGCCGGATCGGCGACGGCAAGATCTTCGTTATGCCGATGGAAGAGGTGGTGCGGATCCGCACCGGAGAGCGCGGCGCGGCGGCGCTGTAGAACTTTGCGACACCCGTCGGGTAGGCGCTTATCGCGCGCCGCGTCCCGCGACCGCCTCAGTTAACGTTCTGGCGCGGTACAAACCCCTTCAGCCCCTTGAACGGACCGTCGATGACCTCGATTTCAGAGCCCTCGTCGTTACTCGATACGATCCGTACGGGCGTGCGGTCATCGACTTCCTTGGCCGCGATGTTCTGACCGATCCCGCCCAACATCCCCATCGCGCCGCCCTCCGCCTTGAGCTTGGCCAGCTTGTCGAAGGTCGCCTGGTCAGGATAGACCTTGACCGTGTGCTCGCCGGCGTTGGCGACCAGCTTATGGCCGCATCCGGCAAGTATCAGCGCCGCCGTGAGCGCAAGTCCCAGCATCTTTAGCCGCGCGCCGCCGTTCGTTTCTGCCGTCCGATTTTTCATAGCGCTCCGAATTCCTCTTCGCCTCGCATCGATCCGCCGCAGCCGAAGCCTATGGGCGCAATATATCCCACTTTCAATCTGATCGTCAGGGTTTGCGATACAGGCCGATCGCCGGCCCCGAACTTGTGCTTACAATTGGGGCAAATTTGCCGATCCCGACAGGGCGTGGTACGTTTCTAGGCTCACGCTGAACGGATTTTACGGCGATACGCCGCCGAGGGTGGCGAGCGCCGGCGCCAGCGACGATGCGAATCGGGCTAATCTCCGACACCCATATTCCCGAGGCATGCGAACATCTGCCCGCCGCGGTGTTTGAAGCATTCAGCGGCGTCGACCTCGTGATGCATGCGGGCGACGTTTACGTCAGCCGCGTCCTCGATGAACTGGCCCGCATCGCGCCGGTCCTTGCGGCACTTGGCAACGGCGACGAGGGCCAGGGCGGCCATCGCTTCCGGCTGGAGCCCGACGAGCGCGTGCGCCTCGCGCACGTGCTCGAAGTCGAGGGCGTGCGGGTGGGGCTTGCGCATGCCTTGCCGACGCCGGACGAGACCTCGCAGTCGGTTTTCGAGCGGGCGATGCGCGAGTATTTCGGCGGCCCGGTGGACGTCCTGGTGATGGGTCACAGCCATATTGAAGGTGTCGTGCGCTTCGGTGCGACCCTGGTGGTCAACCCGGGCAGCGCGACGTTGCCGCACAATCTGGTCGACGTCCCGGGCACCGTCGGCGTGCTCGAGATCGGCCCGGGCGGCGCGCTCTCGGCCAAAATCATCCGGCTCGGCGGGAAGAGCGCATAGCTGTTGCGAGGCGGCCGCCGACGTTTTGGGCCGCGGCGCTTCGCGGGAGGTATTTTCGTTTGTCCGGACAGAATCCACAGCAGGCGCCGGCCGCAAGCGCGGAGCGCGCGGTCACGATGGAGAAGCTGGTTAATCTCTGCAAACGGCGCGGCATCGTCTTCCCCGCCAGCGACATCTACGGCGGGCTCGGCTCGACCTGGGACTACGGCCCGCTCGGCGTCGAGCTCAAGCGCAACGTCAAGGAGGCGTGGTGGCGCGCGATGGTGATCGGGCGCAGCGACATTGTCGGCCTCGACAGCGCCATCCTCCAGCATCCGCGCACCTGGGAAGCGTCGGGCCATCTGCAAAGCTTTACCGACCCGCTGGTCGACTGCAAAAGCTGCAAGCAGCGCTTTCGCGCCGATCACGTGGGCGGCAGTCGCTGTCCCGAATGCGGCGGCGAACTGACCGAGGCGCGGCAGTTCAACCTCATGTTCAAGACCTTCATCGGTCCGGTCGAGGACAGCGCGAGCACGGTGTACCTGCGGCCGGAGACCGCGCAGGGCATCTTTCTCAACTTCGCCAATATCGTCGATACCCAGCGGGTCAAGCTACCCTTCGGCGTCGCCCAGATAGGCAAATCGTTCCGCAACGAAATCACTCCTGGCAACTTCATCTTCCGCACCCGCGAGTTCGAGCAGATGGAGATGGAGTTCTTCTTCAAGCCCGATCCGCAAGAGGAGAAGCGATGGTTCGACTACTGGGTCGAGCAGCGCTTCAACTGGTACACGGAGTACGGTGTGCGCCGCGAGCATCTGCGCCTGCGGCCCCATTCGACCGAAGAACTCTCGCACTACTCGCGCGGAACCACCGACGTCGAGTATCTCTACCCGTTCGGCTGGGGCGAGCTGGAGGGCATTGCCAAGCGCGGCAGCTTCGATCTCGACCAGCACGCGCAGTACAGCGGCAGGGACCTGACCTATTTCGACGAGGAGGCCAGGGCACGCTACCGGCCGTGGGTAATCGAGCCCGCCGCCGGTGTCGACCGCGCGATGCTCGCCTTTCTGCTCGATGCCTATGACGAGGATGTCGTCGAGGGCGAGGAGCGGATCGTGTTGCGGCTGGACCCGCGGCTCGCGCCGATCAAGGTCGCGGTGCTGCCGCTGCTGCGCAAAGGCGGGCAGCCGGAGAAGGCGCAGGAGGTATTGCGGATGCTCCAGCGCCATTTCCCGGCGACGTACGATCAGGCCGGCTCGATTGGCCGGCGCTACCGGCGCCAGGACGAGGTTGGCACGCCCTACGGCGTGACGATCGATCATCAGACGATGGAAGACGACACGGTAACGCTGCGCGATCGCGATTCGACCGGGCAGGTGCGCTTCAAGATCGGCGCGCTCGCGGCCGAGCTGACCGCACGCATCGGCTGGCACCGCTAAGCCCCACGGCTGGCGCGGCGTAAAATGTGATTTTCAGGCCCCGCCATGGGCGGGTAGGGGAGCATCGGTTCCGAGATGGCGCGAGTTCATCCTGAAATCTACTTTTTCGGCGCGGGCGTGGCCGAGGGACGCGCCGGGATGCGCGAGCTGCTGGGCGGCAAGGGTGCCGGCCTGCACGAGATGGCGTCGCTCAAGCTGCCGGTGCCGCCTGGCTTCACCATCTCGACCCGCGTATGCACCTATTTCTACGCGCACGGCCGCAAGTATCCGTCCGGTCTCAAGGAGGGCGTGGCGAGGAGCGTCGCGCGGATCGAAAGGGCGCTCGGCAAGCGCTTCGGCGATCCGCACAATCCGCTGCTGGTCTCGGTCCGCTCGGGCGCGCGGGTCTCGATGCCGGGGATGATGGACACCGTCCTCAACCTCGGGCTGACAGACGAGAGCGTCAAGGGGCTGGAGGCGGCGAGCAAGAATGCGCGCTTCGCGTGGGATTCCTACCGCCGGTTCTGCCAGATGTACGGCGACGTGGTACTCGGGCTCAAGCCCGAGGACAAGAACGCGCGCGATCCGTTCGAGGAGCTGATCGACCGCAAGAAGGCGCTGCGCGGCGTGGTCCAGGACGTCGATCTCACCGCCGACGATTTGAAGGAGCTGGTCGGCGAGTTCCGCGACCTGATTCGCGCGCGCACGGGCCGCGACCTGCCGCAGGATCCGTGGGAACAGCTATGGGCCGCGATCGGCGCGGTGTTCGAGTCGTGGAACAACGAGCGCGCGATCGTGTACCGCCGGATCAACAACATCCCGGGCGACTGGGGCACTGCGGTCAACGTGCAGTCGATGGTCTTCGGCAACCTCGGCCCCGATTGCGCGACCGGCGTCGCCTTTACCCGTAATCCGGCCACCGGCGAGAAGGGCATCTACGGCGAGTTCCTGCCCAACGCTCAGGGCGAGGACGTCGTCGCAGGCATCCGCACTCCGCGCCAGATAAGCCTCGCCGCCGGACGCGTGTGGGCCGCCCGCAATGGCGTCAGCGAGGCGGAGCGCCGCGCGAAGCACGCCACGCTCGAGGAGAGCTTCCCGGCCGTCTATCGCGAGCTGCTGCGGGTCGCCCAGCGCCTGGAGCGCCACTTCCGCGACATGCAGGACCTCGAGTTCACCGTCGAGCGCGGCAAGCTCTACATGCTCCAGACCCGCACCGGCAAACGCACGGCCGAGGCCGCGGTGCGGGTGGCGGTCGAGATGGCCGGCGAGCGGCTGATCGACCGCGCCACCGCGCTCCTCCGCGTTGAGCCGGTCCAGCTCGAGCAGCTGCTCCATCCGCGGCTCGACCCCAACGCGCCCAAGCGCGTGCTCGCGCGCGGACTGCCGGCGTCGCCGGGCGCGGTGGCGGGGGAGGCCGTGTTCTCGGCCGACGAGGCGCTCGCCGTGACCGCCGCCGGACGCAAGGTGATCCTGGTGCGCCAGGAGACTTCGCCGGAGGACATCCACGGGATGCAGGTGGCGGAGGGGATCCTGACCGCGCGGGGCGGGATGACCAGCCATGCGGCGGTCGTTGCGCGCGGGATGGGCAAGTGCTGCGTGGCCGGATGCTCGGAGATCGAAATCGACTACGCCGGCGGCACGCTCAGCGCCAACGGCACGGTGATCCACCGCGGCGAGTACCTGACGCTCGACGGCACCACCGGCGAGGTTATCGAGGGGCGCGTGCCGACGGTCGAGCCGGTGATGTCGCCGTTCTTCAAGAAGTTTCTCGCGTGGGCCGACGCCGAGCGCCGCCTCGGCGTGCGCGCCAATGCCGACACCCCACACGACGCGCAGGTGGCGCGCGAGTTCGGCGCCGAGGGGATCGGGCTCTGCCGTACCGAACACATGTTCTTCGCGCCCGACCGGATCGATGCCATGCGCGAGATGATCCTGGCGAGCAACGCCGAGCAGCGCGCACGCGCGCTGGCCAAGATTGTGCCGATGCAGCGCGCCGACTTCGTCGCCATCCTGCGCGAGATGAAGGGCCTGCCGGTGACGATCCGCCTGCTCGACCCGCCGCTGCATGAGTTCCTGCCGCACCAGGACTCCGAGCTGCGCGAGTTGGCGTCCAAGATGGGCGTCAGCGCCGAGCAGCTGCGCCAGGTGCGCGACAGCCTGTTCGAGTTCAATCCGATGCTCGGCCATCGCGGCTCCCGCCTCGGCATCAGCTACCCCGAGATCTACAAGGCGCAGGCGCAGGCAATCCTGGAAGCCGCCGCCGAGCTGCGCGCGAAGGGCGTGCGTGCGATTCCCGAGATCATGCTGCCGCTCATCGGCGAACGCCGCGAGTTCGAGGTTCTGGCCTCCGAAATCCGCGAGGTGGCGCAGCATCTGGCAAGCACCAACGGAACGCGCCTGACCTTTTCAATCGGCACCATGATCGAGGTACCCCGCGCCTGCATCCAGGCCGACCAGATCGCCGCGGTCGCCGATTTCTTCTCCTTCGGCACCAACGATCTGACGCAGATGACCTACGGGCTGTCGCGTGACGATTCGGCCAAGTTTCTCGGCGACTACCTCGAACGCCACATCTACCCCGTCGATCCCTTCGCCCAGCTCGACCCCGACGGGGTCGGCGGCCTGATGAAGATCGCGATCGAGCGCGGACGCAGGGCGAACCGCAAGCTCAAGCTCGGAATCTGCGGCGAGCACGGCGGCGATCCGGCAAGCGTCAAGCTCTGCCACCGATTGGGCCTGGATTACGTCTCATGCTCACCGTACCGCATTCCGGTCGCGCGCCTCGCCGCGGCCCAGGCTGCGATCGAGGAGCGCCGCAGCAGACGCGATTTCAAGGACGTGTGAGGCGAATCAGGCTAGCCCAGGTAGTCCTCAACCCGGATCGCGGTAACCGGGATCGAGCGGACCTGGTTGTTGCGCAGGATCTTGAGCGTAACGGTTTCGCCCGGACGATGGCGGTTGACGGCTTCGTAGAGGGTGCGGCGGTCGCGGATCTCGCGCTCGTCGGCGGCCAGCACCACGTCGCCCTGCCGCAGCCCGGCCTTGGCGCCCGGGCTGCCCGGCACCACGTCGGCGATCACGACGTGCTCGCGCAGCGTGTAGGAGAGCACCCCCAGCCATAACCGCGACGGCACGCTGACCCGTTTGCCGTGGCGTAACAGCTCGTCGCGGCTGCTGATAAAGCACTCGCCCGGGATCGCCAGGACCGCGCGGTTGAGATCGGCGAAGTTGAGGTACGAGACCCCAACTATCTGTCCGCGCGAGTTGCAGATCGGGCCGCCGTTGAGCCCGATGTTGAGCGCCGAGGCGGTGACGCAGATGCAGCGCTCGAGCACGAACTCCCACGCGGCGTCGAACGGCCCGAGATAGGTGATGTGCCCCACGTCGGCGCATCGCCGCTCTCCGCCCAGGCTCGATACCATGAAGATCTGCTGGCCGAGCGAACACTCGAGCGACGAAACCGCCTGGAGGAAGGGCAGGTCGTGGCCGTCGATCTTGAGCAGCGCCAGGTTGGTCGTGAAGTCCTGCGCCACGATCGCCGCCGGCAGCTCCTGGCCGCTGGTCAGCGTGACCGACACCTGCTGCGCCCCCATCAGCATGTAGTTGACCGTGATGATGAGGCCGTCGGAGCTGACTAGGGTGCCGGTGCCGCGGCGGTCGGTACCCAGCCCGATACCGGCCGACGGATGCGAAGAGGGCACGGCCGAATGGATACCCACCGTCGCGTGCGCAACCTTCTCCAGCAAGAACAGCGTCGCGTTCACAACTCCGCTCCGTCCGACTGCGTCTGATCGTACGCGTTATGCGCGGGACGCGCTCACACCCGGCGCGCCTGAGAGAATTTGAGCATTGTGACGGCCCGATTCAAGCCTCGGCTCCCCCGCCGATTCACATCAAGCGGCGCCCGCTTCGGCCTCTGCTGCGCCACCCGCGCTTGACTTTTGACGTACGGCGGGCCTACCCAACAATCCAGACGGAGCGCGCGCGGAGGTAGCGATGCCCCACGACCTGCTCATCAAAGGCGGCGCCATCGTTGACGGCACCGGCGCGCCGCGTTTCACCGCCGACCTCGCGGTTTCCCGCGGCCGCATCACGGCTATCGGCAGGCTCGAGGGCGCCGCGCGGCGTACGATCGACGCCGACGGGCTGGTCGTCGCGCCCGGCTTTATCGATCCGCATACCCATTACGACGCGCAGATATGCTGGGACCCGCTGGTCACGTGCTCGTCATGGCACGGCGTGACCACGGTGATCATGGGCAACTGCGGCGTGGGGCTCGCTCCGTGCAAGCCCGACGAGCACGAGGTCGCAACCTGGAACCTGGTCCACGTCGAGGCAATCCCGTACGAGGTTCTGAGCCGCGGTCTCACCTGGGATTGGGCGAGTTTTCCCGACTATATGGAGGCGGCGCGGCGGCGCGGATGCGGAATCAATCTGGGATTCCTCGCCGCGCTGAGCCCGTTTCGCCATTTCGTGATGGGCGACGAGGCGATGAGCCGCGCGGCCAGCGAGGAGGAAACGCGCGCGATTCGCGAGTTGCTGCGCGAGGCGATGGCGGCCGGCGCCTTTGGCTTCTCGCTGACCGTGATGCCGCAGCATCTGGGCTACCAGAGCCAGCCGCTGGCCTGCCGGCTTGCCGGCGACGACGAGTTGCGCGCGTATGCCGGAGTGCTCAAAGAGGCCGGCCGCGGCGCGATCGAGATCGCGCTCACTCGCCAGCCGAGCACAGTTTCCGAGCGTGAGGCCGCGCTGCTCGATCTGCTGCTCGACGCGAGCGGCCGCCCGGTGACATGGCTCAATCTGCGCGACCGCAGCGACGATCCCACCGCCTGCATGGAGACGCTGCGCAAGCTGGAGCCGCTGCTTAGGCGCGGCGCCCGTCCGCAGGTCGCGGTGCGCCCGCTCATCGTCGAGTTCCATCTGCGCAACCCTTTCCTGTTCGGCAGCATGCCGTCGGTCAAGCCGATTTTCGGCCAGCCGGTCGAGGCGCAGAAGAAGATGTACGCCGACCCCGCCTTCCGGCGCGCGTTCGCCGCCGAACTGCAACGGCGCACCGTGTTCGCCAACATCTGGGAGCGCGCGCAAATCAAGGAAGCGGTGAGCCCGGCGCTGCAATCACTGATATGGAAGACGGTGGCCGAGGCCGCGCGCGAGCGCGGGCGTGCGCACGCGGCGCTGGAGGTCTTCTTCGACCTCGCGATCGAGGACAATCTCGACATCGTTTACATGATGCCGCTGCTCGATATGGACGAGGAGCGGGTGGCGGCGAAGTTCGCCGACCCGCGCACAATGATCGGGATCTCAGACGGCGGCGCGCACGTGGATATGCTGTGCAACGCTGGCTATCCCACCTACCTGCTCGGGACCTTCGTGCGCGAGAAGCGGGCGCTAACGGTCGAGCACGCGATCAAGCGCATCACCTCGGAACCGGCTGACTTCTTCGGAATCGCCGGCCGCGGCCGGCTCGCGCCGGGGATGGCGGCCGACGTCGTGATCTTCGATCCCGACACCGTCGCGTCCGCCATCCGGCCTGAGATTCGTCGCGACCTGCCCGGCGGCGGCCGCCGTCTCGTCACCCAGGCGGAGGGAATCCATTGCACGATTGTGAACGGCCAGATTCTGTTCGAAGCGGGACAACATAGCGGCGCCTTGCCGGGACGGGTATTGCGCTGCGCTGAGCTCGAACCGCAAGGCTGAGGAGGAAGTTGCCAGCAATGGAAGCGATGAAGGTCGTATCTGCCGACTCGCACATGACTGAACCCGCCGACCTGTGGGTCGAGCGGCTGGATAAAAAGTATCGCGACGACGCGCCGCGCGTGATCAGGAATCCCAGGTCCACCGGCCCGGCCTACCTGTTCGTCGGCCCGGGAATCCATCCGCTCGCCGTCGCCGCGGCGTTCGCCGCTGGCAAGGGCGGCGAGGCGCTGCGCGAGCACATGAAGCACGGCTACGAGGCCGCGCGGCCAAGCGGATGGGATCCGGTGGAGCGGCTGAAGGACCAGGACCTCGACGGCGTGAAGGCCGAAGTCCTGTACTCGACGCTCGGGATTGCGGTCTTCAACATGCCCGACGTCGAGCTTCAACAAGCCTGCCTGCGCGCATACAACGACTGGCTGGCCGAGTTCTGCCGGCACGATCCGCACCGGCTGATCGGCATCGGACTCTACTCGCTCAAGGCGCTGCCCGACGTCTCCGAGATCGAGCGCTGCGCGAAGATGGGGCTCAAGGGGATCCTGATCCTCGCTTCGGACAGCAATGACAAGCCGTACAGCGCGCCGGGGTTCGATCCGCTATGGCGAGCGTGCTCGGAAGCCGGGCTGCCGATTTCGCTGCACAAGCCGCTGGTGTCGGGGATGCCGCTTACGTCGGCGATGCCGACGATGGCGGACTTGCAGATCCACGTGATCCACGTCGTCGAGCAGTGCATCACGCGCCTTGTCTATGGCGGCGTGTTCGAGCGGTTTCCGAAGCTGAAGATCGTGTCGGCGGAGAACGACGTGGGATGGATTCCCAACTGGGTGCATCGCCTCGACCACGTCTTCTCCAAGGTCGCCAACGCGGCGCAGCTGCCGCTTAAGCCCAGCGACTACGTGCGGCGCAACGTGTGGGCGACCTTCCAGGACGATCCGCTGGGGCCGCGGACCTGGGAGTTCTTCGGCGCCAACAATTACATGTGGGCCTCCGACTTCCCCCACGCCGACTCGACTTTCCCCAACTCGCAGCAGGTGATCCGCGAGAACTTCGCCGGCGTGCCCGAGCAGATCACTCACGCGATCGTTTTCGAGAACGCCAACCGGCTGTATAACATGGGGCTGAATTAACCCGGCGGCGGCGCGCAGCCCTCGGCTTTGCGCCGCCGCCGGATCACGCTCCCGAGCGCGGGGTTCGCCGCCTCAGCTCACGTAGCGCTGCTCCAGCTCGCGGATCTTGCCCAGGCCGAGCACGGCGAAGAAGTCGTTGACGAAGTCGTAGGTGCGGTTGCGCACCGCACCGACCATGCCCGATGCCTTCAGCTCCGTCATCGACGATTGCAGCGTGCGGAACATCACTTCGAGGATCGTCGCGTTGACATTGAGCCGGAAGGGATAGCGCGCCAGTTCGGGCACTGGCAGCAACTGGCCGTTGTACAGCAGCGGAAGGTCGCCAAGCCGCCGGGCGTAGGCGTCGAGGTCGTCACGCGTCTTGATCCCGTCAACAAAGAGCAGGTCGGCGCCGGCGGCGCGATAGGCGCGGCATCGCCGCTCCGTCTCGTCCCATCCGGCGACCGCCAGCGCGTCGCAGCGCGCGATGATTACCAGATTGGGATCGCGCCGCGCGTCGCATGCCGCCCGCACCTTGGCGATCATCTCGGCTTGCGGGATCACCTGCTTGCCGGCGAGGAAGCCGCAACGTTTGGGGAAGACCTGGTCCTCGATGTGGAGCGCCGCGGCGCCCGCGTCCTCGTACTCGCGCACGGTGCGCCAGACGTTGAGCGGGTTGCCATAGCCGGTGTCGGCGTCGGAAACCACCGGAACGTCCACCGCCGCCGCGATGTAGCGCAGGTTGGCGACCATCTCGCTCATCGTGATCAGCCCGACGTCGGGATAGCCGCGCGCGGCGGCGGTTCCTGCCCCCGACATGTAAACCAGCGGGAAGCCCGCCGCCTCGGCGATCTTTGCCTGCAAGCCATCGTACAGCAGCGGTCCGACCGCCATCGCGCCGCCGCCCAGCAGCTCGCGCAGCCGCGCTCTCATCTTCGCCCCGTCGCCCATCGCGAATAATCCTCCGGGCGCGACCTGGATCGCGCCGCCATGAAGATTGCACGCCGCGCGCAAAGGTCAAGCGGCGCGGCCGCCCGCAGCCTTGCCCACAGCGCACAACTGGCGATAACGTCCGCATCGTGGACCGGGTCAATCGAAACGCTGCCGCCGGCGCGGCGTGAGGCGACGGGGGACCGACGCGATGGGCGTTGAGCTGCACGCGATCGAGCGCTTCCTTTACCGCGAGGCACGCCTGATGGACAGCCATCGGTACGAAGACTGGCTGGGCTTGTGGGCCGAGGAGGGGCCGATTACCTACTGGGTGCCGTGCAACGACGACGACATCGATCCCAGGGTCAACGTGTCGATCATCTACGATACGCGCACGCCGCTGCGTAACCGGATCATCCGGCTGCGCGAGACCTTGTGGCTGCGCGAGCAGGCGCCGCGCCTGCGCCGACTCATCTCGAATGTCGAGATCGAAAACGAGACGCTGAGCGAGGTCACGGTCAGCTCCAATTTCATCCTCGCCGAGCTGCATCGGCACAACCAGTACCTGTGGGCGGGGACCTCGCTGCACAAGCTGGAGCCGGCAGGCGACGGCTTCAGGATCCGCTCGAAGAAGGTCGTCCTGATCAACAACAATGAACCGCTGCCAAACCTGATGTTTCTGATTTGATGATGACGGACAACACCAATCATGCGGCCGGCGCGGTACTTCGGCTCGCCAGCGAGTTCGCCGCCGTCGACGTGGCGCGCGACGATCGCGGCAACGGCCCGCGCCTGATGATCCGCGACGCCCGCAGCGGGCGCTGCGTATTTCTCGATCCGCTCGAACTGGCGGCGCTTGCATGGGCGCGCCACGAGGAGCTCGCGCCATTCCTCGACCCGTCACGGATGGAACGTCGCGGCTGAGCGCGCGGCCGGTACGGCGATGACGAAGGTTGGCTTCATCGGACTCGGCGAGCAGGGCAAACCGCTCGCAATAAATGTCGCGAAGGGCGGCTTGGATCTGATGGTCTACGACCTGCGGCCCGAGCCGGTCGAAGAACTGAGCCTCGCGCTCGAACTGGGCGGCGAGTTGGAGATGGAGCTGCCGGCGGCGGCGCTCACCCGGCGGATGATCGTTCAGATGCTGGGCGAGCGCGGGGAAAAGGCGAGGGATAGCACGGGATTGCGGATTGATCGGAGTCGCCGTATATGAGGTCATAAGATAACGAGCGGCGGCGAAGATCGGAGAATTTCAGGAGGTCAAGCGGAGAGTATGGCGACGATGCTTTCGACGCGGACCGACTACAGCGAACTCGTCCAGGACGACCGCGTGAGCGGACGCCTGTACTACGATTGTGCGATCTTCGAGGAAGAGCTCGCGAAGATCTGGTATCGGGACTGGATATACGTTGCGCACGAAAGTGAGATTCCGGAGCCCGGCGACTATGTAACACGGCAGATCGGACTCCAGCCCGTAATCGTCTCGCGCGACGAAGACCACCGAATACACCTGCTGCTCAACCGCTGCACCCATCGCGGCAACACCGTATGTCAGGGCGAGCGCGGCAACGCGCACGCCTTCCGTTGCGCCTATCACGGATGGACCTTCAACAATCGCGGCGCGCTGGTCGGGGTGCCATACGCCGCCGGCTACGACGGCTCGTTCCGCCGCGAGGAGTACGCGCTCGCATGCGTGCCCCGGATGGCGACCTATCGCGGGCTCATCTTCGGCAGCATGAGCGCGGCCGGGCCGAGCCTGGAAGAGAAGCTGGGCAACGCCGCCCGCCTTATCGACCAGTTCTGCGACCTTTCGCCCGAGGGCGAGGTCGTGCTTCGCTCGGGCGTGCTCAAGCATTCGTACAAGGGCAACTGGAAGATGGCGCTGGAGAATTCGGTCGACGGCTACCATCCGAATATCCTGCATCACGCCGCGATGACGCTGATCACCAAGGGGCGCAAGGTTGACATGGATGCGGTCTTCGGCGAGCGCACCGACGCGCTCGCGCGCGACCTCGGCGGCGGCAGCGCCCAACTGGATCTCACTACGATCAACCGCAAGCACGGCGGACGCACGGTGCCGCACGGATGGAGCCCCGAGGCATGGCGCGAATACCTTGAAGGGATGGAGCGACGCTACGGCGCAGAACGCGCGCAAGAGGTAATCGCCAACGGGCCCCCGCACTTCTGCATATTCCCGAATATCATTTTCATCCTTAATCAGTTTCGCGTGATCCAGCCGGTGAGCGTCAACGAGACGAACATCTATTACTATCCGACAATGCTCAAGGGCGCGCCGCAGGAGATGAACCAGCGGCGGCTCGCCGAGACCTACCTGATTCACGGACCTGCCGGGCGCGTTGCGCCAGACGATTTCGAAGCCTACGAGCGCAACCAGGTCGGCTTCCAGGCGCGGGTCAACGAATGGTTGGTGCTGCGCCGCGGGCTCCATCGCGAGCATCGCGAGGACGGCGGCACGCGCGCCGGCCATGAGACCGACGAAACCACCCAGCGCGGCATCTGGCGCCACTATCGCGAGATGATGAGCGCGTAGCGCACGGGGTAGGAAGGAGCTGCTCGGCCAGGAAGGTCGCTTCCCTCGATCTCAATTCCGTCCCCAGGCTCACTTCGCTCAGGATGGAATTGGCTTTCGCTGTCATTGTGAGCGAAGCGAAGATGTACGCCAAGCGATTTACCCCTTCTGGCTGAACAGGCAACGCTCCAGGGCGCGTTGCGTCGGAAGAGCGCGATCAGCGCGACGCGCGATGCAGGATTGCAGCGCGTTCGAGTTCGCGCACGCGCTCGCGCGGGTAGCCGAGGTAGCGGCCGAGGACGTCCTCGTTGTGCTCGCCCAAAAGCGGCGCGCCGCCGCCGGCCGGCTCGGGGAAATTCGAGAAGTGCAGCGGAAAGCCGGGCAACTCGAACTCGCCCAGGATCGGATCGTTGACCGTCGTCAGCGTTCCGCGCTCGCGCAGATGCGGCAGCGCCATCGCTTCGTCGGGCGAGAGCACCGGCGCGACCGGCACGCGGTATTCGGCAAGCCGCGCGATCGCCGCTTCGTCGTCCGGCATCTCGGCGATCCACCCCTCGATGATGCGCACCAGCTCGGAGAGGTTCTCGGTCCGCCGTTGATTGTTCGCGAAGCGCTCGTCGCTCTTGAGCTCCGGCCGGCCCATCGCGTCGCACAGCTGGTTCCATTGATGGTCCACGCCGGCGACGATTATCAGGTAGCGGCGATGACCTTTGAACATCCCGCACGGCGCGCCGTAGGAGATGTGATGGCCGGTGCGGCGCGGCTTAATCCTGCCGCCGCTCAAGCTGTACATCTGGATCGCCGTGTGATGGCAGTGGAAGTAGGCGTCGAGCAGCGCGACGTCGAGATGCTGGCCCTCGCCGGTGCGTTCGCGATGGAGCAGCGCGGCGACCACCGCCAGCGCGCCGTGCACGCCGGTGCTGACGTCGCCGAGCGCCGCGGTCGGGAAGTAGGGCGGGCCGTCCTCTTCGCCGATCATGTGGGTGATGCCGGAATAGGCCTGGGCGATGAAGTCGTAGCCAGGCAGATGGGCGAGCGGGCCCTGCTGACCGAAGGTTGACACCGAGCACATCACCGCGCGCGGATTGAGCGCGCGGACGACCTCATAGCCGAGACCCATCCGCGCGATGACTCCCGGCGCGAAATTCTCCACCACCACGTCCACCTTGGGCACCAGCTCCTTTACGATCGCGAGCCCGGCGGAGTTTTTGAGGTCGACGCAGAGGCTCAGCTTGCCGAGGTTCTGCTGGACGAAGTAGCCGCTGCGGCCGTCGCGGACCAGGGGCAGCTCGCGCGTGCGATCGCCGCCGGGAGCGATCTCGACCTTGATCACCTCGGCGCCCATCTGCGCCATCATCCGCGTGACCGTGGGGCCGGCGATAAACTGGGTGAAATCGAGGATTTTGTAGCCGTCGAGAACGTGCGTCGGATGGCTCGTGCCCATGCGATGACCCGGAGCCGATGGGCGCTGCCGCGCGCCGCTGCCAGTCAGCAGTAAGACAAGCGCGTTCGGGTTGTCAAGTTTGGCCGCTTTGATCCACGCTCCCATCGGCGCGTCGCTCCGCGGCGGTGTGCAGTCCGAGGCGGCGCCCGCGCGGGAGAAACGTCATGGCGAATTTCAGGCTCGAAAAGGACGGCCGGGTGGGAAGAACCCGGTCGCGGTGATGGGCGCGAAGGCGACGGTTGACGCGCTGCGCGGCGGCGGCCGTGCGCTCAGGCTCGATTTGCTGCTCGACCGGAGTTGAGCGCGCGGCGCGTCGGCGCCTCACTCAAAAGGTATTTGCCCTCACCCGCGGATAGCCGGACGAGTTGGCGGCGAAGCTGTCGATGAAGCCGGCGTTGATCGCCAGCGTATCCGGCGCCATCGCGTCGTAGTCGCCCATGTAATTGGTGACGAGCAGCACGTCCTGGGCAACCACGGAGGAGAAGTTGCGCGCGGTTATTCGGGTATTGGTCCAGGTTGCACCGCCGTCGGTCGAATTGGCGCAGTAGCGGTCGATCAGGAAGTTGAGCGGATCGTTGCGCCGGTCGTAGAAACAGACCGCGATCCTGCCGCTGCCGACCGCGACCGTCGGTTCGAAGTGGTCCCTGAAGGAAGATGCCGGGTTGGTGTTTACCCGAACCGGGCTGGACCAGGTCCCGCCGCCGTCGTTCGACCTGGAGAACTTGATGTCGGTGAAGCCGTAGCTGCTCGATAAGCCACCGCTGGTCAATGGTGCCAGGGCGTCGGGCACCTGAAAGTCGCCGTCATTCCAGACCATGAACAGTTTGCCCTTGGTGTTCACGGCAAGGCTCGGAAATTCATTGGTCCGAATCATCCCCTGGAGCTGGGAACAGTCGCCCGCGCATCCGACACCGGCAACCTTGACCGGCGCGCCGAACGAAATGCCCCCGTCGCTCGATTTGGCGACATCGATTTCGCGCGTGACGCCGTCAACCGCGATTTTCTCCCAGGCGACGTAAATCGTTCCATCGGGCGCCACCACCACCTGCGAACCTTGCAGCGTCTCATTGCACTGGCCGACCGCCACTTCGACGGGTGTCGCGGTTGCAAAACCGGAAAGGCCGGTGGTGGAAGCGAGCAGTTTGATTGAAACCAGGACGTCGAACGGATTGCTGCATCCCTGGTTCGACTCGGTGACGTCGAAATCCGTATAAGTAACGAAGATGTTGTTGGGATTTTTCGGATCGACTGTCATCCAGTCCTTGTCCACGATATGTTGAGTCATATCCTGGCTGACGGCCTCAACCGGAGTCCCGAAAGAAGCCCCACCATCGCTGGAGGCCCATACGGTGACGCCGTTGGTGGCGGTCAGGCAGAACGCGTCGGCGCAATCCTGGAAGATCGACGAGAGCAGGAAGTCACGCCTGCTGGTGCATTTGACCACCGGATCGCCGATGACCATGCTCAGGGTATCGCTAAGCGGCGGCGGAGTGCCTAAATCGTTGAATGAGGTTCCCGCGTCCGTCGAACGCGAATATCCAACGAGGCTCGCGCCTTCGGAGAGTGTGGTTTCGAGCAGGCTTCCGCTGTCGTTGAACGCGACTACTGCGTTGCTGCCGCACCATGCGGTTGAAGTCTCACTCGTGCTGAAAGTCGAAAAGCGCGTAACTCCGAGATCGGGCGGCGACGAGACCGGGCCGAAGTGGCCGGCCGGCGCCGAGACTGCTGGAGCGGCTATCTCGGCCAGGCTCGGCTTGAGCCCCAGCGCCGTGAGCTGATCGAAGCGGTTGGAGACGCCGATTGCGGTCTGCCATGCGGCCGACAGGTAGCGCACGCGCGGCCCCATCGCGCGCTTGACGCGGGCGCCGACCGCGTTCATCCGCTCCAGCCGCGTAAGCTGCGGCTGCGCATGCCCCGGCCGTGACACCGCCAACCCCAGCGACGCGGTCAGAGCAGCGGCCGCGACGGTCCCCCAGGCGATTGCCCTTGTCCTCATCAGTGTGATTCTCCCTTGGGACGACTAAACTTTGGGAAATCATCCCACACGGCGCGGCTAGCTCAAGCGTGTTTTTTAAAGAGAAGGCTGTGTGAGATGGTGCCGCTTTTGAAATGCATACTTTTTCCAGGTGTCCCATGAAGTTCGGCCTGTTCGGAGTCAACATGCATCCGTGCACGACGCCCGAGGCGATCGCGCGTGCCGCGCATGCGGCGGAGGCGGCCGGCTTCGACAGCTTGTGGGGCGGCGAGCACATCGTGCTCGCCGACCCGCAGGCGCCGCCGTCGCCGATGCCGCCGCGCACGCAGTTCGTCGATCTGTGCGCGGCGATGGCGTACGCCGCCGCCCATACGCGCGCCCTGCGCCTCGCCACCGGCATCATCATCCTGCCTCTGCGCAACCCGGTCGTACTTGCCAAGCAGCTCGCCTCGGTTGACGTCGTTTCGAACGGGCGCCTGATGTTCGGGGTCGGAATCGGCAACCTGCGCTTCGAGTTCGACGCGGTCGGGATGCCTTTCGATCGCAAGGGGCTGCGCGCCGAGGAGGCGCTGGGCGTGATCAAGGCGCTGTGGACGATGGAACGCCCGCGCTATGCGGGCCGTTTCTTCCGCCTCGACGGGGTGCGCGCCGAGCCGCGTCCGCTCCAGCGGCCGCATCCGCCGATTATCTTCGGCGGCAAGACCACGCACGCGTTCAGCCGCACCGCGCGGCTGGGCGACGGGTGGTTCGGCTATGGGCTTGGCCTCGAGGCTGCCGCGCAATGTATCGAGGGGATCCGGCGCGCCTGTGCCGAGCACGGCCGCGAGTTCGAGCGGATCGAGATCAGCGTAACGCCCAGGGACAGACCAGACCGCGAACTCGTGCGGCGCTACGCCGAGCTCGGGGTGAGTCGAATCGTCGTAGCCCCGCGCGTACGCGGCATCGATGAGTTTGTTCGCGCAATCGAGGAGGCGGCGGACGAACTGGTCCGCTGAGCCAAGCCGCTATCCACCGCCGAACAGTGGGCGCGTGCCGATGATCTTATCCGCTTCCAAGCGCGCGATCTCGCCGTCGCCGAGCCCGAGAATCTGCGAGAGCACGTAGCGGTTGTCCTGCCCGAGCATCGGTCCGACCCGTTTGATCGGCGGATACTCGCCGTCGAAACGCGCCGGGTAGGACGGGTACGGATGGCGTCCGGCGACCGGATGGTCCACGTGCTGGAAGAAGCCCGCCGCCTCAAGCTGCGGATCCTTGATCAGGTCAGCCGGGGCGAGCACCGGCGCCGCCGGCACGCCGCGCGCCTGGAGGTCGCGCGCAAGCTCGTGGCGGTCGAAGCGCACGGTCCATTGCGCGAGCAGCGCGTTGAGCGCCTCGCGATTGTGGCGGCGCGCAAGCGCTGTCGCGAAGCGCGCCTCGCGCGTCCACGCCGGAGCGCCCATCGCCGCGCCGAGCGCACGCCATTGTTCGTCCGTCGCGACGCTTATCGTTATCCAGGCGTCGTCGCCGCGCGCCGGAAATGCTCCGTGCGGCGCCATCGCGGGATCGTCGTTGGCGGCGCGCTCGCGCACGCCTCCGGTGAACTCGCACTCGATGAGCGCGTCCGCGATGTACTGCATGCTCGCCTCAAGCTGCGAGACGTCAACGTGCTGTCCCTGCCCGGTCGCGCGCGCGTGATGGACGGCGGCGAGCGTCGCGAAGGCCGCGAGATAGCCCGCGAACGGGTCGGAGACGCCGACGCCGTGGATCAGCGCCCCCTCGCCGTCATAGCCGCTCAGTCCCGAGATGCCCGAGAGCGCCTCGCCGATGGCGGCGAACGAGACGTAGTCGCGCCACGGCCCCTCCTGGCCGAAGCCCGACACCGAGGTCAGCACGATCGCCGGATTAGCCTCGCGCAGACGTTCGTAGGAGAGCCCGAGCTGCGGCATCACGCGCGGCGAGTAATTCTGCACCACTGCGTCGCTGCGCCGCACCAGCGCGAGGAACAGGCGCACCCCCTCGGCGCGCGTCAAGTCGAGGGTCAGCCCGAGCTTGTTGCGGTTGGTTGCGTTGAACGGCGCCGAACGCTCGTAGACCTCGGCCGGGTCGCCGGCCACTGCGACGATCCGGAACTGATCGGGGCGCTGGATCGACTCGACCTTGATAACTTCCGCGCCGAGGTCGGCCATGATCGCGCTCGGTAGCGGCCCCGCCCAGTAGGCGGTGAAGTCGATCACTCGGATTCCCTCAAGCGGCATCGCCAGCGCGTTCATATAACACCCATCGCGGCGAGCGCCGCCACGTCCTCGCCCGAGCATCCGAGCTCGCCGCGCAGGATTTCCGCCGTATGCTCACCAAGTATCGGTGGGCGCCGCACGCGCGGCCACTCGCCGCCGAACTTCGCCGGGCCGCCAGGCATTCGCCGGCGCCCCGCGACCGGATGCTCGACTTGTTCGAAAAAGCCGCGCGCTTTGACCTGCTCCATCTCGGGCACTTCGTCCACGCGGCTGACCTTGCCCATCGGGACGCGGTTCTCCTGGCAGACCTTGAAGACGTGCTCGCGGCTGTGCGCCGCGATCCACTTTCCGACGGCGACGCCGAACTCGTCGATGCGCGACTCGCGGTCCTTGCGCGTGGCGAAGCGCGGATCGCCGGCGACGCCCGCCAGCTCCATCAGCTTTTCGATTTGCGCGTCGGTGGCGGCGGCCGCGGTGACGTCGCCGTCGGCGGCTTTGAACGTGCGATAGGCGGCCCATCCCGTGAAGCGGTCGCCAGCGCGTTTGATCTCGATCCCGGTCGAGGAGAGGAAGGTTTCGTTGAAGCGCGTGGTGAAGAGCAGCGCCTCCTGCGCGGCAACGTCAATCCGCCGGCCGCGCCCGCCTGCGCGCGCGCCGCGCACTGCCGCCAGCGCCGCGATCGCGCCGACCACGCCCGGCACGAACGCGGTCATCGTGCGGCTGTTGCTGACCAGCGGTGTGCGCCGCGGTTCGCCTAGCTGCGCCATCCATCCGCCGAGCGCGGCGAGCTGAAGCTCGCCCGCAAGCCACTTTTCGTAAGGGCCGCCGGGCGTGAAGTTGCGGAAGACGAGATGAACGAGCCGCGGGTTGGCCTTCGCCGGGGACCCGGTGTCGGCAGCAGCGCCGCGGTCGTCGATCAGGACGTCGGCGCGTTCGAGCAGGCGGCCGAGAAGCGTTGCGCCGTCGGGATGCGAGGTGTCGAGCGTCATGCTGCGCTTGCCGGCGGCGGTGAACATGAAGAGCCCGCCGCGCTCGGTGCCCGGTTGGTCGTCGAGAAACGGCGGTTCCCAGCGCACCGCGCTGCCGCCGCGCGGGCGTTCGACCAGCACTACGTCGGCGCCGCATCGCGCGAACAGCCTTCCGCAGAAAGCGGCCGCGCATCCGTCGCTCAGCTCAACCACGCGGATGTCTCTCAGCAGATCGGTCATGGTGTAGCAAACTATACGCGCAAGCGTCCTCGCGTGCGCAACCTTGCCCCTATTCCGGGCGGGGGCCGGGCATCCCGGTCCACGCGGTGGCGCCGCCGTCGGCGACCACGATGCTCCCGGTCATAAACGACGAGTCGTCGCTCGCGAGGAACAGCACCACCCTGGCGATTTCCTCGGGCTTGCCCAGGCGACCGATAGGATGATGCTCCTCGGCGATGCGCCGGGCGCGCTCGGGGTCGGGCGCGGCGGCGAGTGCGCCGAGCACCGGCGGCGTCTCGATTCCGCCCGGGCATACGGCGTTGATCCGGATATTCTTGCGCGCGTACTCGATGGCCGCGGCCCGCGTCAGGTTGACCACGCCGCCTTTGGCTGCGTTGTAGGCGGCCAGACGATAGTCGCCGTAGAGTCCCGAGATCGACGCGGTGTTGACGATCACGCCGCCGCCCTGTGCGATCATCCGCGGGATCGCGAAGCGCATCCCGTAGAATGTGCCCGAAAGCGTGACCGCGAGCGTGGTCAGCCAGCCCTCGATCGAGGTTTCGCCGACCGCGCCCCAGGTCGCGTAGAAGGCGTTGTTGTGCAGGATGTCGAGGCGGCCGAAATGCTCGACCGCGTATTTCACCATCGCATCGACCTCGCGCGGATTGCGCACGTCGGTGCGCAGGAAGGTGGCGGCGGCGCCGATCTCGCCGGCGACGTGGCGCCCGCTGCCCTCGTTGATGTCGGCGATAATCACGCGCGCGCCCTCGGCGGCGAACAGGCGCGCGGTGGCGGCGCCGATCCCCGACGCGGCGCCGGTGATGCACGCGATCTTGCCCTCCAGCTTGCCCATCGATGCGGCTTCTCCTTTAGGCAACGAGCGGGTTTTGCCTGCGGCCGGCGCGGCTCAACAGCGGCCGCAGCGCAACACCATTCCCGGCCGCGCCTCGCTGGGGCGGCCGTCGCGGTAGAGCACCCGCCCGTTGACGATCGTGCAGTACACTCCGTGCGCTTCCATCACCAGCCGCCGTCCGCCGCCCGGCAGGTCGTCGCGCATTGTGCCGCGCAGCGCCGAGCCGACGGTATTGGGGTCGAAGATCGAGACGTCGGCCGCCAGTCCGGGCTTGAGCCGGCCGCGGCCGCGGATGCCGAAGAAGTCGGCGGGTTCGGACGTGATGCGCTGGACCGCGCGCTCGAGCGTCAGCGCCTGGCGCTCGCGGACCCAGGTCCCGAGCAGGTAGGTCGGGTAGCCAGCGTCGATCAGCATGTCAACGTGGGCCCCGCCGTCGGAGAGCCCGATCATCGTGCGCGGGTCGCGCAGCAGTTCTGGAATCCGTGCTTCGTCGGCGTTGAACAGCGGACAAGTGAACTCCGTGCGCAGGCCGTCCGCGATCCCGATATCGAGGAAGGTATCCATCCCGTCGCAGCCGCGTGCGCGCGCGATCTCACCGACCGTGCGGCCTTCAAGCGTGCGCATCGCGGGATCGCCCACGGCCTTGATCTCCAGCCGGTCCCATCGCGCGCAAAAGATCCCCGGGCGCGCAAGGTCGGCGCGGAACGCCGCGCGGAAGTCGCGATTGCGATAGAGCTCAATCTGTACCTCGGGCGGCTGGTTGAAGACCGGATTGGTGCTGCGCAGGTTGGCGAAGATGAACGGCTCGCGCAGGTTGAACTGCACGATCAGCGGGCGGCAGGTCACCTGCGGGACCGCGCCGCGGCGGACCAGCGGCTCGGCGCGATCGAGCGACCTCATACAGGCGTCAGGATCGTCGTCGCGTCCGAGCAGGGCGAGCCATGTCACCGGGCGTCCGCCCGCGCGCAGCAAAAGATCGAGAAATTCGTACTCGTCGTCAGCGAGGATCCCGGGCGCCTTGGTCAGCGCGACCTCTATCGCGCCCGTCTGCAGTTCGCCGAGCACGCCGGCGTAGGTCTTCAGCTCCTCGCGGCTCGCGTTGCGGCATGCGAGCGGCCGCCCCTTGTAGCCGATATGCTGGGGCACGGCGGTGGTTGAAAAGCCCATCGCGCCCGCGCCCACCGCCTCGCGCAGCAGCGCTGCGATTTGCGCGGTTTCCTCTGCGGTCGCCGCCCGTTCCATCGATTCCTCGCCCATCACGAAATGGCGAAACGGCGTGAGCGGGGCGAGGAAGCCCACGTTGATTCCGACGCCGCGCCGTTCGGCCGCATCCATGAACTCGGGAAAACTGACCCAGTCCCAGGTGATTCCGCGGCTGAGCACCGCGAACGGGATCGCCTCCACGTTGACCAGATCCCATGCTGCGATCTCGCGCACCGCGGGCTTGCACGGCGCGATTCCCACCCCGCAGTTGCCCATCACGACCGAGGTCACGCCGTGCCAGGAGGACGACGTGAGGAGCGGGTCCCAGCAGATCTGGGCATCGTAGTGGGTATGCGGATCGACAAAGCCGGGCGCGACGACGAGGCCGCCCGCGTCGATGGTGTCACGTGCGCCGTCGGTGACGCGCCCGACCTCGGCGATCTTCCCAGCCGCGATCGCAACGTCCGCGCGGAACCCCGGCGCACCGGTGCCGTCGACGATCGTGCCGCCCTTGATAACGATGTCGTAAGCCATCGATGGTCTCCCTCGGCCACGGCGATGCGCGCCCTTCCAGCTAATCGCACGGCGCGGCGCATCCCGACAAGAGCCGCGGCGCCGTCGCTTGACAGGCGATGGCATGCGCCGCTACGGTCGGCGGCGAATCATCGCTCGGCTGAAACGGCGCCCGATGGGCGCGGGAGTACCATGGGAGCATGGAACGTTCAGCCCTCAAGCCTCCGCATTTTCCCTGGTACGACTACTCGCGCTACACGTTCTCGCTCGGACTGAACGTCGGCAGACGCACACTGCTCTCGGGACATTCGGCCTCCGAGCACGACCCGGCGACGCGCGCGATGGAGGTGCGCGGCGGAATGCGCGAGCAGGCGCGCACCGCATGGGCCAAGATTGCCGCAATTCTCGAAGCCGGCGGCCGCAGTCTCGCCGACGTCGTCCGCGTGGTCGAGTACGTCACGCCCGCGGGAATCGAGCGCTACGCCGAGGCGGCCGCGGTGCGCGGCGAGTTGTTCGGCGCCAACCGCCCGGCCGTCAACACCGTGGTTGTGAACAGCCTGCTCCGCCCGCAGGCGTTAATCGAAGTCGAAATCGAAGCCGAGCCCGACGCGCCGGGATCGAGCGGCGATCGGGGATGGCCGCCGGCGTGGGCGCCGGCGCGCGCGGTTGACGGCTTCGTCTATCTATCGTCGATTCTGCCGCTCGACGATACGGGCGCTCTGATCGCGCCCGGCGACCCCGTCGCGCAGACCCGCGCGGTCTACGAGCGCGCTGCCCGGGTGCTCGAAGCGTTTGGCCTCGGGCTCCATCGCGTGGTCAAGACGGTCGATTACCTGACGCCCGCCGCGTTGCCCGATTACAGGCACACCGGGCGCGTGCGCCGCGAGATGCTCGGCCCGGTCTTTCCCGCCGCGACCGGGATCATCATGCGCCGTATCGCAGATCCGCGGGCGCTAATCCAGATCGATCTGATCGCCTCGCGGCATCAGCCGCGCCCGGTCAATCCCGGATGGGGCCGCTACGCGGAGCTGACCTACAACCCCGCTGTGGGCGCGGGCGACCTGCTGTTCCTCGCCGGGCAGGCCGCACTTGATCCGGCAAGCGCCAGGGCGGTGTATCCGGGCGACGTCGCCGCCCAGGCTGCACACATTTACGAGAACATCCTGCGCGTGGTCGCGGCAGCGGGCGGCGGGCCGGAGAACCTGGTGAAGACGGTTGAGTACGTTACGCCGGCCGCGCTCGAGCGCTATCGCGAAGTCGCTGGTGTGCGCTCGCGGATGTTCCAGGCGCCGTTTCCGGTTTCCACCGGATGCGTATGCGAGACGCTGCTGCGTCCCGAGTTCATGATCGAAGTCGATTCGCTCGCGATCATCCCTTCGGAGTAAGCCCCATCGCCACGCTTCTGAATGACGAGCTCAGGCATTGGATCGGGCGCGAGTTCCACTACACCGCGCCCGAGGAGATCGGCCGCGCCTCGCTCCGCTACTTCGCGCTTGCGATCGGCGACGACAACCCGCTCTACGTGGACGACGAATACGCGCGGGCGGTCGGCTATCCGTCGGTGATCGCGCCGCCGACCCTGGTGTGCGAAACCAACCAGTATGCGCGTCGCACACCCGACACTGACGGCTATATCGGGCATGCGTGGGAGTTGCCGATAAGCGGATGCCGGATGATCCGCGGTGGCCACGAGTACGAATTCTTCCGGCCGCTCCTGCCTACCGACCGGCTAAGCGTCACTTGGCGGCTCGAGGATATCTCGGAGCACGTCTCGCCGCGCAGCGGGCCGTTACTGGTAGCGATCGCGACCGCGACTTACACCAACCAGCGCGGCGAGCTGCTCGCGCGCAATCGCGAGACGCTCATCTACCAGCCGCTGGAGGAGTCGCGATGAGCTCCGAAAAGCGGTTCGGCGACGCCGCGGCGCGGGTTGGCGACGAAGTCCCGCCGCTCGAGCGCACGCTCGACCAGGTGCGGATGGTTGCCTACGCGGGCGCGACCTGGGATTGGCATCGCCTGCACTACGAACCGGCGTACGCCGCCGCGCGCAACTTCAAGGCGCCGGTGGTTGACGGCCAGATGCTCGGTGCGCTGCTCGCCGAGGCGTTGCTCGACTGGCTCGGCCCGCGTGCATTCATCCGCCGGATGAACTTTCGGCTGCGCGGGATGGTGTTTGCCGGTGACACCGTGCGATGCGAGGGCGAGGTTGTTGCGGTTGTGGCGGAAAGGGATTGTCACGTTATCCGCGTCGCCCAGCGCGTGCGCGTCGGCGAGCTCGTCGTGGTCGAGCCCGCCGGCGCCGAGATTGCGGTGCCGTGCGCCAGCACCGCGCCACCATCCGCTTCCTAAGCCGCGCGGCGGCGTTCCCTAAAGCCTTATCCGAAGCGTGATGCGGCTGAATTGCCGCCGGGCGCAAAACGTTTTGGCTCTGCGGACACACCCGTTCACGATGGAACAGGAGGAGCGCGCCCTGAACATCTTCAACATAGCGCCAGGCGACAAGCTCGAAAGGCCCGCGCCTGCCGAGCGCCGTAGCCATCTGCGGCTGTGGGAGTACGGCGCGCTCGTAATGGCGGGCTTCGTTGGATGGACGTTGTGCTCGCCGATTCTGCCGATTCCGCCGGACAAGCATCTGCGCGCCGTTACGATCGCTCTCATCGAGACCGCGATCGTTGCGGGACTGGGATGCCTGGCGGCGCGCCGGCTCGACTTCGCCCCCACGGCGACGCGGCGGCGATGGGCCGCCGGCGATGCGGAGGCAGGCCTGCGCACGGTCATGTTCGCGGGAATCGCGGCCGGTGTAGTCAGCGTCGGCGGTACCGAGTTGGTGGGAACCATTATCGTCAAGTTGCTGTGGTCGCCGGCGGCCGCCGCTGCCCACGCCAGCGCCAAGCAGGCGGGCAGGGAGGTCGTGGGCCTGCTCAAGACCCATCCGCTGGCCGTCGGCGTCGGCTTTCCGATTATTGAGGAGCTCCACTTCCGACTGCTCGTCGTGACCGCGCTCGCGTGGCTCGCCGCAAAGCTGATGCGTGGGCCGGCGGTCTGGTGGACGGCGATCGTAATCCAGGCGCTGATGTTCGGCGCGATGCACGCGCTATCGGGCGAGAGCCCGCTGTGGTGGGAGCCGCGCTCGGTGCAGGTGATGCTTGATCCGCGGATCGTCGCCGGCGCGGTGCTCGGCTATGCGTACTGGCGCTGGGGCGTCGAAAGTTCGCTAATCGCGCACATCCTGACCAACCTATCCGTTCTGCTGCTTGCGCTCATTCGCGGCCACTGAACGCGAACGTCCGCCGCCCGGCGTCGCTCAGCGGTCACCGCGCATCAGAACCCCCGCCTGCTCGAGTTCGCGGACGCGGGCCTGCGGGTAGCCGAGCCCGGCGAGGATCTCGCCGTTATGCTCGCCGAGAAGCGGCGCTTGCAGGTCGAGGTCCGTCGGAAAATCCGAGAAGCGCAGCGGGACGCCCGGGATGTCGTACTCGCCGAGTATACGGTCGCGGATCTTGCGCACGGTGCGGCGCTCGCGCAGGTGCGGATGGTTGACCGCCTCCTCGATCGAGAGGATCGGCGCACATGGGATCCGATTCTGCTCCAGCTTGCGGATAACCGTGGCGTCGTCGGGCTGCGAATCGACCCACGCCTGAACGACATTGGTGATCTCGGCGAGGTTGGCGGCGCGCGCGACGACCGTCGAAAAGCGCGGGTCCTGCGCGAGCTCCGGCCGCCCCATAGTGCGGCACAGCGCAGCGAACTGGTGGTCCACGGGCGCCATGATGAACAGGTAGCTGTCGGGCGCGCGCCCCTTGAAAATTCCGATGATCGGCACCGAGGTGTGATGTGAGCCGGGGCGCTTGGGTTTAATCTGGCCGCGGCTCATGCTGTAGATCTGCACGTTGAGCTCGTGGCAGTGGAAGTAGCTGTCGAGCAGCGAGATGTCGAGGTGCTGCCCGCGCCCGGACTTGTCGCGGTACAGCAATGCACAGGCGATCGCGGCCAGCGCATGGACGCCGGTCGAGACGTCGCCCACGCCAAGCATCGGAAACGCCGGCGGCCCGTTGGGGTCGCCGATCATGTAGGTCACCGCCGCGTAGCTCATCCCGATATAGTCGTAGCCGGGCAAATGGGCGAGCGGACCGGTCTGGCCGAAACCCGAGACTGAGCACATGATGAGGCGCGGATTGATCTTGCTCACGACGTCCCATCCCAGGCCCATCCGCGCGATCGCACCCGGCGAATAGTTCTCGACCAGCACGTCCGCTTTCGGCAGGAGTTGCTTGAGGATCGCGAGCCCCTCGGGCTTCTTGGGGTCGAGGCAGAGGCTCTTCTTGCCGCGATTCTGCTGCACGAAGTAGGCGCTGCGGCCGTCCTTGAGAAAGGGGAAGGCGCGCGAGAAATCGCCCTTGGGCGGAATTTCGACCTTGATGACCTCGGCGCCGAGCTCCGCCATCAGGCGCGTCACGGTCGGTCCAGCGAGCGCCTGGGTGAAGTCGAGCACCTTGTAGCCGTCGAGCACGTGTTTGGATGCGGGCATCCCGGTATGTCCCCCGTAAGCTGTGCGCCGCCGGCCTCTTGCGTGGCCCGGCGGGCGTCAGATTTGTTTGTTCGCCGAGCGCGGCCGCAGAGAATCCGCTCAGTACGCTTTGGCGAAGAACGCGCGCTCTTTGGCCGCTTGGCCGCACACGATGCATCGGCCGGGCGCGCCGTTCTGGCCCAGCGGTATAGCACGGCAGGTCGCGCGAGTCTCCTCCCGGACACGGATTTCGCATGCCGCGCTTCCGCACCAGTACACGTCTGCCATCCCGCCACCGCCCTCACCTTCCATCTGCGCGCGCAGCCTGGCGTAGTCATCGAACTGCCGCGTATTGGCGCGCATCGCGTCGCGCGCCTGCGCGTAGAGGCTCTTCTGGATCTCGTCGAGCAACTTGCTGACGTGCGTGGCGATCGCGTCGAGCGAGGCCGGCGCCTTGCCCTGCTTGCCCAACTGGTCGCGTCGCGCGAGCATCGCGCTGCCCGCGGCGACGTCGCGCGGCCCGATTTCGATCCTGACCGGCACCCCGCGCATCTCCCAATCGTTGAACTTGAAGCCCGGCGTCAGCCCCTCGCGATCGTCGAGCTTGACCCGCACCGCTGCGCGCTCCAGCACCTCGCGCACCGCGCGCGCCGCGCCGAGCACGGCCTGGCGTTCCTCGTCCTTGCGCCAGATCGGCACGACCGCCGCCTGCCAGGGCGCAACCGCGGGCGGTAGGCGCAGGCCCTGGTCGTCGCCGTGGGTCATGATGATCGCGCCGAGCAGGCGGGTCGAAACGCCCCAGCTCGTTTGATGCGGATGCTGGAGCTGGTTGTGCTCGTCGAGGAAGCGGATCTCGAAGGCGCGCGCGAAGTTCTGCCCCAGGTAATGCGAAGTGCCGCATTGCAGCGCCCGCCCGTCGGCCATCAGCGACTCGATCGCATAGGTCTCCTCGGCGCCCGGGAAGCGCTCGGCTGCGCTCTTGCGCCCGCTCACCAGCGGCACCGCGAGGTAGTCCTCGACGAAGCCGCGGTAAACCTCGAGCATCGTGAGCGCCTCCTCCTCGGCCTCCGTGCGGGTGGCGTGCGCGGTATGGCCCTCCTGCCAGAGGAACTCGGCGGTGCGCAGGAACGGCCGCGTGCGCATCTCCCATCGCACGACGTTGCACCACTGGTTGATCATCAGGGGCAGGTCGCGATGCGAGTGAATCCACTGCGCGAACATGTGGTTGATGATCGTCTCCGAGGTCGGGCGCACGATCAGCGGCTCTTCCAGTTCCTTGCCCCCGCCGTGGGTGACCACCGCGACCTCGGGCGCGAAGCCCTCGACGTGTTGCGCCTCCTTTTGCAGAAAGCTCTGCGGGATGAAGAGCGGGAAGTAGGCGTTGCGCGCGCCGGTGCGCTTGATGCGGCGGTCGAGCTCGTCGCGCAGCGCCTCCCAGATCGCGAAACCGTCGGGACGGAAGACGATACAGCCGCGCACCGGCGAATAGTCGGCAAGTTCGGCGCGCGCGATTACTTCGTTGTACCAGGCGGCGAAGTCCTGGCTGCGCGGAGTGACCTTCTTTTCGTCTTGTTTGTCGGCCATGCTGCTCTATCCAGGCGCCCAGAATACACCGCGCCGCGACCCAAAGCATCGCCGCGCGCCTTGACGGCGGCGGCGCGCTCGACTTCAATTCCCCGCAACGTCCCGTCGCGCGTCGCCGCCGCGCCCGGCGTCGCGCAACCGCGCGGCTGAGGGGAGGCCTGAGGTGCCGAGCAAACTGCTTCCGATTGCGCACCCATACCGGCAGCGAAAGTTCGCCACGCCCGGCCGCCTCGTCGCAGTGCTTGCGGCGGTGCTTCTGACCGCCGCGCCCGCGGGCGCGATTGCCGCCCGGGCGCTGCCGCTGCCGCCACCACCGTCGCCCGCCCCCGTGCCGCTGAACCACTCGCGCACGATCGAGGTCAGTGGCAACGGCGAGGCGCACGTCGCTCCCGACGTCGCTTTTCTGAATCTCGCAATCGAGACCCACGCCGCGACCGCGCAGGAAAGCGCGGGCCAGAACGCGGCACTCGCGCAGAAGGTGGTCGAGGCGCTAACCAAGAAGCTCGAGGGCAAAGGCAAGGTTTGGACCGGCGGCTACTCGCTCTATCCCGAATACAACGAACCCAGACCCAACGAAAAGCCGGTCGTGACCGGCTACCGGGCGGAGAACTCGATCACCGTGCGCACCGGCGAGATCGGGATGCTGGGCGGCCTGATCGACACCGCGATCGGCGCCGGCGCCAATCGGATCAACTATCTCAACTTCACCCTGCGCGACGAGAGCCAGGCGCGCGCCGAAGCGATCGCGCTCGCCGCCAAGGACGCCCAGGCACAGGCCGAGTCACTGGCCAAGGCGCTCGGCGTCAAGCTCGGCCCGATCGTCAAGGCGACCACGGTGGCCGAGGTGCGGCCGATGCCAGTGATGCGGATGGGCGGTGCGATGACGGCGCAGGGCGTGCCGACCCCGGTGCAGCCCAACGAGGTAAGCGTGCCGGCGACCGTGTCGGTCACCTACCAGATCGAGTAGGGTTGCGCGGGGCCGGGCGGCCGTCCGGCACCCTGACAGGCTGCACCACAACCGAATACGCAGCGGCGATTTCAAGCTGCGCGGGCCCACCCTTTTTGCTCAAGATAGCGTGCCTTCGGCCCGCGCTGCGCGCATCATCTCGCCGAGTTCGATAGTTTGCGGCAACGATGGCTATTCCGCTGGTTGAACTGTCCGGCGGCCGAACCGCCGCCGCTTCTCCCGAGCGCGCCGGCGCCCATCCGCAGCGCGAGTCTCGCGACGAACGCAATTCCCAGGCGCCAGCCGCGCTTGCGGCCCCAAGCCTGCTCCGGCTGCCGGCACTGCCCTCTGCGGTCGGGTCGGAGCCTCGAACGGCGGCGTCCGCCGCTGAAACCTTGCCGCTACGCACGCTGGAGGTCGTCGGCAGCGGCGAGGCGCGGGTCCAGCCCGACCACGCGCTGCTCAGCCTTGGGGTCCATACGCGCGCGCTGAGCGCGCGCCAGGGCGCGAGCGAGAACCACGCCCTGGTCCGGCGCGTGATCAACGCCCTCGATGCCGAGCTCGATGGGCGTGGCCGGGTATGGGTCGGCGCCTGCACCCTGCAACCCGAGATCGAGCACGCTCGCGGACGCGAGAAGCCGGTGGTGATCGGCTACCACGCGTCCAACTCGGTCAACGTCGAGACCGGCGCGATCGATCAGCTCGGCCCCCTGATCGACGCCGCGCTCGCCGCCGGCGCCAGCGCCATCAATTCCCTGGACTTCACCTCGGTCGAGGACGCGCAGGCGCGCGGCGCCGCAATCCAGCGCGCTTGCTGCGAGGCACAGGCACAGGCCGACGCGCTCGCGCGTTCGCTCGCGATCCGGCTGGAACGGATCATCAAGGCGACAACCAAGGCCGGCGTGCGCCGCATTCACGCGCCGGCGGACGAAAGCACGGCGAGTTTTGCGGCGACCGGCGGCGCTCCGGTCGTGTACGCCCAGCCCGGCGAGATAACGATCGCCGCGACCGTTTCGATCATCTATCAAATCGAGTAGCCTTTAACCCCGGACTCGTGCGCGCGATGCTCAAGCCCGGGGACAGCGTGCCGCCCTTCGATCTGCCATGCGCGTCTGGCGACCGCGTCGGACGCCTGCGGCTGTCTCAGCTCGAATCCGAACTGGTCGTGCTCTTCTTCTATCCGCGAGATTTTTCCTTCATCTGTCCGACCGAGGTCGTCGGCTTCCATAAGGCGCGTGAGCAGTTCGCCGCCGAACAAGCGGCGATCGTCGGGGTGAGCGTTGACGACGCCGAGACGCATCGCCGATGGGCCCGCGAGCTCGGCGGGATCGGCTATCCGCTGCTTGCCGATACCGGCGGCACGCTCGCGCGCGGCTACGGCGTGTTCGACGAGGCCGAGCAGGTCGCCCTGCGCGCGACCTTCGTCCTCAACGCGCGCCGCGTCGTCGCCTATTGTGTGGCCAGTCCGATCAACGTCGGCCGCAGCGTTAGCGAAACCCTGCGCGTCGTGCGCGCTTTGCGATCGGGGCGGTTGTGTCCGGCGGATTGGGAACCGGGTGCCGACTTCGGTCCCGCAGACCGCAAATATTAACCGCAACCTGAGTCAGCGTGGCGGTCTTCGACCCAGCCGAAAAGCAACGCCTGCTTGAGCGCCTCTCCGGCATCCGCGAGATCGTCTTCGGCATGCAGGACGGGATTTTGACCACTGCGGGCGTACTCGCCGGACTCAGCGGCGCGGTCTCGGGCCATCGCCAGGTCATCCTGGCCGCGCTCGCCTCGACCGCGGCCGGCGCGCTTTCGATGGGCGCCGGAGCCTATCTCGGCACGCGGGCGCAGACCGAAGTCCTCGGCTCGGAGCTCGAGCGCACGCGCAGGGAAGCTGCCGCCCAGCCGTACGTTCTCCAGGAGGGCCTGCTCAACCAGCTTGCGCGCGAGGGGCTCAGCCGCGAGGCCTCCTACCGGGTGGTCAAGCTGCTGAGCTCGGCGCCGCAGGCGCTGCTCTCGACCGCCGAGGTCAAGATCTACGGACTCAGCCGTCAGGCGCTCGGCTCCCCGGTGGTTGACGGGCTGACGATGACGGTGGCGTTCCTCGTCGGGGCGCTCGTTCCGCTGCTGCCCTACATTCTTATTCCGCCCGCCAAACCCGACGATTATCTGGGGCTGGTCGTGGCGATGGTGACGACGGCGCTGGCCCTGTTCGGCGTCGGCTACTTGCAGGGATGGCTGTCGGAGCGCAGGCGGCGTTGGATGTCGGGAATGCGGTTTCTGCTGATCGCGATGGGCGCGGCGGTCGCCGGTTACCTGATCGGGCTTGCGATCGCGCCGCTCGGCGGCGGCGCGACGGTGATGCCGTGAAGCTGGAGACTTATTCCTCGCTGGCCGCGTTCCTCGCCCACTGGCGGACGTTGGCGCGGGCGGGTGCTCTGGAGGCCGGCGAGCGCGCCCGGCTCGCGGCAATGCGGGAACTTGTGGCCACGCTAAGGCCCGAAGAGCAGGCCGCGCTCGCGGCGCCCGCCGCCGATGGCGCCTCCGCACGCCATCGCGAGCGCGCCGAGTTGCGGCTTGCGCGCGAACTGCGCATCCGCGGTTTGCTCGCGCCGTAGGGGCGGCGCGGCGCCGATGGCTGCTGCCGGAAACCTCGCATGATCGCCTACATCGTCCGCCGGATCATTTTCGGCGCGGCAGTCCTCCTCGGCACCTCGATCATCACCTTCACCATCGCCTTTGTGATCCCCGCCGATCCGGCGGTTGCGATGGCGGGCGCCAAGGCTGACCCGCAGACGCTCGCGGCCATCCGCCATCAGCTCGGCCTCGACCAGCCGCTCCACCTCCAGTACATCCGCTACCTCGACCGCGCGCTCCACGGCGACCTCGGCCGCTCGTACATCCGGCGCGAGAGCGTCACCGGGCTTATCCTGAGTCGCTTTCCGGCCACCGCGATTCTGGCCGTTTGCGCGATGGCGCTATCGCTCGCGCTGGGGATCCCGATGGGGATGGTCGCGGCGGCGTGGCGCGCGCGCGCTCCCGACAACGCCTTGTTGATCGTGTCGCTGGCGTTGCTCTCGATACCGGTGTTCTGGCTCGGCACGATGCTGCTGATCGCGGGCGGCCTCTACCTGCGTTCCTTTCCGCTGGGCGGCTTCAGCGGCGCACGCAGCCTGATCCTGCCCACGCTCACGCTCGGGCTGGGCGCCGCCGGCTACTACTCGCGCATCCTGCATACCAATCTGGTCGAGGCGCTGGAGCAGGACTACATCCGCACGGCGCGCGGCAAAGGTCTGTCGGCCGCGCAGGCCCTGGTTCGCCATGCGATGGCCAATGCGATGCTGCCGCTGGTGACGCTGGCCGGGCTCGACCTCGCCGGACTGCTCTCGGGCGTCGTGCTTACAGAGACCGTCTTCAACTGGCCGGGGATCGGACGGCTTGCCTACGAAGCGGTCTTCAACCTCGATATCCCGCTTATCATGGGCACGGTGCTGTTCGCCGCCTTTCTCGTGGTCGCGGCCAATCTGGTGGTCGACCTGCTTTACGCCTGGCTCGACCCCCGGATCCGGCTGGGAGAGCGGCAATGAGCCGGCGGTTCAACGCGATGGAGATGGTGGGCGGCGCGATGGTGTTCGCCCTGGTCGTGACCGCCATTTTCGCGCCCGAGCTTGCGCCCTACGACCCGACGCGCGCGGTCGCCACGACCTACGGCGACCCCGGCGCACCGTCGGCCGCCTTCGTTCTTGGCACCGACGAGCTGGGCCGCGACGTGTTCTCGCGGATCATCTGGGGCGCGCGGATCTCGCTCACGGTCGGGGTGGCGGCGATGGCGATCACGATGACGATCGGCGTTGCGATCGGGCTGTGCTCGGGCTTCTTCGGCGGCGTGGTGGATTTTCTGCTGATGCGGTTTACCGACGTGATGCTGACGTTGCCGGCGCTGCTGCTGGCGATGGCCTTCGTCGCCGTGCTCCATCCGAGCCTGCTCAACGTGCTGCTGGTGATCGGTCTCGTGTCATGGACGCAGGTGGCGCGGGTGGTGCGGGCCGAGACGCTGTCGATGGCCGAGCGGGACTTCGTGATGGCGGCGCGCGCGCTCGGCGGCACGTCGGCGCGGATGATCGCGCGCCACGTGCTGCCCAACGTGATGCCGATTATCATCGTGATGGCGGTGCTGGGGACGTCCAGCACGCTGCTGCTCGACGCGGGGCTGAGTTTTCTGAGCCTCGGGGTGCCGCCGCCCACCCCGAGCTGGGGCAGGATGGTCGAAGAGGCGCTGATCTACTTCCGCACCGCGCCGTGGCTGGTCGCCTTTCCAGGTTTGGCAATCTTCTACGCGGTGCTTGCCTTCAACCTGCTCGGCTACGGCTACCTGCGCGCGCGCGGGGAGAGAGGCGGGGGATGAGGCGGCGCCGCGCCATGCGCCGCTCGCTCGAGGCCGCGGCACACGCGGCCGGCGCGCTTTTGTGGTTTGCCGCGCTAGCCGGCGCCGCCGTCCTCGGCGGCGCCGGATGCCGCGGCGCGGGGCCGCCGGCCAAGGTGCGCTTCGCGCCCGGCGCCCAGGTGCTGCGCCTCGCCGTCCAGGACGACGTCCCTACGCTGGACCCCGCCGCCGGTTACGACACCGCCTCGTGGACCTTCGAGCAGATGATCTTCGACACCTTGGTGCGCTATAGCGACGCCGGCGTCGAGCTCGTGCCGGACGTTGCGACCGGCTGGAGCGCTTCGCCCGACGCGACGACGTTTACGTTTCATCTGCGGCGCAACGCCCGTTTCACCAACGGCCGCGCGGTCACCGCCGCCGACTTCAAGTACGCGATCCAGCGCGTGCTCGATCCGAAGACCCGCTCCAAGGGGATGGAATACTTCCGCGAGATCGTCGGCGCCGCCGACTTTCAGAGCGGGCGTGCACGCGAGGTCGGCGGCATCGAGGTCCCGGATCCGTGGACGATGGTGTTCCATCTCGTCGCGCCGGATCCGATCTTCGTGCAGAAGCTCGCGATGCCGTTCGCCGCGGCGGTGCCGCGCGAGGTCGTCGCGCGATGGGGCGAGGACTTCTCGCGCCACGTCGTCGGCAGCGGCGCTTTCATGCTCAAGCAATGGATCGGCGGCCAGCGCCTGATCCTGGTGCGCAACCCGGACTACTTCGTCAAGGGCGTGCCACGCCTGGACGCGATCGTCGAGCAGATCGGGGTCAACGACGAACTGCAATGGCTCAAGTTCGAGGCCGGCGATATCGACGTCGCCAATATTCCACCGGCGGAGTTTCCCTACGTGATGAAGACGCCGCGCCTTAAGGCGCTGACCACCAACGTCGTGGAGTTGGCGACCGACTATCTCGGGATGAACTGCCGGATGAAGCCGTTCGACGACGTGCGCGTGCGCCGCGCGTTCAACTACGCGATCGACAAGCGCAAGATTATCGCCCTGCTCAACGGGCGTGGCGTGATCGCCCGCGGCGTGCTGCCGCCCGGCCTGCCGGGCTACGATGCGAACGCGGCCGGCTATCCGTACGATCCCGCCCGCGCGCGCCGTTTGCTCGAAGCGGCCGGCGTCGGCAAGAATTTTTCGCCCACGCTCTGGATGCGCGCCGACCGCACCGAGATGATGATCGGGCAGTCGATCCAGCAGGATCTTGCGCTGGTGGGCGTCCACGTGGCGCTCAAGCCGGTGGCCTGGGCGCCGCTGCTCGAGGCGATTCGCCAGCCCGACACCGCCGAGCTGTTCAGCCTCGGATGGGAGGCCGACTTTCCCGACCCGCAGAACTTCCTCGACGTGCTCCTCACACGCAAGCAGTGGGGCGCCAACAACGACACCTTCTACTACAACCCCGAGGTGGACCGGCTGCTGAGCGAGGCGGCGCCACTGAGCGATCGGCGCCAACGATTCGCGCTCTACGATCGCGCGGAGAAGATGGTGATCGCTGACGCTCCCTGGGTCTTTCTCTACCATCCGGTGGTCTACGTGATCCGCCAGCCTTGGGTGCACGACTATGCGCTCAACCCGATCCGCCCCCCGCGCCTGGAGCGCGTCTGGCTCTCTCCGCATCGCGGCGGCCGCTAAACCAGGATGCCGTGTCGCCGGTGCGGGCGGCTCGGCTATAATGCGCGCGCGATGAAGACGGCCCTACCCGTCTGGGCGCGCGCGGCGGTGGCCCATCTGCGTCGCGCCGACCCGGTGCTCGCGCGGGTGATCGATTCGGTCGGCCCGTTTGAGCTCCGCCTGCGGCGCGAGCGTTTCCCGGCGCTCTGCCGCGCGATTATCTTTCAGCAGCTCGCCGGCGCTGCCGCGCGCACGATTTATGACCGCTTCGTCGCGCTCTTCGGCGAGCGCGGCTTTCCCTCGCCGCGCCAGGTGCTCGCCGCCTCTGAGGCGGCGCTGCGCGCGGCCGGGCTTTCGCGCCAGAAGATCCGCTATCTGCGCGACCTCGCGGAGCACGTCGCCGCCGGCAAAATTAACTTCCATCGCTTCCCGCGGATGAGCGACGAAGAGGTGATCGCGGAACTGGTCCGCGTGCACGGGGTAGGGCGATGGACCGCCGAGATGTTCCTGATGTTTAATCTCGGGCGGCCCGACGTCCTGCCGGTGGACGACCTCGGCGTGCGCAACGCGGTGCGCCGGCTGTACCGGATGCGCAAGCTGCCCGACGCACGGCGGCTGCGCGCGTTGGGCGAGCGCTGGCGGCCGTACCGCTCGGTCGCGTCGTGGTATCTGTGGCGCAGCGCCGACATTATTTTGCCCGACAACGGCGCGCCGGCGCGTCAAATCTCCGGTCGTCCCGCCCGCAAAAGACTGACAAAGGGCAAGCAATCCTCAGCGAGTCCGGTCAACTAGCTTTCCTTGGTCTAGTCTGAAATTTGCTCTGCGGCGATCAAGCCCCGCGCCGGGGGCAGCGGTCGCTGCGCTGCGATCGTTTGCATTTCCGCCTTCTCGGCGCGGGCGCACGGTCCCTAGTCTGGCGCGGGCGCTCGCCCGCGCAGGAGGAGCTTATGGCGCGCATGAGCCGGCTTGGGGGTTCGCCACATTCATCACTCGCTATCGTCGGCGCGATAGTCATTATGCTGACGCAGGCCGCGCCGGCGCGGGCAACTAACAATTGCATGCAGAACGAATACGATCTGCGAACCGGCACGACCAAGACCCTGACCTGCACGGCCAATGACGTCCGGATCGCCTTTGCGCGCAATCCCCGGGACCTCAACGGTAATCCGCTGACCTCGTGCAATGCAGGACAGACATTCTCCTTCATCGCCGACTTCGTGGTGGTGACCACCGCAACCGCGCGCGAGAACATCGGTCTGTATTTCGCTATCGCCGGCCAAAAGGCCGCGCTCACCGGCACTTGTGCGGATAACATCATTTCGCCCGTGCATCCGCCCAACTGTTCGACCGCCGCCGGACAGAGTCCGCAATGCCTGGGAACCTCTCAGTATGAAGAGCTCGATCCGTCGTCGGACAATTGCGGCGATATCAGCACCGACGACAACAACCAAGTGGTGACGGTCGAAGTCGATAACGTGCTATGCAAGGCCGCGCCTGACTCGAACCAACTGATCCTGCCCAACTGCACGAGCTGGCAGCAGCCGGGCGGGACGCTGCTGTGCCAAAGCCCGGCGCCCGACTATCCCTACGTCAGCGCAGCGATTCCCGGCTCGCCCTCGAAGTGCAATTGCGATTCGGGATTTACCGTCCCGATCACGGTTCAGAATCCGACTATCGCGGTCAGCAAGACGCCGAATCCGAGCTCGATCACTGACGCAGGCGGCCCGGTGAATTATACAGTCGCAGTGACCAACACCTCGAACTTCGGCGGGGTCACGATTAACCAGATCTGCGATGACAAGTATGGCAATATCGCGACCGCCGCGGGTGCCAAGGCAACCTGTCCGGCGGGCAGCCTCTGCGCTGCTCCCAACAACGTGGCGGGAACCACGTGTGCCACCAATGTCTCGTGCGCGTTGCCCGCGGCGCTGTCCTCGCCCCAGAGCAGCCTGACCTGCACCTTCACGGGCAACTTGCCGGAGATCCCAAGCCTGACCGACACGGTGACCGTCAACGGCGTAGCGCAGGACGGGACCACGCCGATTTCGGGCACTGCGAGCGCCACGGTGACGGTCGGCGAGGCGCCGGCCACGGCAGCCGACGTCGTGACCTCAGCCTCGGCGGCGCCAAGCTATGGGTGCGCCGACGTGAAGTACAACGTCGAGGTCGAAAACACCAGCCGCTCAGCCGGCGACGAATCAGAGACGCTGAGCGCGCTCAACGACAGCTACTACGGCGATATCACCAAGGTTCAGGGCAACGTCCTCGGCACGACCTGTGGCGTGGCCACCAACGCGGCAGGCCTCGGCGTGCTCTCCGGTGCCAGCGGAGCGGGCGTGCTGCCGGCGACGATCGCGGTCGGCGGAAACTACAGCTGCCAGTTCGTCGGCAAATTCTGCGGCAGCGCCGGCGCCCTTCAGAATCCGCCCAACGCGACCAACTGCCCGGCCGGTATCGAGGTTATCGACACGGTATCGGGAACCCTGACCGGCGACGACAGCGAGGCAGTCACACAGCAGGTCGCGACGCTTACAGTTGACGTTTGCTTCGCGGCCACCGAGACGACCAAGTAGGCGCACAGCACCGATTGCTCGGCGGCATAGGGCGGCGTAGGAAATTCTTAAAATCGTCGAGGTGCTGAACAGCGCCGACTTTGACATGTGTTTGAATTCGGGCCGCTACGAGCGGCGCGTTAAGGCCGACGAGAACGCGGGCCAAAAGCTCGGCATTTCAGGCACGCCCAGCTTCGCGATCGGAACTGAGCGACTCTAAAGATCCTTCGCGCGTAAAAGCGAGCAGCCTGATCCGCGGCGCCCAACCCTGCGCTGAGTTCAAGCGGACAATCGATAGCTTACCGGCGAAGGATAACTGCGGCGATGGGGTTTTCCGGGCAATGGGTCTGCAAGCAGTAACCCCTGGCGAAGCAGCGGGTGCAAGGTTGCCGCCGCATCGCGGGCGTATCGGCGGCGATCAAAGCCGCAAACAGACAGAAGGAGCCCGGGTCGGGGTCCTCCCTCGGCGCTCATCCTTTCATCCTGTCTCGTGCACCACCCCAATAAATCAGCGCGGCGCCAGCGCTTCGAGCGCGCGAAGGTCGGGTCGATGGCCGCCGGTGGAGCCGATCGCATTGACGATGACGTGGTTGGCGCCAGCCGCCAGATGGTCGTCGAGGCATCGGCGCAGCTTCGCTGTGTCGCCCCACACCACCAGCGCATCGACCAGCCGATCGCTGCCGTCGCCACCAAGGTCGTTGTCAGTAAAACCAAGCGCGCGGAGATGGGTATGGTAGGTCGGTGAGCCGAGATAGAAGTGGAGGAACTTGCGCGCGGCGGCGCGCGCCAGCGCCGCGTCGGATTCGAGCATCACCACTTGCTGCGCGCAGATCCGCGTGTCGGGGCCGAGCGCGGCGCGCACCCGCGCGATCGCCTCGGGCGGCATCAGCGCGGTGATTGTGCCGGTGGTTTCGCGCGCCGCCAGTTCCAACATCTTCGGCCTCAGTGCCGCAAGCATCAGTGGCGGCTCTTCGCCGGGCCGCGGCCCGTAGTAGGGCGCCGCGCGCATCGCGGCTAGGTACTCGCGCATCGCGCTCAGCGGACGGCCATAGTCGAGCCCGTGGCGTTTCATGAACGGCCCTCCGCTGACGCCCATCCCGAGCACGAAGCGGTCCGGGAACATTTCAGCGATCGTGTGCGCCGCGCCCGCCATCGCCGCGGCCGCGCGTTTCCAGATGATCGCCACCGCGGCGCCCGCGACGAGCTGCTCCGTGGCGCCGAGCACATGCGCCGCGCATACGAAGGGGTCGCGCCCGAAGGTCTCGGGGAACCACAGCGCGCCGTAGCCCATGCGCTCGAGCGCGCGGGCGAACTCGGCCGCTTGCGCCGCGTCGAGCGTGTCGAGATAAGAAAAGACGCCGAGCTTTCCAAGTTCCATTCGCGCGCTCTCTCCTCTATGAAGCCGGGTGACTCGGCGGAAACTACCGCGAAACGGCGGCTGCTTCAAAACGCAGTCGCTGCGGGCGGGCGTCGCGCGCGCCGCGATTCTCATCGCGCGCCGCATTGTGCGATGATGCTTCGGCAATGGACTATTTCTCGGAACGGCTGCTCGAAGCGCAGCGCCGCAAGCGCAGTATCGCGATGCTCGGGGTTGACCCGCAGCTCGATACCGCCAGCGCGCCGGGGGTGCCCCCGGGCCAGACACTCGCACGGTTCTGCTGCGCAATCGTCGAGGCGTGCGCCGCTTCAGTCGTCGCGATAAAGCCGCAGCTTGCGTTTTTCGAGGCGCGCGGGTTGGAGGGGATGCGCGCGCTTGTTGAAGTGGTGCGAACCGCGCGCCGGCTCGGGCTGCTGACGGTGGCCGACGCCAAGCGCGGCGATATCGGCTCGACCTCGGCCGCCTATGCCGAGGCGTTCCTGGGCGACGGCGATTTCGGATGCGACGCAGTGACCGTCAATCCCTACCTCGGGAGCGACGCGCTGGCGCCGTTCGTCGCCCGGGTGCGCGCCGGGCGCGGCGTCTTTGTGCTGGTGAAGACTTCCAATCCGTCCTCGGGCGAATTCCAGGACCGAACGGCTGAGGGCGCGCCGCTATGGGAGTGGGTGGCGCGGCGGGTCGAGGGATGGGGCAGCGATTTCGTTGGGCCGAGCGGATTGAGCCCGGTGGGCGCGGTGGTTGGCGCGACATATCCCGAGCATGCGGTCCGCGCACGCGAACTGATGCCCCATGCGACGATGCTTGTGCCCGGCTACGGTGTGCAGGGGGCGAACGCCACCGACGCGGTGCGCGCGGCACGTCAGGACGGTAGCGGTGTGGTCGTCAACGCGAGTCGCAGCCTGATGTACGCCTGGCGCAAGCGTCCGGGAACGACGCCTGCGGAGGCGGCAGCCGCGGCGGCCGAGGCGATGCGAACGGAACTGAACGCGGCGCTGCAGGCGCGGCGTTGACGGGCCGGCCCAATATGCGCAAGGGCCGGTCGTAAACTTGGAAGGTGTGGGGGAAGGATGCGGCCGGATCAGGTGCGCATCAGTTCCGCTTCGTCGGCGGCCAGCGTCGCGTAAACCTCGCGCTCGATAGCGCGGTAGCGTTCGAGCGCCTCGTCCGCCTTAGCCTCGCCGCCGTCCTCGCGCGCCATCTCGCGCATCTTCTTCTCGATCCACGAAAGGTGCCAGGATTCGTCCTCGGTGACGGCCTTAAGCACCTCGCGGGTGGCCTCATCGACGTTGGGCAGCGCGGCATGGGCCATGTAGCGGCTTTGTGCGCGCTCCTCGACGACCACGGTCAGCGCGAGCAGCTCGACTACCGTCTTGGGCACGCCGGTGCGCAGGCCGAGTCGGCGCTGGTAGCCGTCGGAGAGCACCAGCGGGGTGCCGCCGAGGTCGGCGATCCGCCGCGTCCAGAGCCATGCATGGCGTGTCTCGTCGGCTAGATGCTTGGCCATCTTGAGCTGCGCGTCGCCGTCCTTGAGATGGCCGAGCAGGTTAAACAGCAGGCGTGCGCCGCGTAACTCGGCGTCGCGGTACACACTGAAGATAAGAACCTGCTTGTCGACAGCCGACATCCGGCTTGAATCCATCTACCTCTTACTCCTCCGCCCACCCATGGCCGGGCCACAATCTATTCGCCGGCGAACCGTTGGACAAACGGATGGCGCAATGGGCATCAGACGAAGCGGTTCGCTTTTAACTATTTGATCGAGCGTGCTCGGTCAAGATAACGGACGCGCGGTTGGTCACCACCTCGAGCCTCTACTATACCTATACGAAGGGCGCCGACCGCGGTTTCACGCCCGTTAATGCCGCTGTTTCACGGCTCGGTCTGCGCGTCGCGACCTTTCGCATGCCCACCATCGACGCCTACTGGCTCGCCTTGCGCCGGGTCCATGGCGCAGGCCCGCGCACCTGTCGCCTGCTGCTCGAGCGCTTTGGCTCCGCAGAGCAGGTCTTCAAGGCTGCGCAGGCCGAGATCACCGAGGCGGGCGTGCCACGCTCGCTCGCGCGGGCCATTGCGAGCTTCGCCGACTTCGCGCCGATCGAGAAAGAGCTTTGCGAGCTGCCCCGGATAGGCGCGCGACTGGTGCGATGGACCGACGCCGATTATCCGCCCAACCTCAAGCATATAGCGGATCCGCCTCCCTATCTTTTTGTTCGCGGTGCCGTAACGCCCGAGGACCGGGCGGCGGTCGCAGTGGTTGGCGCGCGGGCCGCGAGTGAGGTTGGGCTCAGGATGGCCGAACGGTTGGGCTTCGAGCTCGCCACCCATGGCGTTATCGTGGTCAGCGGGCTGGCCCGCGGAATCGACGCAGCGGCCCATCGCGGGGCGCTTGAGGCTGGCGGGCGGACGATAGCCGTGCTCGGATGCGGGGTCGATGTAATCTACCCGCCCGAGCATCGCGAGCTCGCCGAAAAAATACTCGGGCACCGCGGGGCGCTGATGAGCGAGCTGCCATTGGGTACTGCGCCGATTCCGGAGAATTTCCCCAGCCGCAACCGCATCCTGTCCGGTCTGTCCTTGGGCGTGGTCATTGTCGAAGCGGCCGAAAAGAGTGGCTCTCTGATAACCGCCCGGCTGGCACTGGAACAGGATCGCCAGGTCTTCGCCGTTCCCGGCAGTCCCCTGACCGGCAAGACTCGGGGCAGCAATCGCTTGATAAAGGAGGGCGCCAGGCTGGTCGAGTGCGTCGAGGACGTTATGGAGGACCTTGCGCCGCAGATGGCCGGGATTGCATTGCGAAGCGGCAACGGCGCAGCGCTGCTACATGAGGCGGCAGGCGCGGAACATGGGTTCAGCGAATCGACAGTGTCAACCTCGAGCGCCGTCAAGGCGAGCTTGGCAAACACCGCAACGTCGGCGGCCTCGCCTGCGGGCATGCGGGTTGCTCCACTGGTCGAGCCACGAAGAGTCGGGCCCCGAACCGAAGTCGCAGCAGGGGACGGCCAGGAATCAGAGCAGGTCCAGGCAATTTTGAATTGTCTATTAGATGCTAAGAGACTTCATATTGACGCAGTCATTGAAAGCTGTCAGCTCAGTCCGCAAACTGTGCTTAAATTATTGTTGGAGCTTGAGCTGCGGGGGCTGGTCGTTCAGCATCCAGGCAAGCTCTTTTCACTTCCCTAGGTCCGGCCTTTGCGCCCGAACCGGCCGGACGGCTCTGGGGCCGAATTACCGGAGGCTGGAGGAAGGGTGGCAAAGAACCTCGTAATAGTCGAATCGCCCGCCAAGGCTAAAACCATCAAGCGCTATCTTGGGCCCGATTTTCAGGTGACCCCCTCGGTGGGTCATGTGATGGACCTTCCAAAGAGCACGCTCGGAGTCGAGATCGACAACGACTTCAAGCCCGAGTACCACGTGATCGCCGGCAAGGCGAAGGTGCTCAAGGAAATCGAGGCGCTGGCAAAGAAGGCTGACAACGTTTACCTCGCGACCGACCCCGACCGCGAGGGCGAGGCGATCGCTTGGCATATCGCGGGCAAGCTCGGCAAGGTCAAGGGCGGCGTTCATCGGATACTGCTCCACGAAATAACCCCAGGTGCTGTGCGCGAGGCGGTGGCTCATCCGGCCGAGCTCGACCACCATCTGTTCGACGCCCAGCAGGCGCGCCGCGTGCTCGACCGGCTGGTCGGCTATCAGGTAAGCCCGCTCCTGTGGGACAAGGTCAAGCGCGGTATCAGCGCCGGGCGCGTGCAGTCGGTGGCGCTGCGGATAATCGTTGAGCGCGAGAAGGAACGCGAGGCGTTCCGCCCCGAGGAGTACTGGACGCTCGACGCGCGACTGGAGGCGAGCAGCCCGCCACCTTTTAAGGCGCGGCTGTACAGTTATCGCGACCAGCGCATCGACAACAAGTCCTACAAGCTGCCTGAGGCCGAGGCGCGCGCGATCATCGCGGCATGCGAGCACGCACCCTTCGTCGTTCGCAAGGTCGAACGCAAGGAGGTGCGGCGCACTCCCACGCCGCCCTTCATCACCTCGCGCCTGCAACAGGAGGCCTCGCGCAAGCTGTATTTCTCGCCCTCGCGCACGATGAAGATCGCGCAGCGCCTGTACGAGGGCGTCGAGCTCGGCGACCAGGGCGCGGTCGGCCTCATCACTTATATGCGCACCGACTCGCCCCGGGTCTCCGAGCAGGCGCTGGCCGCGGTGCGCGAATATATCGGCAAGCGCTATGGTGCCGATTACGTGCCCGAGAAGCCCAACTTCTACCGCTCGGGCAAGTCCGCCCAGGAGGCGCATGAAGCGATTCGCCCGACCGCCGTCGAGCGCGACCCCGAATCGATCGCGCGCTATCTCGACAAAGACGAGCTCGCGCTCTACACGCTGATTTTCAACCGTTTCGTCTCCAGCCAGATGACGCCCGCGGTCTATGACCGCACTACGGTCGATATCGAGGCCCGCGAGGCGGTCTTCCGCGCCACCGGCCAGGTCGTCAAGTTCGACGGCTTCATGCGCGTCTATACCGAGGGCCAGGACGAAGCGGCGAGCGACGACGAGGAGGCGGCGACGCTGCCCGCGATGAACGAAGGCGAGCCGCTCAAGCTCTTGGGCTTCGACCCCGAGCAGCATTTCACCCAGCCGCCGCCCCGCTTCACCCAGGCCACGCTCATCAAAGAGCTCGAAGACAAAGGCATCGGCCGCCCCTCGACCTATGCCGCGATCATGACTTCGATCCTCAACCGCGAGTACGTTGAGGAGGATCAAAGCAAGCGACTGCGCCCGACCTCACTCGGCCGTATCGTCGCCGAGCTTCTGGTCCAGGCATTCCCGGACATCCTCGAGGTCGGCTTCACCGCACAGCTCGAGGAAGAGCTTGACGAGATAGAGGCGGGGCGCGAGAACTGGGTCAAGACGCTGCGCCGCTTCTACGGGCCATTCCAGAAGCGACTCGGCGAAGCCAAGAAGAAGATGCCGGTGGTCAAGCGCAAGGGGCTGCCCACCGGGATCAAGTGCGAGCTCGACGGCGGCGAGATGGTGATCAAGTGGGGTCGCAGCGGCGAGTTCCTGGCCTGCTCCAACTACCCCAAGTGCACCAATACCAAGGAGTTCAGCCGCGACGAGCAGGGCAACATCGTGCCCCAAGAGCGCGCGCCGGCCGCCGAGCCGACCGACGAAGTATGTGAGAAGTGTGGTAAGCCGATGGTGCGTCGGCGCTCGCGCTTCGGCGAGTTTCTGGGATGCTCGGGCTACCCCGAGTGCGACGGCATCAAACGCTTGCGCTCGGAGCCGGTGCGCACGGGCGTCGCCTGTCCGGAGTGCAAGGAGGGCGAGATCCTAGAGCGGCGCAGCCGGCGCGGCAAGCTGTTCTTCGGCTGCGGGCGCTACCCCAAGTGCAAGTTCGCGAGCTGGGACCGCGTCGTCGCGCAGCCGTGTCCGCAGTGCGGCGCGCCCTACCTGATCGAGAAGGTGACCAAGCGCGAGGGTGCGCGATGGCAGTGCTCGAACAAGGATTGCGGTTACCGCGCCCCGGCGCCGGCCGCCCCAGTCGCCGAGAGCAACGCCGCCGCCCCCGCCAGTGCCTGACGAGCTGCTGCGTGGGCCGCGGTTCGAATCGTCGGGCGATCGCAAAAGACGGCCAACCAACTCTTTCCGCCGCCTTTTGTCAGACGGGAAGGTCAGGACGGAGTTCGGAGCGGAATCGCCGATGCGGCTTGCCCTCGGACTCGTGGCCAAGCTACGCTTCGTTACACGTCCCCGGTGAGTCTTCCAGTCGTAAACGTAATCGGTGCGGGGCTGGCCGGCAGCGAGGCGGCCTTCGCGCTGGCGCGCCGCGGCGTGCGCGTGCGGCTGCACGAGATGCGTCCGCTGCGCATGACCGAGGCCCATCGCACCGCGCTCTTCGCCGAACTGGTGTGCTCGAACTCGCTGCGCAGCGCTTCGATGGAGACCGCGGTCGGCGTGCTCAAGGAGGAGATGCGCCGGCTCGGCTCGCTCGTCATCGCGGCGGCGGAGCGCAGCCGCGTCCCCGCAGGCGCCGCGCTCGCGGTTGACCGCGACGAGTTCGCGCACACGATAACCGACGCGCTGAGCGCCGACCCGCTGATCGAAGTCGTCCGCGCGGAGGTCGCCGCGTTGCCCGCAGGCGTGACCATTCTCGCCACCGGCCCGCTTACCAGCCCCGCGCTGGAGGCCGAGCTCAACCGCTTAGTCGGCGCGCGCCATCTCTATTTCTACGACGCGATCGCGCCGGTCGTGACCGCCGAGTCGATCGACATGAACCTCGCCTTCCGCGCCTCGCGATGGGGCCACGGCGGCGAGGACTATATCAACTGTCCGATGAGCGAGGCGGAGTACGACGCTTTCGTTGCCGCGCTGCTCGCCGCTGAGAAGGTCGCGGCGCATCCGTTCGAGCGCCCGGTCTATTTCGAGGGTTGCATGCCGATCGAGGAGATGGCGCGGCGGGGGCCGCGCACGCTCGCCTTCGGCCCGATGCGCCCGGTGGGGCTGCGCGATCCACGAACGGAGCGGCGCCCCTTCGCCGTGGTCCAGCTCCGCCAGGACGACCGCGCCGGCCGGCTTTACAACATGGTGGGCTTCCAGACCAAGATGACGCACCCCGAGCAGCGCCGCGTGCTGCGGATGATTCCCGGGCTCCAGCGCGCCGAGTTCGTCCGCCTCGGCTCGCTCCATCGCAACACGTTTATCGACTCGCCGCGTCTGCTGCGTCCCACGCTCCAGCTTCGCGGACGCGATGACCTTTTTCTCGCCGGCCAGATAATTGGGGTCGAGGGCTACGTCGAGTCGGCGGCGATGGGTTTGCTCGCCGCGCTCAACGCGGCAAGCCTCGTGCGCGGGCGCGAGCCGATGGTCCCGCCGGCGGAGACGGCGCTCGGCTCGCTCGTCGCTTACGTCAGCGATCCGAACCGGCGCGACTTTCAACCGATGAACGCGAACTACGGGCTGATGCCCGAACCGGAGTCGCGGATGCGCGGGCGCGAGAAGAAGCTTGCGATGGCGAAGCGCGCGCTGGACGCGCTGGACGATTTCATCGCGCGCAATGCGCTGGCGCCGGCGGAGGAGCCGCCCGCGGCGCGCGCCGCGGGCGCGGGGAGCTGAGCATGCGGCTGGCCGCGCTCGACGTAGGAACCAACACGGTCCTGATGCTGGTCGCAGAGTCGCAGGCCGACGGCAGCGTGCGCCGCGTCCTCGACCTCCAGCGCATCACGCGGCTCGGCCAGGGCGTTGACAGCAACCATCGCCTCGATCCGCAGGCGGCGCTGCGCACCCTCGACGCGATCGCAGAGTTCGCCGAGCAGGCGCGCGCCGCGGGCGCGGAGAGGATCCTCGCCGCCGGCACCGCGACCCTGCGCGACGCCGCCGACGGCGAGAGCTTTATCCGCCGCGTGCGCGAGCGCGCGAGCGTCGAACTGGAGATCATCTCGGGCGAGGCCGAGGCGTGGCTGTCGTATCTGGCGGTGACGCACGGATTGCGGCTCGATCCCGCCAGGCGGGTGCTGATCATCGATATCGGCGGCGGCTCCACCGAGTTCATCCGCGCCGAGCCCGGCGCCAAGCTCCAGACGGCGAGCCTCCAGATCGGATCGGTGCGCCTCACCGAGCGGATCATGCGCAGCGACCCACCGACTACGCACGAGGCCGCCGATTTGCGGCTCGCGATCGACGCCGAGCTGCAGGGGCTTGGCTGGGAGCTCAAGCCCGAGGAACTGGTCGGAATTGCGGGTACGGTGACCACCGTATGCGCGGTCGCGCTCGAGATGGAACCTTACGATGCCGACCGCGTGCACGGCTATCGGCTGTCGCGCGCGGAGGTCGAGCGCGTGCTCAAACTGTTCGGCTCGATGCCGCTGGCCGAGCGGCGCAAGCTCAAGGGCCTCGAACCCGCGCGCGCCGACGTCATCTTCGCAGGCGCCGCGATCCTCGAGCGGGTGATGAGCAAATGCGGCGTGGACCACGTGGTGGTCAGCGACCAGGGTGTGCGATGGGGTCTAATCTGGCGCGAGCTGGCCGTGCAGGGCTCAGCGGGGTCGAACGCGCCCTGAGCGCGTGCGCGGCTGGCGATTCGCTCTTGCGCGCTCCCGCGCTATAACAGGCGGCGCGGGAGGCTGACAGGCGATGACCAAGGCCGAGCTTATCGAGACCGTCGCACGCTCGACGCATTTGGAGAAGAAGACCGTCGCGCGCACTATCGAGCTGACCTTCGACCAGATCGCGCGTGCAATCCGCAAGGACAAGCGCTTCTGGGTGCCCGGCTTCGGCACCTTCTCGGTCCGCCGCCGCCGCTCGCGGCCGGGCTTCAATCCGCGCACGCATACCGCGATGACGATTCCGGCCGCGCGCACCGTCGGCTTTCGTCCCGCGCCCAAGCTCAAGAAGGGCCTCTAGACGCGCTCTTGCGCCGCTGCGCTTTGAACCGCTGCGATTTCGGATGCGCCTGGCAGCGACAGCCAAGGCCGTCTTGCCAATGACGATTGCGCAACCGGCGGACGCCTGCGCGCGCGCCGCACCCGCGGCGCGCGCCGCGACCTCTGCGTCGGGACGGCTTGTGACCGCCGGGCTGCTCCTGGCCGCGCTCGCGCTCGGCGCCTCGCTGCGCTTCTCCGGACTCGGCGCGCGCGAAATGTCGGCCGACGAAGGCGCGACCTGGGCCGCTGCCGCGGCGCCGAGCGTCGCCGCGGTCGTACGCAGGCAGGCGATCCTGAATCCGGGCAAGCTCGCGCTCCAGGAAGTCGCGCTGCACGGTTGGATGAAAATTTTCGGCAACGGGCTTGCCGCGATGCGCGCGCTCTCGGCGGCGCTTGACACCTTCGCGATTCTTGTCGTGTTCCTTGTCGCCCGCGAGCTGTTCGACGAGCCGGGCTTCGCGCGCGCGGCCGACATGGTTGCGGCTCTCGCGGCGATGCTTTTCGCCGGCAACCTGGTGACGATCAAGTACGCGCAGGAGCTGAGGATGTACGCGCTCGCGCTGCTCCTGGTCACGGTGCAGGTGTGGTTCTTCCTGCGCGCGGCGCGTCGCGGCGGACGGTTCAATTTGGTCGCGCTGGCGACGCTGACCGCGCTCGCGATCGGCGCGCATTTCACTGCCGCCTTCATGGTCGCGGCGGAGGGGCTTTGTATGCCCTTCCTGCCCGAGACGCGCTTGCGGGTGGGCGCCGCACGCTCGCGCACAGCGGCGGATCGCTGTCGGTTGGGCGTCCCGCTTGCGCTTGCCGCCTCATTGGGCGCGGGCATCGCTATCTTTTTGGTGGTCGCCGCGCCCGCACTGCGCATCGGCGCCGGCGCCTTCGCGCACGGCGCAACGAGCTGGATCGAGCGGCCCCGATGGTGGGCGCCGCTCGCGTTGTTCAACAAAGGCACGGGCACGTTCGCCTTTCCGGTGATGGGCGCGCTGGCGGGATGGGGCGCGTGGCGCAGATGGCGCCGTGCGCGCGGTGCGGTCGCGTTCGCCCTTGCCTGGATGTGGCTGCCGCCGATGTTGCTTCTCGCCGCTTCATGGGCGTTCTCGCCAATGTTCGTCGAGCGTTACGCGCTGTGGTGCTTCGTGCCATTTTTCATCCTCACCGCGCTTGGCATCCAGGAATTGCCGGCGCCGCCGGCGCGGGCAAGTGCGCTTGCTTTCGCCCTCGCGCTCGCGCTCGGCCATCTGTACAGCTATCGCCATCGCCCGCACGGCGCCCAGTGGCGTGAGGCCGCGCACACGGCGGCCGACGGTCTGACGCTCGGCGCCAAGATCGCAATCGCTCCGCCCTACGCGGTCAATGTGATCCGTTACTACTTGCGCAACAGCGCGGCGGCAGACGCCGCGGTCCCCGCCGACGGTGCGAAGGCCGAAGTGTTGGTCATCGACGAGCACTGGATTGCGCAGGGCAAAGCTGCAAAGCTGCTCGCGGATTACCCGCGGCCGGTCGCACGCCTGCGCGGCGTCCGCGTGCAGCGTCGCGCCCTGCGCCGCGATTGAGCAAGACCGCGAAAGGAACCACGATGAGCGAGCAGCGCCCTTCCAGGGAACAGATCAAGCAGCAGCAGCGCGCCGACTGGGATTCCGCCGCCGCCGGATGGCGGCGATGGTGGAGCAGCTTCGAGCGCTCGGCGCAGCACGTCAGCGACCGTCTGATCGAGCTCGCCGCTGTGCGTCCGGGCGCGACCGTGATTGACCTGGCCACCGGTATCGGCGAGCCCGCGGTCACCGCGGCGCGCCGGGTGGGCCCGTCGGGCCGGGTGGTCGCGCTCGATCAGTCCCCCGGAATGCTTGCGATGGCGCGCGAGCGCGCCAGAGAGCTTGGCCTTGGCAACGTCGATTTCCGCGAGGGCGACCTTGAAGCCTTCGCCGTCGGCGAGCGCAGCTTCGACGCCGCGCTCTGCCGATGGGGTCTGATGTTTGTGCCCGACCTCGACGCGGCCGTGCGCGCGGTCCGTCGCACACTCAAGCCCGGCGCGCGCTTCGCCACCGCGGTATGGGCCGCGCCCGAGCGCGTGGCGATGATCGCGCTGGGTGCTGACGCGATGCGCAGGCTGGCGGGGCTGCCGCCGCGCCAGCCTGACGCGCTCGATCCGTTCCGGCTCGCCGACATTTCGATCCTCACTCGCGCGCTGGAGGGCGCAGGTTTCAGCGAAGTCCGCAGCGAGCCGCTGGAAGTCGTTTTCGAATTTGCCTCGGTCGATCAGTTCATGCAATTCCGCTACGACGTCTCGGCACCGCTGCGCGCCACGCTCTCGCGCTGCACGCCCGAGGTGCGCGCGCAGATCGAGCGCGCCACCGCGGAGGCGGCCGCGGCCTACTGTCGGGCCGACGGCTCGCTCAGCCTGCCCAACGAGGCGATCTGCGTGGGCGCGCGCGCCTAGCGCGGCGACGCAATGCGGCGCGGCCGCGAATCTGCTAGCCTCCGGAAGGGGAGGCGTTCGCGATGGAACCGATTGCCTACGTGACGCGACTCAACGAGCACTACCGCAGCCAGGGCTTTCCGCCCTACAAGTGGTCGGTGTACGAAAACGCGCCGCTGACCGCTCTGAGCAAGCCGCTTGCGCAATGTCGCGTCGCGCTGCTGACCTCGGGCGGCGTGTCGTATCGCGACGCCCAGCCGTTCAACCCGCAGGCGCGCAACGACCTGCGCGTGGACGCGATCGCGTCGGGCACACGGCCGGCGATGCTGGTGATTAACGACGACTACTACAGCCATCGCGACGCTGACCGCGACGTCAACTGCATCTTCCCCATCGACCCTCTGCGCGAGCTGGTGGCCGAGGGCGTGGTCGGCGCGGTCGCCGACAATCACTACAGCGGGTTCATGGGGCGCATCTACACGCGCGACGCCGTGATCAACCGGGCCGCGCCCGCGCTGGCGCATCGCCTGCGCGCGGAGCTGGTTGACGCCGCCGTCCTGGTGCCTGCCTGACCGCTCGACCACCAGACCGTCGGTCTGGTCGCGCGCGTGCTCGAAGAAGCCGGAATTCCCACCGTGGTCGTTTCCACCGCCCGCGACATAAGCGCACAGGTAAAACCGCCGCGCACCGTGTTCGTCAATGCCCCAATGGGCAACACGTTTGGCAAGCCGTTCGACCGCGCGCGCCAACGGGCGATCCTGCTCGACGCGATGCGCGCGCTCGAAAGGGTAACGGTCGGCGGGACGCTTATCGACCTGCCCTACGAATGGGACGCGGAGTTCGATCTCGACTTGGGCGGCGCTCGGGCCAGCCAGGCCGCCGCCACCTGACGTTGACGGGTGCGGCGGCCGCCGCTCGGCGAGCCTGGTGATGGGGTTCGGGGGGAAGGAGGCGCTTTCGACGGCCGCGGCCGCCGCCGGCCACGCGATGGCGGAGCCCTGTGCTGCGGCCGCGCCGCCGGTGCACGCGCGGCTTTTGCGCTATTCGCCGGCGATGGTCCTGCTCGCCGCGCTCATCGCCGACTCCAACCGCCATACCGATCCCGACCTGTGGGGTCATCTCCGCTTCGGCCGCGATTTTATCGCCGCGCATGGGCTGCTCCGCCACGACAGCTACTCGTACAGCGCGGCGGGCCATCTCTGGCGCGACCATGAATGGCTGGCCGAGGTGGTAATGGCGCTGGTGTACGACGCCGCCGGCCTGGTCGGGCTCAAGCTGTGGAAGTTCGCCTGCAGCGCGCTGACGATCGTGCTCATGGCCGAGAGCGAGGCCGAAACCGGCGCCGGCGTCCGGCTCCAGTTCTTCGTGACGCTGATCGCGGCGCTCGGCCTCATCCTCCAGTCGCAGTTCCGGCCGCAGATGTTCAGCTTCGTGATGCTGGCCGGCCTGCTCACGCTGCTCGCGCGCGAGAACTACCGGCGCGACGCGCCGCTGTGGTTTGTGATCCCGCTCTTTGCGCTGTGGGCGAACTTGCACGGCGGGTTTTTCATCGGCGTCGCGGCGCTTGCGCTTTATACTGTCGTCGCCGCGATAAGCGATCTTGCCGCGGGTGCCGGAGCGCGGCGCGGCCTGCGGCTCGGCTCGTTCACCGCCGCGGCCGCCGCCGCCACGCTGCTCAATCCGTACGGCGTCGGGATGTGGGAGACGGTCGCGCACGCGCTGCGCAATCCATATACACGCGCGGTCGTCACCGACTGGCAGCCTTCATTCCACGCGATGATCTCGCAGTGGCATTCGGCGCATTCGGGGGTGCTGCTTTACCTCGTAGTCTTCGGGATGGTGGTCGGGCTGGGTGTGGCGTTCGTGGCGCAGCCACGGGGAGATGACCTGCCGCTAGTGGCGGTAGCCGCGATGATGGCCGCGGCGGCGCTGGTATCGGTTCGCAACCTGGCGCTGGCCGTGATCGCCCTCAGCGGCCCGCTCGCACGCCATCTGACCCTGGTACTCGAGCGCCGGCGAGGCGGCTTCGAATCGCAGCGGCACCCTCGAGTAAATCACTGGGTAGTGCTTGCGCTATGTGCTGGACTTGCTATTCAGGGCGGGCTTTTCTCGACGCGCCTCGCGTCCGACCAGCCATATCCGGCCGGCGCGCTCGCCTTCATGGGCGCGCATGATCTGAGCGGTAACGTGCTCGCCGATTTCGGATGGGGCGAGTACGTAATCTGGCACGCGGTCCCACCCGATCGCGTCTTCATCGACGGCCGCTATGACACGCTGTATCCCCTGCACGTCATCCGCGACTATCTCGAATTCTACTTCGATCGGCCTGGCGCGCATGCGACGCTCAATTCGTATCCCCACGACTTTGTGCTAATCGGGCCGCATACGCCCGCAGCGAAGCTGATGGCCCGCCGCGGCGACTGGACGCTCCTTTATCGTGATTCCGCCGCGCTGCTTTACGCCCGCGCTAACTCGCCCGCGGCGCGCATCCCGGGACTGCCGGTAAACGGCGTCGCACTCGCAGCGCAATTCCCCTGAATGCGGGCCAAAGCCCGCGAGCGGCCGCATCATGTCTGAGGCCTCGAATGAGATGTTCGGCGCGGCTTCCGCGCCGGCGCCGCGTCCGCTTTCGCTGTTGCGTTGCTCGCCCGCGTTCTTCGCCTTTCTCGTGGTGGCCGCGGACGCCGGCCGCTGGGCCGATCCGGATCTATGGGGCCATATCGCCTTTGGCCGCCTCTTTCTGCATCTTGGCCGTCTGCCGCCGCGCGATATCTATTCCTACAGCGCATTCGGACATCCCTGGCACGACCACGAATGGCTATCCGAAGTGATCCTCGCGCTCGCCTACGACGCGGGCGGCGTGCTGGGGCTCAAATTGTTGAAGCTGGCCTGCACGGCGACGACGATGACGCTCCTAGCTATTGCAGCGGCGGAAACCGGCGCGGCAATCGGTCTTCAACAGCTCGTACTGGCGACGGCTGCGGTAGGGCTGGGGCCGATGATGCAGTTTCGGCCCCAGCTCTTCGACTTCATCGGGCTGAGCGCGCTGCTTCTGATCCTCGCGCGGCAGAGCTATCGGCGGAGCGGGCCGCTGTGGCCCGCGGTCCCGCTACTTGGGCTGTGGGCGAATCTGCATGGCGGGTTCTTCATCGGACTGGCGGCACTTGCCGTATATACCGCGGCTACGGCGGTCGAAGATTGGTTCAGCGGCGATGGATATCGTCGCGCCGGGCGACTGAGTATAGCGTTTGCAGTGTGCCTTCTGGCTACGCTGGTTAATCCATATGGAATCATGAACTGGGCGACGGTGTTTCACACGCTCCACCATCCGATAACACGTGCGATCGTGAGCGAATGGCAGCCGCTTACGTTCAGGATCGCTGAGGACTGGCGCAAGTCGCCGCTCACCGCAATTAATTTCGCGCTCGCGCTCGCGCCGCTGATCGCGCTGGCAGGGTGTTTCGTCGCGCGGCCGCGCGGCGGCGACCTGCCGCTGGTCGCGGTCGCCGCACTGATGGGCGCCGGCGCGTGGGTTGCCGTGCGCAACCTCGCTCTGGCCGTGATCGCCTCGACGGTGCCGTTATGCCGTCACGCCGAGCTCGTAGGGGAGCGTCGGGGCTGGCGGCGCGCAGCCGCAGGGGAGCGTACGGATCCGTTGCCGCATGCGGCCAACCAGTGGCTGATCGGCGCGATCGCGGCGGGTCTCGCCGCATGGACCGGGCTGTTCTCGCACGCGCTGCGCCCAGGCTTCGCCGTTCCGCAGGGCGCAGTCGCCTTCATGCGCGCGCACCGGCTCAAAGGCAACGTGCTATGTGATTTTGCCTGGGGTGAATATGTAATCTTCCACCTGGCGCCGGCCGCGAAGGTCTTCATCGATGCCCGCTACGACATGGTCTATCCGCGCCGTGTGATCGAGGATTATCTCAACTTCTTCCTCGACCGATCGCACGGGGCGCAAGTGCTTGCTGGCTATCCGCACGACTTCGTCCTGATCCGGCCGGACGCGCCGGCGCGGGCGCTGATTGAGCGCGGCGCCGGGTGGGAGCTGATCTACAGCGACTCCGCGGCCATGCTTTTTGCGCGCGCCGGCGCGCGCGCCGCGCAAATCGACGGCGTGCCTATCCGCGGGAAATCGCGGCCTGCGTTCTTTCCGTAGCGCTGCGGCCGGAGGGCTCACGCGGCCGCCGCGCGCTGGGCCAGTGGCAGGGCCGATTGCACGCATGGCATACTGGCCTTTCCGCGCGGAGAGGTGGCCGAGCCCGGTTTAAGGCGCACGCCTGGAGAGCGTGTAAACTCGAAAGGGTTTCGGGGGTTCAAATCCCCCCCTCTCCGCCAGCCAGTCAAATCGCCACGCCAAGGCCCACGGCCACCGGGTGAATCGCCCGATTGCTTCGGCGAACCTCGTTGTTTGCGCTCGCGGCCGCGACGGCGATAAGTTTCAAACCGACATCGCGGCTTCGGGACGCTCGTCCGAGGAGGCAGACCATGAGCGCAGAAGATAACAAGAAGGTCGTACTCGGGTTCTTCGAGAACATGAACGTGGGTAACGGCGCGGCCGTACTCGGCGCATTGGCCGACTCCGCCACCTGGTGGGTGGCGGGAAATTTCGCGTTGTCGGGCACCAAGACCAAGGCGCAATTCGCTCAGCTCATCGGTGAGCTCGGCGCGAGGATCGACGGCGCGCTCAGGGTCACTCCGGTCGGAGTGACGGCCGAAGGCGACCGGGTCGCGGTCGAGGCGGAGTCGTACGCGCGGATGAAGAACGGCAAGACCTATCAGAACAAGTACCATTTCCTGTTCGTGGTGCGCGACGGCAAGATCCAGCAGGTCAAGGAATACCTCGATACCATGCACGCGAACGAAGTGCTGTGCAGTTGATCTTGCCGAGCGCGGTTGTGAGCGATGAGCACCGACGAAGCTCGGCTTGAACCCAGGCGTCGCATCCGGTTTGCTTTCAGCGACGAGCAGGAGCAGTTTCGCTCGGCGTTGCGGCGATTTCTGAAGGATCGATCTCCGACGACCGAAATCCGGCGGCTGATGGCCACGGCCGAAGGGTACGATCCCGCGGTATGGCGGCAGATGAGCCAGGACCTGGCGTTGCCCGGCATCCATGTACCCCAGCCCTACGGCGGTGCGGGGTTCGGGATGGTGGAGCTTTGCATCGTCACCGAGGAGATGGGCCGCGCGCTGCTCTGCGCGCCCTACTTCTCGACCGCCGTGCTCGCCGCCAACGCGATCATGAATGCCGGCAGCGAAGCGCAGAAATCAAAGCTGCTGCCCGCGGTCGCCAACGGCACGCGGCTGGCGACGCTGGCGATAACCGAGCCCGACGGGAATTGGGACCCGGATTCCATCAGGACCGTCGCGACTCGGGAGGCTGGCGGTTACCGTATCGACGGAGCCAAAAGCTACGTCGTGGACGGCCACCTGGCGGACCTGCTGGTCGTTGCCGCTCGCCTGGCGGGGAGCTCGGGCAGTGAGGGGCTGGCGCTGTTTACGCTCGCGGCCGACGCCGGCGGCGTGGAGCGGCGGCTCCTGGAATCAATGGATCCCACGCGCAAGATTGCGCGCGTCGAGTTTCGCGGCGCGCGCGCGGGCCTTTTGGGCGGACTCGGTGAAGGCGCGGCGTCGATCGTGCGCACGCTCGATCAGGCCGCTATCGCGCTCGCCAACGAGATGATGGGCGGCGCCCAGACGATGCTCGACTCGGCGGTAAGTTATGCGAAGCTGCGGGTGCAGTTCGGCCGCACTATTGGCTCCTTCCAGGCGATCAAGCACAAGCTCGCCGATATGCTGCTCGACGTGGAACTCGGCAAGTCCGCAGCCTATTACGCCGCCCAGGCCGCCGCGCTCGATGATCCCGAATGGCCCGCGCTCGCCAGCCTGGCCAAGGCCGCGGCCTCGGAAACCTACCTGCACACCGCGGCCGAATGCATCCAGATTCACGGCGGCATCGGTTTCACCTGGGACAACGATACGCATCTGTGGTTCAAGCGCGCCAAGAGCTCCGAGGTCTTTCTCGGCCAGCCGAGCTACCATCGCGAGCTTCTGATGCGCCGCTGGGGGGTCTGAGCGATGAGCGAGATCAGCGAGGCCGAGGTACGCGCCGATGTGCGCCGCTGGCTGGCGGCGAACTGGGACCCGGACCTGTCGCTGCTGGAATGGCGCAGCAGGCTCGCCGATTCCGGGTGGGGCATGTCGCAGTGGCCGAGAGAATGGTATGGGCGCGGCCTGTCGCACGCGCTCGCACGCGTGGTGGAGGAGGAGTTCGCCAGTGTCGGGGCGGTCGGAGTTGCGAAATCGGGAGTGCGGCTGCTCGCGGCCGCCACCTTGCTCGAGCACGGGACCGATGAGCAAAGGCGCAAGTTCCTGCGCCGGATTCTCACTGGCGAGGATACCTGGTGCCAGTTCTTCAGCGAGCCGGGCAGCGGCTCCGACCTCGCTGGCGCGACCACCCGCGCCGAGCTCAAGGGTGATTTCTGGATCATCAACGGGCAGAAGGTGTGGACGACGAGCGCACATCATGCCGACTACGGCATGCTGCTCGCCCGCACCGATTGGGACGCGCCCAAGCACGAGGGGCTCTCGTATTTCGTCATCGAGGTCAAACAACCCGGCGTCGAGGTGCGGCCGCTTAAGCAGATGAACGGCCATGCGTCCTTCAACCAGGTGTTCTTCACCGACGCTCGGGTTCCCAAGGAAAACCTCGTCGGGCGGGTCGGCGAAGGATGGAAGGTCGCGATGACGACGCTCGCGCACGAGCGGCGCGGCGCCGACGGGCTGGCGCCGCCACACAAGCGCGCGGTACGGCTCGGCCGCGTCCACGCCGAAGAGCGGGCCGAGACCGAGAAGGCCAATCAGCCCTACCGATGGTATCCGCAACGCGCCGGCCGCGTGGACCTTGTCCTCGAGCGCGCGAAGGAGACCGGCGCCAACGCGGATCCCTACGTGCGCCAGCAGATCGCGCGGCTCATGATCCTGGCGAAGTCGGCCGAGTGGACCGCCCGCCGTGCACGGGCCGCGCAGCAGCAGGGGCGCCCGCAAGGGCCGGAAGGCTCGCTGGGCAAGCTCGCCGCCAGCCACGTCGCGCGCGCCTGCTCCCGCGTCCATACCCTGATCACCGGCACGGCCGCGATGTTGACCGGGCCCGAAAGCCCGCGCGAGGGAGTGATCGCCGAGATCCTGGTCTCGGTGCCCGCGGTCTCCATCGCCGGAGGCACCGACGAGATTCAGCGCAACATCATTGCGGAGCGCGTGCTCGGTCTGCCCAAGGAGCCGCGGTTCGACACCGGACCGTTCCGCAACGTGCGAAGGAATTAAGCGGGGCGGAGCGCCTTGACGAATTCCGCGACACGCGCGATGGCCGTGCCGAGATTCGCGGCTGCGCTGCGGCCCGAGCGTGGGCGCGGCTTGAACGAATGATCGCCATCCTCGAGCCATTCGATCTGGATCGCGACCGATAGTTTGTATTTGCCGACTTCCTCGGGCCGTCCGAACGGATCGCGGGTTCCCTGGATGAGCAGCGCAGGCGTGCGCAGTTGGCCGAGGTGGCGCACGCGCAGCCGCTCGGACTTGCCCGGCGGATGGAAGGGGTAGCCGAGACACACCAGTCCGCGCGCTTCCGCTTCATCGGCAATCATGCTTGCGATTCGGCCGCCCAGAGATTTGCCGCCGATCACGAGAGCCCTGCCGCCGCCGAGTTGCGCGATCGCGTCGCGCCATGACTGCATCAGCACCGGCTCGGAATCGGGCGCGCTGCGGGAGCCGGTTTCCCGTCGCCGCCGCATGTAAGGAAACTCGAATCGCGCGACGCGGATTCCGGAACCCGCGAGTCCGCCCGCGATTGTCTCCATGAACGGCGAGTCCATCGGGCCGCCCGCGCCGTGCGCGAGGACCAGCGTGAGCGGCGCGGCGTCCGGCCCGTTGAAAAGAAACTCAGTCATTGCATTCGATAATCGAGCGCAGGACTCATCCGCGCAAGCCGTCTGCCTTCCCGCCAGATCCAGCTCGTTTGCGCGCAGATCGGGCAAGCGCTAATAGTCGCAAATTGGCAACTGGCGGCTTCTTTACGGCCGGCGAGACCGCCGCCGGGGTGTGCCGCCGAAGTCAGTCGCGACGCTTGCGCGCGCGAACCAATGCGGAGGGCCGCCAATGTTGGACTATCGCCTGATTTCAGCCGATTCGCACTTCGTCGAGCCGCCCGCGATGTGGGGCGAGCGTATCGACCGGCGCTTTCGCGATCGCGCGCCGCGCACGGTCAGGAACCTCAACGGTCGCCAGGGCGAATTCTTCGTCTGCGAGAACATCACGCCGATGCCCGTCGCTGGCTTCTTCGGTGCCGGCGTGCCGTCGGCCGAGTTGCCCGAGCATAACAAACGAGGCTTCGAGGCGGCGCCCCAGAGCGTGTGGGACCCATCCTATCGAATCAAGGATCAGGATCGCGACGGAGTCGCCGCCGAAGTCATCTACACCTCGATGGGGATGCCGCTGTTCGGGCTGGACGACGCCGAACTGCGCGCCGCCTGCTTCCGCGCGTTCAACGATTGGGCGGCCGAGTATTGCTCCTACGACCTCAAGCGGCTGGTTCCGCTCGGCCTCATAACCCTGGAGGATATCCCGGGCGCGGTCGCGGAACTTCAGCGAATCGCCAAGCTTGGGATGCGTGGCGCCATGATCTGGGCGGAGGCGCCGCGAGAACGCCCCTACGACCATCCCGACTACGAGCCCTTCTGGGCCGCCGCGCAGGACCTCGAGATGCCGCTGTCGCTGCACATCCTGACCGCGCGTCAGGGCACCGGCGCAAGTCCCGGTGCCGGGCGCGGTTTCCTGCTCGCGCTCGCCAATCTCCATCATCAGATTGAGCGCTCGATCTCGGTGCTGGTCTATGGCGGAGTGCTCGAAAAATTCCCGCGTCTGCGGATCGTTTCGGCCGAGAACGACGTCGGCTGGATGGCTTATTTCATGTACCGGCTCGACACGGTGCAAAACCGCCTCGGCGCGGTGGGCGGGATGAAGCTGCCGTTGCGCGCCAGTGAGTACATCAAGCGCCAGGTTTACGCGACCTTTATCGCGGATCCGGTGTTCGTCGATTCGCTCGGTCGCTATGGCGCGGACAACGTGATGTGGTCGTCGGACTATCCGCATACTGCGGCGACCTTTCCGCGCTCGCAGGAGATCGTGACCAAGCGCTTCGGCGCTCTGCCCGAGGAGCAGCGCCGCAAGATCGTCCACGACACCGCGGCCCGCATCTATCGCCTGAACTGAGCGGCTGCGCGATGCTGGTCGGTTCTCGCAACGGGTTGCCCCCTTGCGCCGCGGCCACCTGGTAGGTGTTTTTGCTATTTGCCAGCATCAGACGCCGCGAGCGCCATGGCACTCGCGCTACGCACGCCGGCCGGATTACAATGGCGCGCAGTTAACGCGGCGGTCCCCGATAAGGAGAGTATCCTGATGCCGGCAACCGTGATCTATGACGAGGCACCCCGTGACGCGCGTAGCGCGTCCGCGGACGGCGCCAATCTCTGGCTCTCGCTCGACGACTTAAGAGCGACGACTGGATGGGAGCTTAAACCGCAGGGGTTGTGCCGCGGCGAACGCTGCGTGCCAATCCCGCCGCCTCGCGAGGCAGAATTTCTCGCGGCCGACCGGCGGTTCAATCTCGCCGCCTTCGCGCGCCATCTCGCCCAACCGGTCGTGCACGACGACGCCAATGGCGTGTGGCTGTTCGGCGAGGCGGCAACCGTGCGGCGCGACGCGCTGATGTCGCTGGAAGCGCCGGACTTCACGCTGCCCGACCTCGACGGCCGGATGCATTCGCTTTCGCAGTATCGCGGCCGCAAAGTGCTCCTGCTTTCGTGGGCGTCGTGGTGAGGATGCCGCTTCGACCTGCCGGTCTGGCAGGCAATCTACGACGAGCTTCGCGACCGCAACTTCGTCATCGTCTCGGTAGCATTCGACACCGGCGGCGTCGCGGCTGTGCGCAGCTGGATCAAGCCCGCCGCACCGATCGAAATCCCGCCTCCGTTGCAGGACATCATGGGCTGGAGCGCCGAGGAGTGCCGGCGCGCCGCGCCTCCAACGTATCCGTGCTTGCTCGACGAGAAGCACGTCGTCGCCGAACTCTACAACATGACGAACGTGCCGATGGGAGTCTGGATCGACGAGCGCGCGCGGATCGTGCGGCCGGCCGAGCCGGCAGGCGCGAGCGACGGCTTCCGCTCGATGGATCGGAGCACGTTCCAGATGCCGCCCGAGGTTGCCGAAAAGGGAAGGGCGGCGCGCAAGCGCTACGTCGATGCGCTGCGCGACTGGGTCGCAAAGGGCGGCGCCAGCGAGTACGCGCTCGCGCCCGACGAGATACGTCGACGGGTCGCCGGAATGTCGGAAACCGACGCGCTCGCCGCGGCCAATTTCCGCCTCGGCCAGTATCTCCGCGAGCACGGTCATCCGGCGGATGCGCGCCGCTACTTTGAAGAGGCCCGGCGGCTTTGCCCCAAGCGATGGCATTACGTCCGCCAGGCCCTTGAGCTGGATGAGCCCGGCAAGGCGTCGGGCCCGGAGTTTTTCGCCGCCGTCGATGCGCTCGGCGAGCGGCCTTACTATCCGCCGGTCGTTTACAAGTGAGGGGCCGGTTTGGCTAGAGTGGAAGCATGGCTTGGAGCGGGATCGAAAACCCGTCGTAGTACGAGCGCACTCAAGGAGGCGTAACGTGAGCTACACGATAATTGACGCTGACACCCATGTGACCGAAAGCCCCGACCTGTGGACCAGCCGCGCGCCGGCTTCGATTCGCGATCGCGTGCCGCAGATTAAGACCTTTCCCGACGGCTCCCAGCGCTGGGTGCTGGGGAACCGTACCCTGGCGAGCGCCGGCATGACCGCCACCGCAGGCGTCGGCAGCTTCAAGCATCCGCCCAAGACCTACGACCAGATGCATCCGGGCGCCTATGACGCCAAGGCGCGACTGAAGTACATGGACGAGATGGGCATCTGGGCGATGGTGATGTATCCGAATGTCGGCGGGTTCGGCGCCCAGCAGTTCCTCAAACTGGGCGAGCCCGAACTGATGCTCACCTGCGTGCAGATCTACAACGACTGGCAGACCGAATGGGCATCAGCCGATTCGCGCCGCCTGCTGCCGATTACCTCCACGCCGTTCTGGGACGTCCCCGCCGCGGTGAAGGAGATTCGCCGCTGCGCCGCGATGGGCCACAAGGGGATTCTGTTCACCGGCGAACCGCAGTATTATGGCCAGCCGCTGCTCGGCGACCCGCATTGGAACCCGCTGTGGGAAGTCGCATGCGAGCTCGATCTGCCGATCAGCTTCCACATCGGCTCGGGCGACATGGCCGAAGGTTTGCTCAAGCCGCGAGTCGCGACGTACGGCAAGATGGCGGCGTTCACCGAATTGGCGGTCGATATCTTTCTGCGCAACGGCCTCCAGCTCAACGACCTTCTGATGTCAGGCGTGCTGGTGCGCTATCCGAAGATCAAATTCGTCTCCGTCGAAAGCGGCATCGGATGGATCCCGTTTGTGCTCGAGGCGATGGACTACCAATTCCGCGGCAACAGCGTGACGGAGGAGCACCCGGAATTCGAGATGCTTCCCTCGGAATACTTCGCGCGAAACGTCTATGCCTGCTACTGGTTCGAACAGGTCGCGCCGCGCCGACTGATCGACAAGATCGGCACCGATAATATCCTGTTCGAGACCGACTTCCCGCATCCGACTTCGCTCTACGGCGAAGAGGTCCACGCGCGGATCAAGGGTGGCCTTTCAGACTGCGACGAAACCGTGCGCCGCAAGATCTTGTGGGAGAACGCGCGCAAGCTCTACAAGGTTGCCGGACCGACCGCCGCCGACGAGGCGAGGCAGGCCGCCGCGGCCAGCGCCTGAGCGGGCGCGCAATCGACAGGTTCTGCGGCTAGTCGGAGGCGAACGGCATGGGCGAGCGGATAATCCTGTGCGACGTGGCGCCGCGCGATGGTATCCAGAACGAAAAGGTGATGCTGTCGACGGCGCAGAAGCTCGAATTGATCCGCCGACTCGCCGCCGCCGGCATGCCTTGGATCGAGGTCGCCTCCTTCGCGAGTCCGAAGTGGGTGCCGCAGATGGCCGACGCCGAAGAGGTGTTCGGCGCGGCGTCGCGGATTCCAGGCATCCGTCCGATCGTACTGGTGCTCAACGACCGCGGCTACGAGCGCGCCGTGCGCGCGGGCGCACGCTACCTCCGGCTCGTCGTTGCCTCGACCGATACGATGAACCAGAAAAACGCCAACGCCTTGCCCGACGCGACGATGGCGGCGTATCGGCCGATTTTCGAGCGCGCGCGCGGCGACGGCGTCGAGCTGACCGGTACGATCGCGACGGCCTTCGGATGCCCGTTCGAAGGCGCGGTGGACCCGGACAGGGTGCTCAGGCTGGCGGCGCAATTCCTCGCGGCGGGCGCGGCCGAGGTCGACTTCGCCGATACCGTGGGTATGGCGGTGCCGCCGCAAATCGAGCGAATGCTGGCGCGCGCGCGAAAGGAATTTCCAGGCGCGAGAATCGGTATCCATCTCCACAACACGCGCAACGTCGGGCTCGCCAATGCCTATGCCGCGGTGTGCGGCGGCGCCGATGTGCTCGACGCGTCTACCGGCGGAGCGGGCGGCTGTCCATTCGCGCCGCGGGCGACCGGCAATATACCGATGGATGACCTTGTCTTCATGCTCGAAGGAATGGGAGTCCACACCGGGATCGACCTGGGCAAGCTGATCGAGACGTCGCGCTGGCTCGAGGAAGTGCTGCAACATGCGCTTCCTGCGATGCTGCCCAAGGCCGGTCCGTGCTGGGATTCACCTCCGCCGCTTGCGTGAGTGCAACGCAAGTCCGTCCCCGGTATCCCGCGCCAGCCGGTCGCTCCAATCTGAAAACGTAACACTGCAAAACATTCCGTCTGACCGTTTCGTCCTTTTCCACGGATTGCTGTCGACTAGGGCGATAATCCATGCGCGCCGTGCATGATTTCGGCGGGCATGACGCCTGCTCCGTCAAAACGATGTCCACACGGAGCTACTCAATTCGCTCGGCCTCATGAACCATTCGCCGAGAAGTGTGCCAACCGACCAGGTGTTGAAAAGGGCACGCGAGGACGACCGAAAGAGCAAGCCTCCCTCTACTCAGGCGAGAGAGTTCGTCCGCGAAGAAATCGAGCACGTGCGCGAAGGCAGGCTCGACGCCAGTCAACAAAGCAGGCGATCGCAATCGGCCTTTCGAAAGCGCGCCGGCTAGCACGCGCGTAATTTCCGCAACGCCCTCAGGGTACGAATGCGTAAAGCCGCCCGTCGCCTGCGATGAACAGGCGTCCATCCGCGGCGAGGATCGTGCTGAAGCGTGCGACTCCCTGGACGCGATCGGCGGCCCGATCGCCGGCGAAGATTGGCGTGCCATTATCGCCGCGAAAGCCGTGCAGGCGGTTGTCGCCCTCCGCGCCCGCTATCCAGACGATCGGATTTGAACTACCATCGGTTGTGGTGACGATTGGAGCTGCCCGACCTTCGAACGTGCCGCACCATGCGATCGAGATCGACGGTGACGGACGCGCCGCAATCCGGAGCGCAAGCACGTCTGGGTTTGCCACCGGCCGCGGACATCCGACGGCGCGCGCCTGCACGGCGACGAATACTGCATTACCGGCCGGGAAGCTCGCCGGAGCGGTGCGGATCGGGGCCCTCGCGATCTGTTTGACCGCAAGCGCTCCGCCGATACCACCCAGGTCCTTGCGGTTCAGCAGATACGCGTTACCGTCCTTGCCGAGCGCGAGCACGAACTGGGTTTTGCCGTTGGCGCTCGGTACGTCGAGCGGCAGCGGATTCGTGGCGCCGAGGTCCTGATCTGCGCGGTCCATGAACTTCCAGTTGGCGGGCGCGAAGAAGTCGCGCGAACTGGTCGGCGGAGCGAGGTCCGTGTGCAGGCGGAAGACCGCTTCTCCGTCGGACCACTGCTGGGCGCCCATCGTGTTGCCGGTCGCGACGAACATCGACCGGCCGTCGTAGCTGATTCCACCGGGCGCCCAGATTCCGCCGCCTTCGGCGCGCGTCGCCCATGCGCTCACCTTGGCGGGACTCGCCAAGTCGATTCCAACCACCCATCCGTGATACGGCCCGCAATCGCCGTAGTGCCCACCGTAAGGGATGAATAGCTTGTCGTTAACGATCAGAAGCGCGCCGCGCTGATTCTGGATCGCCGAGATGAAGCGCATCCCGAGCGCCTTGAGCGCGCGCGGAATATCGACCGGGAATCCGGGAAGGATGGAGCCGTCGCCGAGCGACAGGCCGAATATCATGTGGCGTGGCTTGTCTTCTCCCGCAACCATCGCGTCGAAGTAAACCGCGCGGCGACCTTCGTCGATAACCGGCGTTCCGGTGATCCCGAGCGGATCGATATTGCCGCACGGCAGCGCCGAGCGCGGAACCGGACGTCCGACCGATCTGCGCCAGACCGTCTTTCCCGTCTTTGCATCGAACGCATAAATGACATTCTCTTCGGTGGCTACGACCAGAAGGCCGGTTGGTCCAGAGCGCCACAAGAGCGGCTGCGCGTAAACTTGTCCTTCGAAGCGTCCGTCGAAGGTCGGGTCGCGATGCAGTCCGGGCGCACGCTCCCACGTAAGGCCGGGCATTACGTAGTTGCCGCTTCTGTCCGGCGATCGGTGGTAGGTCGGCACCGACTGCGCCCGCGCCGGGTCCCAGACCAGCAGCGCCGCGCCCAGAGCGACGCACGACAGGACGACGAGCAGGCGGTTGCGCATCGTAAGTATTGACGAGGCTGCCCGTTTGCGCTGACGCGGCCTGGCACCAACCTCACCGGGTAACGTCGATGAGATGAACGCTCTCGAAGACTCGCCTGTGTATATCCCCATTGCAAATCCCGACGCTCCTCGATCCGCAATGGGAGGTGCCGAGGCAGGCGTCATGCTCCGGGCCGGTGCGTGACGGTGATGGCGGCGCTCTATCTGAACCGCGGCATCACTTCCTTCGCAAACAGTTCCATCGAGCGGCGCGCCTTACGCGCTGGCATCCCGGGCATTTGCATCCACATCACTAGGTGACTGACACGCGTCTCCTTCTGGTAACGCTCGATTTCGCTGGCGACGTCGTCAGGAGTTCCGATCGCCAGCGGCGCCTGGAAAAAGCTGAGACCGGGTGTCTTGCGCATTTCGCCCGGGGGAGGCACCTCCGGGCGCGAGAATACCGCCTTGCTCCACGGCAGGTCGTTGGCCTGCTTAAAACGACGATCATACGCGGTCATCATATAGTACAGATGATGTTCGGCGTCGTCCCATGCTCGCTCTCGAGTCTCCGCGACGTAGACCGCGCGTAACTGGGCGACGTAGTAATTGGCCGGATCGTGGCCGAAGCGTCGCAAGGCCGAGTCGTACATCTGTTGAAGATCGGCGCCACCGCTGCCCGCAAGATGGTAGCCCAGCCGCGCGACCCGCGTTACAGACTTCTCCGCCATGGCAGCAATCCAGATCGGCGGATGCGGCTTTTGGACGGGCTTTGGCGTCAGATTCACATGTTCGAGTTGGAAGTGCCTTCCCGCAAATGAGAAATTTTCCTCGACGAAGCAGCGGCGGATCAGATCTACCCCCTCCTCGAGTCTGCTGCCGCGCTCGTTGCGGGGAATTTTGAAGCTTTCGAATTCGCTGACAACGTATCCTTGACCGACGCCCAGGTCCAGCCTTCCTTTCGACAGAATATCGACCGTTGCTGCGTCTTCCGCGACCCGCGCCGGATGATGAAACGGAAGAATTATAATGAAGGTGCCCAGGCGGATGCGGCTGGTTCGCTGCGCGATCGCGGCAAGTATGGGCAACAATGAAGGAGACCAGGCGTCGTCGTAAAAGTGATGCTCGGTGGTCCACACATGATCGTAGCCGAGCTCCTCAGCCAAGACGGCTTCCGCGATATGTTCGTCATAAAGTGTGGTTATCGGAGCGGCCCACTGAGCTGGATTTCGAAAAGGAAGAAGAATGCCGAAGTCCATGGGCCTGGCCTCCTCCGCATAGCGCTGAGAAGAAATCGACGGTCCACAGATCGCCTGACTCGCGGCGGCTTTCTTCGCTCGCTGGCGTCAGCGGCCGGCGGCGGCGAGTCCTTCGACTCGCGCCTCTCGGCGGCGCCGCGCGCGCTCGCGCGCGGTCGCTTCCTGGTCCACCGTCTTTGATACCGGGTCGATTACCACTCCGTATAGCTCGTGAGCCTGGATGACGCTTACATAGTCGTCGAGGAAATCCTCCAGCACGCGCGCCGGTTCGCGCAGCAGCGGGTCGCCCCATCCACCGCCGCCGGTGGTAAGGACTTCGAAACGGTCGCCCGCTTCGAGCCGCTTGCCGCGCAGCGGATTGTGCCACTGGCCGTCGGGCGAGATGCCGCCGATTACGTCGAGGCTGCCGTCGGCGGCGACCCGAGCGACTCTTTGCGCAACGCTCTCGCGGCCCCCGTTGACCCCTGGGCTGCCGGTCCGCGTGCGTGCGGTTTCGATCGACACCTCCGCTTGACCGAGCATCGTGATCGCCAGGCGCGAGCCGAGCCCACCGCGATGGCGGCCGGCGCCCGCCGAGTCGGCCCGCAGGTCGAAGGCTTCATAGCGGATCGGGAAGAGCAACTCGGCGACCTCGGCTGATAGATTGGCGCAATTGCCGAGCGGATCCTGTGTGACGCTCATGCCGTCATGGCGCGGCGTACCGCCCCATCCGCCCGCGGGCAGATCAGAAAATACGAAATTCTCGCCGTTGAGCGGGTCCTTGACCGAGCATACGAACCAGTTGCATTCGGCGAAGGTCGGTGCGACAGCGCGCTCGGGAATCGCGTCGGAGAGCGCTTTCCAGATCGCCGCGGTTATCTTGGAGGACGTGAGGGTGGTGCAGCCGATCGTTGGCGACGGCCACTTGGCATTGAGCCAGCTCCGTTCGGGCAGCCGAATCTCGATCGGACGGAAGCTGCCCGAGTTCGCCGGCGCGTCGGGCGAGAGGAAAAATTTCAGCGAGTAGTAAACTGCCGAATAGGTATTCGCCATCGGCGAGTTTATTCCGCCGGCGACCGGCGGGTCGCTGCCCTCGAAGTCGACTATAATGCGGTCGTCGTCCACGCTGAGCGCGACTTCGATCCGCACCGGATCGTCGGAGATTCCGTCGGTGTCAGCGTAATCGACGGCCCGATAGGTGCCGTCGGGAATCTCGCGAATCGCCCTGCGGGTCAACCGCTCGGTGTAGTCGAGCACTTCGCGCATCCCCTCTCGCACGGTTTCCAGCCCGTAGCGCGCGGCGATTCGCTGGAGCTCCGTTTCGGCCACGCGCAGGGCGGCGAAGTGCGCCTGGAGGTCGCCTTTGATATATTGCGGGGTGCGAGTGTTGTTGACGATGATACGCAGCAAATCCTCGTTGACGCGGTAGTTCTCGTACATCCTCAGCGGCGGCAGCCTGAGACCCTCGCCTGCGATATGGGTTCCGAAGGCCTGCCCACCCGCGGCGCCGCCGCCGACGTCGGTCCAGTGCCCGCGGGAAACTGCAAAGCCGAGGATATCGCCGTCATGGAAGACCGGCATCGTGAAGGTCATGTCGTTGAGATGCGTGCCGCCGCTGTAGGGATCGTTGAGCACGAAGATGTCGCCCGGGCGGAGGCTCTCGAAGCCGAAGTGCGCCACTGAAGCCTGCGCGGAGAAGTGCATCGCGGCAATATGCACTGGACAGTTAGCGGTCTGGCCGAGCAACTCAAGGCGTTCGTTGTATATCGCGTTGGAAAAATCGACCATGTCGTAGATGATCGGGGAGAAGCTGGCCTTCTGGAGCACCGTACTCATTCGGCCGCAGATGTATTCGAAAGAGCTGCGCAGGACTTCGAACGTCACCGGGTCCAGTCGCTTGTGGGTTTCCTTCGCGTTGCTCATCGGCGCCTCCCCTTGTTCACCGTAATAGAGATTCGGCTACACGCTGATTAACAGATTGCCCTGGTCGTCTACTTCGGCCGCGCTACCCGGCGGAAGCACGGTACAGGAGTGCTCGTGCTCGATGATCGCCGGGCCCGTGATACGGTCGGCCGGGCGCAGCGCCGCCGCGTCGTAAAGCGGCGTCGACACCGCCTTGCCCTCGAATACAACTTCGCGCTCGCCCTTGATTGTTTTGCCCGCGCCCTTGGCCTTTGCGTCGGAGGTTGCGGCCGACTTCGCGCCGTCCGCCGAGCGCCCGGAGACCAGGCCGATGGCGGTTACGCCGAGACTCACGAAGGCCGGTTCGAAGTCGTCGGAGGCGACGCCGTATTCACGCAGATGTGCGGAGTGAAAATTCGCCCGCACTTCATCGAGCCGCGGCCCGATTCGGTCGGGAATGGGCGTCAGCACTTCGTAGCTCTGACCGACGTAGCGCATCTGCGCGGTGCGCCGCAGCCGGATCGCCGAAAGCGCGAGGCCTTCGCGCGAGAGCAGCGCGCGTGCCTCGTCCTCCAGCGCGCGGTAGCGCTGCTCGATTTGCTCGGGATCGGCGCCGGCCAGCGGCGCGTAAAAAAAGCGCTCGAGGTCGTAGCGCAGATCCATCCGGGTCGCCCCATAGGCCGAGGCGACGCCGGCGTAGGCGGGCACGATCACGGTGGGAATGCCGAGCGAGCGCGCGATCCAGCAGGCATGCATCGCGCCCGCGCCACCCGCGCTTACCAGCGCGAAGTCGCGCGGGTCGCGTCCGCGCTCGGCCAGCGCGAGGCGGATCGCCTGCGCCATATTCTCTGTGCAGATCGAGACGATACCCTCGGCGGCCGCGACCGGGTCAAGCCCGACCCGCCTGCCGATCTCGGCGAGCGTGCGACGCGCCGCATCGCGATCAAGCAGCATCTTCCCGCCCAGCGTCGGCTCGAGCCGGCCAAGCAGCAAATTGGCGTCGGTGACGGTGGCCTGTTCACCGCCCCGCGCATAGCACGCCGGCCCGGGATCCGAGCCCGCACTGCGCGGCCCTACGCGCAAGGAGCCACCGTCGTCGATCCACGCGATCGATCCACCGCCGGCGCCGATGCTGCGGATGTCGAGCATAGGAGTGATTATTGGCATCTCCCAGCGCAGCTCATAGGAGCTGGTGACCAGCCCTTCGCCGTCCTCGACGATCGCGACGTCGAACGACGTGCCGCCCATGTCGGTATGAATTACCCTGGGCCGGCCGCGTGTCGTGCGCGAGAGGGCGCCGGCGTACGCCACGCCGCCGGCCGGTCCCGATTCGATGAGCTCTTCGGGCCGTTCGATAGCTGCGCGCACGCCCATCACGCCGCCGTTGGACTTGATGATGAGCAGCGAGCCCTTAAAGCCCCACCTCGTCAGTTCCCGCTCGAGGTCGCTCAGGTAGCCGGCCATCACCGGTAACAGCACGGCGCGCACGACCGTGGTCATGAAACGGCCGAGCTCGCGGAACTGCGGCCGCGTCTCGCTCGAGAGCGCGACCGCGACCTGCGGCGCCATCTCGCGTATCAACTCGCGCACCCGCCGCTCGTGGCGCCCGTCAACGTATGCGTTGATGAAGCATACGGCGATGCTCTTTGCGCCGGCCGCGAGCGCCTTCGCTATAACCGCGCGCGCCTCGCCCTCGTCCAGCGCGCGCACGGTTTCGCCGCTGGCCGACAGCCGCTCGCTGAGCGTGAAGCGCAAGCGGCGCGGGATCAGCGGCCGCTCCTTTACCTGGTAAGGGTCGTACAGCCGCTCGCGACGCTGGCGGCCGATCTCGATCGTGTCTCGAAAGCCTTCGGTGGTGATCAGAGCAGCGGTGGGGAAGGTGCGTTCGATAAGAGCATTGGTGGCGGTCGTGCTACCGTGGATTATCTCGGCGACGGAGGCCGGCTCAACTCCGGTGCGCGCGAGCGCCGCCAGCACGCTCTCGACCAGGCGATGGCGGGTTCCCAGGACCTTGGCGGTGCGCGTTTCGCCGCTGTCGTCGTTGACCGCGAAAAGGTCAGTAAAGGTTCCCCCGACGTCGATTCCGATACGCCAGCTCACGGCGCGATCCTAGTCGGCAACCCTCCGGGAGAAAAGCCTAACTCGCCCCCGTGGCTCACGATGCCCGGGCCGCACTCCCGACCGAGGGGCCCGCGCCGGTGTTAGCCGGCAAGCGGGCCGACCGTCACTTCGATCCCGTGCACGCTGGTGCTCTCGCCCATGTCGGCCTTGCGCCCGGGGTTGAGGACGTTGACGTTGCGCCGCCCTTTTTCCTGCTTGGGCCAGCGCCCCTTATGCGAGAGCGCCACGCCGCGCGGCACCGCGTCGGTCAACGCGACCCGCAGCACCAGGCGTCCTGCTTCGTTAGCGACCAGCGCCTCGCCGCCCTCGACCAGGCCGCGCTCGGCGGCGTCGTCCGGATGAAGCGCGATAGTTGCCGGACCGACGTGCGCGGCAATCTTGGCCACGTTGGAGAAACTGTCGTTCAGGCTCCATGACGAGGACGGTGAGAGCAGACGCAGGCGGCCGCCGGCCGGGCGCTGGTCGGCGAGCGGCTGGGGAACACGCGGATGGCCGTCGGCGGCGGCGCGCGCGGAGGCGATTTCGATTCTCCCGCTGGGCGTGGCGAAGGTCAGATTGCGAAACTGGATAACGGGCTCGGGCGGGACATGAACCGGAGCCTTCGCGGCGAATTCGTCGAAGCTCTCGGCCAGGCGCGCGCGCTTAAGCAGCGCCGTCAGGATCTCGCTGTCGCTTTCGTAGAGCTCGGGCTCGGTGTAGCCCATCGCACGCGCCAGCCGGCGGAAGATTTCCTGGTTGGGCAGCGACTCGCCCATCGGTTCAGCAGCCCCGACCTGCGCACCCAGCGTCAGATGAAAGTAACTTGCCACGAGGTCGTCGAACTCTAGGAAGCTCGCCGCTGGCAGCACGAAATCGGCAAAGTCGGTGGTGTCGGTCGGAAAGAGGTCGAGCACGACCGTCAACAGGTCCTCGCGCGCGAGCGCTTGGCGCAGCCGTTCCTGGCGCGGGCTCGAGGCAGCGATATTGATGTTCCAGCACAGCAGCGCGCGCGAGCGCGCGCTGTCTTCGAGGCATCCCGCCAAATCCATCTGGCTGATGCCGCTGGGGGTGCCGGCACACAGATGCGGTGCCATGAGGTATTCGGCGTCGATGCCGCGCTGCGCGAGGTCGAAGTTCAGGTATACGAAGCCCGCGCCCGGCTTGCCCAGGTTGCCGGTGACCGCCGGGAGCAGCGAGCACGCGCGCATCACGTTGCCGCCGGTGGGCTGGCGCTGCAGCGCTTGCCCCATCCACAGCAGCGAAGGCCCGCGCCCGTACAGGCGCGCGGCCTGTTCGATTAGCCGCCCGGGTACCCCGGTCTTCGCCTCGCCCCACGCCGGAGTGCATCCTGCGAGCAGCGGCTCGACTTCGTCCCACCCCACCGTGTGTCGTTCGATGAAGCCGCGATCGACAAGCCCTTCGCGGCGCATCACGTGCATCATCGCGAACGCCAGCGCGGCGTCGCTGCCCGGGAACGGCTGAAGATGAAGATCGGCGGTCGCGGCGGTCGCCGTTCGGACCGGGTCGATCACAATGACCTTGCCCGGCAGCGTCGCCAGCCAATGCTCGTGGACGTGCGGACCGGAGGCTGAAGGATTCGCTCCCCAGACTATGATGCAGGCGGCGTCGGTGCCGGTGCGCGGATCGAAGCCGTTGACCGAGGTCCCGTAAACATAGCCGAGCGCGACGTGCCCGGCCATGTTGCAGATCGTGTCGGGAATGACCTCGGTGGCGCCCAGGCGGTTGAAGAAGCGCGTGGGGAAGAGGTAGGCGAGGAGCGAGATCGTGCCGCTGTAGTGCGCATTGAGAATCGCTTGCGGGCCCTTCGATGCGACAATCTCCTTGAGCTTGCGCGCGATCTCGGTCAATGCGGCGTCCCATGACACCTGCTCGAAGCGGCCATCTCCCTTGGGTCCGACGCGGCGCAGCGGCCGAGTCAGGCGCACGCGCGGGTCCAGCCATTCGCGGTTGTAACCGATCGAGCACTTGACGCAGAGCTGGCCGCGGCTTACGAAGTGCGCGGGGTCGCCGCGGACGTGACGGATCGCCCCGTTGCGCCGGACCACGGCGACTCCGCAGGTGTCGTAACAGTCGCGCGGACAGGTCGTTCGAATGACTTCGTCGGCGTTCACAGTCGCGCCTCCTGTGAGACCCGAGTGTTATCGTTCGGCGCGCACGAGGGAAGGGCAGCCAGATACTCGACGAGTGCGCGGAATGGCTCTAGACTCGGACTCCACCGATGAGCGAAACCACAAAGGCGCCGCGCTCCGCGCTGCTCGGCAAGCACATGGGTTATCCGTTTGCCGACGGCAACTATAGCCTCGCCCTCGGCCTGGTGCCGATGAGCGAGGAGACCTGGCTGGATATCGATGACGACTACGCGACCGAGATGCGCGAAAAGGCGCGCCGCCTGCGTGAAGAATACGCCGACGTGTTCATCGCGCTGCCCGGCAGTGAACGCGGCCAGGCCGAGACGCTGGAGATTCTGCTGGAGCACTTGATCGCCTACTATCCGAATTTCTTTCGCATCTCCGGGCGAAAGAGCGCCTCGGGTACCGATAATGGCCTCGATCCCTCAGGGAGGGTCGAGAATCTCATCAACGGCGAGACCTGGCGCGTCGACGACTTCGCTCATGCTCCTTTGGATCTGGCGGCGCGGCTGGTCCAGGAAGACCTCTGTTTGATGAGCCCCGACGGCACCGGCACCTATGTGCTGACTGCCGGTTCCGTTTGCTTTCCGCTCCGATGGGAACTGCGCGACAAGATCGGGCTGCCGATGGCAGCCATCCACCATCCGGTCCCCGGTTACGACGCCAAGCTTGCCGCGCCTGCCGACCGCTACATGGCCGGGCTCAAGCCACACAAGCCGTCGTGGCGATGCAACTGGAGCATCGTTGACGCTCCCGACCTCTATCTCAAGCAGCGGCGCCACAAGCAGGGGCTCGACACCAGCATCACCGCCGACAACGCGGGCGCCAAACTATGGATCAGGTCCGAGCGCCAGACCCTGCGCAAGCTGCCGCGCTCGGGCGACGTCCTGTTTACGATTCGCACCTACATCAGGCCGCTGTCGGTACTCGAAGGCCTGCCCACGGTCGCCGCAGGGCTGGCGCAGGCGCTGGACAAGCTGCCATCCGAGATGCGGAGCTACAAGAACCAGCTGCCCATCCGCGACGCCTTGCTCGGCTACCTCAGCCGCATTGCCGGCTGACGCCTTCCGCCGGCGATCCGGGGAAATCCACTATCTATTGCGGGGTTAGCCGCTTCGGCATGATCTTTTGGCCGCCGCTTCTCCGGTTTCCCTACCAAGGGGTTCCTCCGGCCAAGGGGAACTCAGCGTCGTCCTGCGCCGGAATCGACGCCGGTGCGGTTTACTTTTGGTCGTTTTTGACCAAAAATATGACGGCTGGGGGGAGTATGACCTACTATCAGTGGTTCCGCCTCAAGGGCCCGCCGTTCCAGCCCGCCTCACCCGACGCCGCCGTGTACTTCAGCCCGACCCATCTCGCGGGTCTGACGACCCTCGAAGCGGGACTGTCCGGGGAACTGACCGGCCTGACCATGCTGACCGGCGAAGCGGGAACCGGCAAAACGACCCTCATCTACGCACTGCTCCAGCGCGACTACAAGCGGGTCCGGATCGCGCACATCGATGATCCCTCGTTGTCGTTCCTTGAGATCATGCGGCTGATCCTGACCCAGCTGAATCTCTACTCCATCGGCTCGACCAAGCTGGATTACCTCGAGGCCCTCGACAAGTTCCTGAGAGCCCACGGCCAAGAGGAGCGGATCGCGGTCGTGGTCGACGAGGCCCAGATGTTAAGCGACGAGGTCCTGGAGGAACTCCGGCTTCTGTCGGGCCACAACCAGCGTCACAATCGCAACCTCCAGCTCATCCTGGTCGGCCAGCCGGAGTTGGCCGAGCGGCTTAAGAAGCCCGAACTGCGCGCCCTCAATCAGCGAATCTCCACCCGCGGAGTGCTCAAGCAGCTCAACCTCGACCAGGGTGTCAAGTACGTTGAGTGCAAACTGAGCGCTCAAGGCGGCAAGTGCGCGACGGTCTTCGAGAATGGCGCGCTCAAGCGTCTGCTCAAGCGTAGCGACGGAATTCCCCGCAAGATCAATATGTTGTGCCACACCGCGATGCAGGCGGCGTTTGAGGCGGGGGAAAAGAAGGTCAGCGTCAAGACTGCAAAGAAAATCGCCGAGGCGTATCACGAGTCAGTCGCCACTCCAAAGAGCGGCCTGCGCGCGCGGCTCATCCAAGCACTGCCGCCGCTCGTCGTGGGCGCGTCGCTGGTACTGCTAATCGGCCTCATTTTCCCGAACTTCTGGTCGAGCCTGACTCGTTCGGGATCGTCAGGCCCGTCCGTCGAGCGGTCGGCGCAGCAGACGCGAGTGAGCAAACAAACCAAGGTCGCCGAGGCATCAAAGGCAGTCGAGCAGTCCAGGCCGGTCCGGCAGGCGAGCATTGAGAGTGTTGCTGCGAAGCCCAAAGCCGACCCGTCCTCCGCTTTCACGCAGCCAGCGGCGTCAGCCGCCCGCGCGGCCGCGGAGCCTGCGGCGGCCGGCAGCAAGGCGGTGAAGTCACCGGCGACCAGTGATATGGGGCTGATCCCGAGCGCACATGCGGAGGCCAATCTCGGCGCCGCGACCCAGAAGCCCGCCGTGACGCCGGCTGCTGCATCGCAGCGCAGCCAGGTTACCGTCCAATATGGCGACACGCTGGAGAAAATCGCGATTCGCTACCTGGGATCCAGCTCGGGAATCAATGCGCTCGTCAAGGCCAATCCGCAAGTGACCGACATAAATCAGCTCAATGTCGGTGAGGTCATTTACCTTCCGCCCGGCGTCGCTGCCAAGGCCAAGCACGATTAGACGGCACGGTCGGCGGCGAGCGCCGACGACTTCTGCAGCGACCGATAGCGCGCGCGAATCGGGCACCGCATCCTGTTTCTTTCCCGGCCTCCTTGAACGGAGCCGGCTGAGCGAGCTCGTGAGCGCGGCGCGTTGACACTAGCGCTCGATTCCTGCGAAAGAAAACTTGGAACGGCGTCCGGACGGCCCGGGCATCCGCTGACGAGCCCGAGGAGGACGATCTTGGCAGAGTACATCGAAGAAACCCTTATCACTCCCGACGGCGAACTGGTCGTGGTGCGCGGCGGCGCAGGCAAGCCGCTGCTTATCCTGCACGACGAGCTCGGCTATCCGGGGTGGATGACGTGGAACGAGCGGCTCGCGCAGGAGCGCACGCTTTTGATTCCACTTCAGCCCGGCTTCGGCAAGACTTCCCGCATCGAGTGGATTCGCAGCTACCGTGACCTGGCGGGGTTCTATTCGCAGGTTATGCGCGAGCAGCGGTTGCAACCGATCGACGTGATCGCGTTTTCGGCTGGCGGCTTTATCGCGGCCGAGATGGCGGCCGCCGATCCGGCGATATTCTCGCGTATGGTGCTGGTCGCCCCAATGGGAATAAAGCCGGCCGAAGGCGAGATCATGGACTTCTTCGCGCTGACCGTGATCCAGCATCTGCTGGCCACTGTCGAGGACCCCGGCACCCCCGAGTACGGCAAGATTTATGGTGGCCAGATGACGGCCGAGCGATTCGAGGCCTTCGAGGACGCGCGCAGCGAGACGGCGCGGCTCGGATGGGAGCCGTTCATGCACAACCCGAGCCTCCCGTACCTGTTGCGCGGCGTCAAAATTCCGACCTTGCTCGTCTGGGGGACACGCGACCGGGTGGTCCCGCGCGGATGTATTGAGGCTTATCGCGCCGCGATCGCGGGCGCGCAAGTGCTCGAAATCGAGGGAGTCGGCCATCGGCCGGAGATCGAGAACTTCGGCGAGTTCGAGCGCGCGGTCAGAAAATTCCTCGCCGCCTAAGGCCGAAAAATCCAGAGGTATCGGAAATGCAGGTAGGTTATTTCACCGAACGTCCTTATCGATGGTTACCGGAGGAAGAGGTTCTGCGGAATCGCGCCTTCTTCGCGGTCTCCAATCGCTACTACGACCGCGAAAAGGCATCCGACGATTACCACTACTATCTCGACGAATATTGCTACGCTGAGGAACTCGGCTTCGATTTGCTCGCTCTCAACGAGCATCACGGCAACCCCATCTGCATGGGCTCGGTGATGAACGTCGAGGCGGCGATTCTCGCCTGGCGCACGCGACGCGCGCGGCTGGTGCTGATCGGCAACCCCCTGCCGGTCATCAAACATCCGTTGCGGATGGCCGAGGAGCTGGCCGAGATCGACCTGATCTCGCGCGGGCGGCTGGTCACCGGATGGGTGCGCGGCGCCGGTTCCGAGCAGTACTTCAACAACGCCAACCCGGCGTACAACCGTGAGCTGTTCAACGAGGCTCACGACTTCATCGTGCAGGCCTGGACGCGCCCCGGCCCGTGGCGCTACGAGGGCAAGCACTTCCATTATCGCCACGTCAATCCGTGGGCGCTGCCCTATCAAAAGCCGCATCCGCCAATGTGGATTCCGGGTGTCCTCAGCCCGGAGACCGTGCAGTGGTGCGCCGCGCATCGCTATCCATACATCGCGCTCGGCACCCAGCTCGGTCCGACCTGCGACCTGTGGGACTACTACGCTGACGAGGCGGCGAAGCACGGCTATCAGGCGGGCCCGGAAAACTTCGGCTATCTGATCGCGACCGTGGTTGCCGAGACCGAAGCCAAGGCGCAGGAGCTGGCGGAGGGATTCGTGTGGGGAGGCGGGCAGAATGCGTTCTCGGCTCCGCAATACACGGTGCCACCCGGATATAATTCCAAGAACGCGATCCGATTGATGGCGAAGCAACAGACCAGCGCGTGGCTCGGCGTCAGCGGAGCGAAACTGCGCGAACAGATGAAGACCGAAGACGGCGAAATCGACTACGCTGAGATCCGGCGCAAACTGCACGGGGCGCTCTTGCGCGGGCAACAGAGCCTGCAAGTGCTCGCCGGCACGCCAGGTTCGCTGATCCCGAAAATCAAGACCATCCTGAGTGTGCTGCGCCCTGGCATCTTCATCATACTTAGTATTCAGGGGCCGGTCGGCAATGACGATCGCCGTGCCAGCATGCGCCTGTTCGCCGAGGAGATAATTCCCGCGATCAAGGAGCACGCGCAGGCGATCGACCTGCGTGACCCCTTCGAGCGCACGCCCGGCTCGGTCAAACTGACGGCGGGAACCTCGCGAATACCGGTCGCCGATCGCGGCCCCATCGCAGCGCTCGGGCTGCGCTAGTCTTCCGAGCCCTCTTCCACGGATGACGCATGCGAGGGCTCGGGGGCCTTGCGAGAGACGCTTCGCGCAACCACACGCACGCGCCTCGTCGGCTGCTCGCGCGCGCCGCTCACTACTTGTAGCGCGTCAGCAGGTGTTTGCCGAAAGTTTCGATCTGCCTCCTGACGACGTCGGTGGGCAGCAATCCCTGGTCGCCCTGCCAGACGAACCACTCGGGATGGACGTTCTCCACCATCGCGTCGAGCTTGCGCCGCACGTCGTCCACCGTGCCCATGTAAGCGAAGTCCGCCCTCTCCATCCGCGCCGTGGTCGCCTCCTCGACCGGCAGCATATTCTTGCCATAGCGCGCCTCGTCCTCCGCCTCACGCCAGGCCTCGAAGAAGCCGAAGTGGTAGAAGAACCTGCGGAAGGCGAGTCCGCATACGCCGTCCTCGGCTAGCTTCTGGGCCTGCGCATGGCTGTCAGCGAGATACACCGCGCGCAGGACGCCCACGCTTTCGCCCAGATTCAGTTGGCGGCCAGCCTTGGCCGCCTCGTCGCGGTAGGCCTCGACCAGCTTGCGCAGCAGTGGCGGCTGCGAGATCAGGATGGTCGGCGTGATTCCCTCGCGTGCGCACCAGCGCACGGTTTCCTCGCTGATCGAGAAGGCCTGGAACAGCGGCGGATGCGGGCGCTGATAAGGCTTGGGCACGACGTTGATCTTCTGGATTCGCCCGAGCTCGTCGACTTCGCCCGGGAAGCCGAACTCGCGCGTCCATTGGTGCGGCGGCCACTGAATCCCTTCCTGGGGCGAGGGATACTCGTAGTACTTGCCCTTGAAGCGGAAGGGCTCATCGCCCCACGCGAGCTTTAGGAAGCGAAAGACCTCCTCGAAAGCCTCGCGGTTGATGCGGTCGGTTTCGCTCTTGTCGCTGGCAGTGGCGGTGACATGGATCTTCTGCGCCATCTGGTTAAGCCAGCGCGCCTGGTAGCCGCGCGCGAAGCCGACGAAGGTTCGTCCCTTGGTGAGCTGGTCAAGCCACGCGATTTCCAGCGCCAATCTGAGCGGATTCCATCCGGGCAGCACGTAGCCGATGGGGCCGACTTTGATTCGCTTGGTGTTGTGAATCACGTGCTGGGTGAGCACCGGCAGGCTACCCATCTCCAACCCCTCGCTGTGGAGATGGTGTTCGGGGAAGCACACCGCGTCAAAACCGACGTCCTCGGCGAGCTGCGAGATCTCGACCACCTCGTCGATCATCCGCTGCCAGCGCTCGGTGCGGCCGGCGATCGGACGCAGTGCACGCCGCTCCTCGATAGTGGCGGGAATGGTGGGCAGAAAGAAGAACATGAACTTCATCGCAGCTTGCCTCCGGTTAAAGGTCTCGCGGCCGGGCTGAGAATACCGCCTTTGCCCCGAAATGCCACCCCCCGCGGCGCTTTAGTTGCGCCGGGCGACGAGTATGATGCACCGGATGGGGCGCTCCATCGACGAACCGCAGCCGACCGGTACGCGGCACGTTCATCAGACGCTGCTGCCTGCACTCGAAGCGGCCGACGCGATCGTTTACGCCCTGGTCGGCGTGGTGTTTCTGCTCGCCGCGCTGGGGATGCTCGGCTACAGCCTGCTCGCCTTTCCGGCGAGCCTGCGCGCGAGCGGGTTTGCCCTGGCGGTGGTGACGCTGGTCAACGATCTGCTGCTGGTGATGATCATCATGGAGGTGCTGCGGACGGTGCTCTCCTACCTCCAGGAGCGCGCCTCATCGCTCCAGCCGTTCCTCTTCATCGCAGCGATCTCCGCGACCCGGCGCATCCTGGCGATCGGCGCGCAGATGAGCGTGACCGGGGAAAATCTCTCGCCCGACAAATTCCGCGAGATCATGATTGATCTCGGCGCCAATGCCGGAGCGATTCTGGCGATCGCCGTCGCGCTTTACCTGCTCAACCGCCGTCCCGCCGAGCCCTGAGCGGGCCGCGGCGCGCCGCTTTCGCGACGGATCTTCGCGCCACGAACTGCTCTGGCCCTCCCGCGAAATCTCTTTGACGCAGGCGCGCCGCCGCTGTATGGAAAAGCGGCTTGGTCCCCGACGACGACATTGCGCAGCGCTTCGCGGCCGCCGTCAAGCTCGCGCTCGATCACCTGCCCGCGTGCGCCGCGGCGGCGGCTGCGATTCCAGTCGGCCTTGTCGCCGAGATAGCCGCGGTCGCGGCGAGCCTTTCGAAGGCGCGCGCAGCGCAACGTGCGGTGATGGTGGCGGCGCCTGACCACCGCGCGTTCTGGGTCTTTCAGGATTCGGGCGTAATTCATCATTCGAGCGACCGCAGAATTTGGGTTTGTCAGCCGAGTGGGACCGAGCACGATCTCCTGGCCGGTGCCGCGTTGTCGAGTCGGGTATGCTGGGCGGTGGGACGCGCGGGGACGATCTTACTTACCATCGACGGTATCTCCTGGGCTCAGGTCGCATCGCCGACCGAGACGGATCTTATCGGCGTAGTCGCCTCCGGCGCGGATATGGTGACGGTTGTCGCCAGGGACGGCCGGCGCTACACCACCTGCAATGGCGGTCGTAGCTGGCGGATGTGCGCGGGCGCCAGCGGCGGATGGCAGCAGTTGGGAAATGGTCGGCGCGCAATCCTTATCGGCGGCCGCCTCGTCAAAGAGGACAGCGGCGGTTGAATGTCACGCCTGGGCCGGCCCCGGGTCTGAAGTGATTGTAACCGCCGACCGCCAAATTCGTCTTTGTCCAGCCGAGGGCCGATGATTCGCCGAAGGGCCGAGCCTTTGCAGGGAGATATCGAATGATGAAAACCGCGATCACATTCGCAGCGGCCATTCTTTCGTTCGCATTCCTCGCATCTGCAGCAATCGCACAGGACGCGGGCGCGGGCCTCGCCGGCCGCCGTGCGGGCTGGCGCGCGATGCGGCAGGAGAGGATCGCCGTCTGCGCAAACAAGTCGGCCGGGACGCCGTGCTCGTTCGAGCGCCGGGGCAAAAAGGAGAGCGGCGTCTGCCAGACGACGCGACGCGGAGAGCTGATCTGCCACAGCGCGACGGGTCGCCGCCGACGAATGCGCGGCATGGGCGGGCCAAGTCCGGCGCCTTCGGTCGCTGGCCCGGCGGCGCCGGGCGTATCCCGACCATGACACTCGCACCGTCGCCGACGCCATCTTAGAACTCCTCGCCACCAGATGACCAAGGCGAGACGCGACGAAACCCCAGGCGCGATCCGACTCGCCGGCATCGCGCGCGCTTTCACGATCCTATAGAACACGCTACGCATCCGTTGGCGGCAGGCGACAGGGCGGAGACCGACACCATTGGCGTCGTCAGCCCGGCCGCAGACGCTTTCAGAATCTCCCGCTCCTGACGCAATTAGCCCCGCGCCGGCAGCGCGGCGCTCCAAAGGCGCTTCTTTTATCTGCTCGTCAACGAGATCGGGCAGGCGCTCGACGATGCCATAGGCGTGGCCATGCAATGGGCAGCTCCGCGGATAATCCTGACCAAGGGTACGCCGGCAGCTCCCTGAGCGTGCGGCTGCTAATTCCGCAGCTATCGTGGACCGCCGCGGCGGCCGCTGGCGCGCAGTTCTGTCGTTTCGCTGTTCCTAATAACTGGCGCGCGCCGTCCACGCGATATCATTGCCGACTCAATGCTCGTTCCTAGTTATGCATCGCGCCGTCTCCATAGTCTGTGCTTAAGCCCATGGATATCGTTGATGGCGAAGCGAAGATGAACAGGACGGCATATACCGGCCTCTGGATATGTTTCGACGCATCGGCGGCGACGACAGATGTTTAACCAAGTGATGATTGCTGGATGGACGGCGGAGCGGCGGGTGGCAGCCGGAATTCTGAACCCGAGCAAGTGTGCATGGGATCTTCGGACAACCCTGTGCATCGCCATCACCGCTTTGGTCGCCGGTTGCAGCGCGTCTGCCGCCCGGGGCGATCTCGCAGGAATAAACCGCCCGCAGTTGTCGGCACAGCAATGTGCGGCACAAGCCGACATCGAGAACGCCGCTCTCAACGCGGCAGCCGCCGACAGTGCCTACATCATCCAGCCGGGTGACGACCTCGTGATCAGTTTCTATCTCAATTCCGAGTTCAATGACTCCGTGGTGGTGCGGCCAGACGGGCAGATCAACCTCCAGCTCGTGGGTGATGTGCGGGCGGCCGGACTCACTCCGCAGGCCCTCGCGGCGCGCCTTAATGAAGCCTATTCCAGCGAGCTGCGCTCACCTGACGCCTCAGTCCACGTGAAGAACATGCCGAGCCGCCAAGTGTATGTCGAGGGCGAGGTATCGAAGCCCAAGGCGATCGTACTCGAGCCGGGAATGACGCTGCTTCAGGCGATTGCAGATGCCGGCGGCCTTACCGACAACGCCAGCAGCGACGCAGTAGTGATCCGACGCGACGCGTGCGGCACGCCACAGGGATCAGTAGTCAACTTGAGCCAGGCGATGGAACAGCCGTCGAGCGGCGAGGACGTGGCGCTGCTGCCGCGCGATATCGTCGTGGTCCCGCGCAGCACGATCGCCAATATCAACCTGTTCATCAAACACTACATCCGCAACAACCTGCCGATCCAGCCGTACGCGAGTTTTCCGCTGTGATGGCGCCGCGACGGCGGAGGAGAATGCATTGATGGATTCCGGCAAGTTGCAGACCTGGATCGAGATAATCATCCGGCGGCAAAAGACGGCGCTGTGGGTGGCCTGCGCCGTCTTCGCGACGGTGCTGGTCGTCACAATTCTGTGGCCGCCGATCTACCAGTCGAGCGCCGAGATCCTCGTCCAGGACAATCGGGCTCAGTTGCTGGTATCGCCGGACCTGCGCGGAAGCGCCGATCCCAGAGCCGTGGTTGCGAATCCGGTCAACGAAGAGGACATGAATTCGGAGCTCGAGATTTTGACCAGCCAGCATCTGATACTGAAGGCGCTGGATGGTTTGCAACCAACTCAGCAATACGCGGGGTTCGGCGCGGCTTTGATAAGTGCGGTCGGCACCGTCGCTAAACTGCCGGGCACCGGTTATCGCGCCCTGCATCAGATGCCAGAACTTACCACGAGGGAGCAGTGGGCCCTTCAAGTGGCTGGCGCGCTTAGCGCAAACGTCGTCAATCGTTCCGACATAATTGAAATCGATTTTCGAGCAAACGATGCGCAGTGGTCAAAGGACTTCCTGTCCCGATTGCTTAATCAGTACCTCGAATATCACGCCCACATATCTCACGACCCGGTGGCGCGGAAGGTGTTCGCGGCACAGGCACGGCTGCTCAAGTCCCGGCTTCATCATTCCGAGGATCAACTCAAGGCGTTCGAAGTCGCGACAGGGATCGGAAGTCTGCCCGATCAGAAGACCGAGCTCGTCAAGCAGTTGTCGCAGATGTCGATTCAGTATGCCACCGGAGCCGCACAGCTCGCCTCGGCCGAACAGCAGGTGAGCGCTCTCCAGGCGCTGCGCAGGCAAACGCCGGAGCGGATTGGCAAGGAGACGCGCTCGGTGCAGAACGCCGCACTGCAGCAGCTCAAGCCGCAGGTCATGCAACTGCGCGCCGAGCGCGCCGAGCTGTTGAGCCGCTACAAGCCGAACTCCAAGCGGATCAAGGAAATCGACGCCAAGCTCGAAGCGGCGCAACAAATCCTCGACCGCGAAAACAAACTCGAAGTTGAGGAAGTCAGCACGGATCTGAATCCACTGTGGGTGTCGCTGGGCTCGAGCCTCTCCGAGAGCGAGGCCAACGCCGCCGCACTGCGCGCCGGACAGCAGGCGCTGCAACAACAGATCGCGCAGGCGCAGGAGAGCCTCAGGCTGCTGGTTACCAACGGCGTGCAGGTCGATCGGCTCCAGCGCCAGGTAGAGGCCGACAAGGAAGCCTACATGTCCTACCTGCGCAAGGCCGAAGAGGCGCGCGTCGCGCAGGCGCTCAACCAGAGCAAACTGCTCAGCGTCAGCGTCGTGCGGCCGCCGGCGATGCCGCTCAAGCCGGCATTCCCGATTCTCTGGCTCAACCTGCTGGCCGGGCTTGTGATGGGCACTGGTGCGGGTCTTGCCGCCGTGCTCTGGGACGAGCAGAACGATCCGAAAATCTACTCGGCGGCATCGATCGCGGCGGTCGGCGGTATCAGGACAATCGCCGTAGTTCAGACCGAGCAGTAAGCGGGCGATGTACGCTAAGCACTTCAGATTGCACGGGATGCCGTTTGAGTTCACACCGTCGCCCGCGGCGTTCTTCGCCGGCGCCTCTCATCGAGAGGCCCTCGCCGCGCTCGAGTGGGGCCTGCTGCACGAGCCGAGCGGATTCACCCTGCTGGTCGGCCGGACCGGGATGGGCAAGAGCACCCTCATCGCCGCCCTTCTCGAACGCCATCGCAACCACCTCCGCATCGTACACCTGAGCAACCCGCAGATCGGCGCCGGACAGATGCTTCCATTCATCGCGCAGCAGCTCGGCATCAAAACCGCCGGCGGAGCCTCGCGGCGCGAATTGCTTGACGCCCTGCAAAAGTTTCTGGGCGCGCTCAAGCCGGGCGAACGGGTCGCGGTGCTCATCGACGAGGCGCAGGCGCTCAGCGAGGAATCGCTCGAAGAACTTCGCCTGCTCTCGAATTGCGGTCGCGTCGAAGAGCAGCAGCTCTGCTTCATCTTGGTGGGGCAGCCGGAGCTGCTGCGGCGGTTGGCGGAGGAACCGATGCGGTCCCTGAACGAGCGCATCGGTGCACGAGCGATACTCACTCCGCTGGGCGACGCAGAAGCTCGTGATTATGTCGCGTATCGGCTCGCTGTCCAAGGCGGACGTGTCGAAGCGATATTCGCCAGGCGTGCACTCAGGCATCTGATTACTCAAAGCCTCGGAGTGCCTCGACTGATAAATGTGCTTTGCCATAACGCGATGCTGTTCGCATATTCGCGCGATGCCAAAAGGATCACGTTGGGCATGGCGCGCAGGTCGGTCAGGGAGCGTGAGGAGTCCTTCGTCGCCGCCGCAGCGGCGGGGCGCGCGCCAGCTGGCCGCGCGGCGGCGAAGGTCATGCGCCCGGCGGCCGCACTTGCGGCGCTGTGCCTGGCGGGCGGGCTGGTCGTCTACGGATGGCCGCCCGCCCGCCAACCGGCCGGGGCCGTAGTCGGCGATGCGCCGCAGGCGCGCCCGGCCCACGCGATCGGATATCTCGAGCCGCCGGCGGTCGCCACTGAGACCTCGGTAGCTGTCGCCCCGGCTGCGACGCAGGCGCAAACGATCGTACCTGGCGCAGACGATCCGCGCCGCGATAACTTCCCGGTCGCTTTGACTGAGCGGCTCGAGGAGCCACGACTTGCAACGACGTCAAACGCCGCGGCTAAGCCTGGTGACGCGGGCGTGCCGCATGAAACAGGCGCGTTCCATGGGACAGCAAGCGATATTCAGCCGGCGGAGGCTACAGCGAAGCGCCGCCAGGATTCAACCCGGCGCGTAAGGGTAGTAGCGGGAGACACACTGGGAAAGATCGCACAACACTATCTGGGCTCGGAAGACGAACTCCCGCGTCTCGTCAGTGCTAATCCGCAATTTCCGGATATCAACCTAATCTATCCGGGCGACATTGTAGTGCTGCCGCTCGGCGCCGGTTCGGCGAGGAGCCAAGGTAGCTCGTGGGCAAATACTACGAAGCGTTGAGCCGCGGCGTCGAGCAGCGCAGCGGCGACAGTATGGAGGCAGGCGGCACTCCCGCGGGAAAGCTGCTTCAAGCGCCGAAGTCCGCCGCGCCGCTGGTGGTGCTGCCCGCGTTTCGCGAAGTGCCGGCCGCGATCGCGCGAGGAGAGCAGATTCGACGCCTAGCAGAAACGCTCGCGCCGGCGGCGGCCAGGAGCCCTATGCGGCTGCTGGTGAGCGGATGTCGGCCCGGCGACGGAGCGTCGACAATCGCAACCGCGCTCGCAATCGATCTAAGCCAGCGGCTGGCCTTGCGCACGCTGCTGCTTGACGCGCACCTGTCGAGGCCTGGTCTCGAACGCCTGTTGCCGGCTCCGGGGCCAGTTCCACTGAGCGCGCCGTCCAGCAGCCCGATCCGCTCCCGGCCAACAGGATGGCCGCGCCTCGAGCTCGGAGTGTGCGCGGCCATTGACGAGCCTTCATCTGAATTCTTCGAATCCCTTGACGACAATCTGACTGAGTATCAGGCGGTGATAATCGATCTCGGGGTGGTCAGGCTTGATCCGAGGATGTTGCCGGTTGCGCGGCCGAGCGACCCGATCGTACTGGTCGTGCGCTACGGACACACTGAACGTAAGGAACTGGCCACCACCGTCGCCGCTCTCAGGTCGGCCGAGCGCGCTCCCGCAGGAGCAATTCTCAGCGGAGTCAACCTTCCTCCCCCGGGCAGGCTGCGGAGATTGATGCATATATGAGTCAACTTCTGAAAGCGGAAATCCATCAGACAAACGGCCATCATTTCAACGGATCGAATGGCCATCCGGCGAAAACGCCGCAGCGGGCGCGAGTCGCCGGAATCGGGGTCGTCGGACTCGGGTATTGGGGGCCCAACTGGATACGCAATCTGCATCAGTTGCGCTGCACGGGCAAGATCGTCGCCTGCGATTTGGATGCCGCGCGCCGCGACTATGTATCGGGACTATATAGCGGGCTCCAAACCAGCTCCAGTTTCGAGAATCTTTTGGACGATCCGGAGATCGAGGGAGTGGTAATCGCCACACCGGTCAGCTCGCATTACCGGATGGCGCGCAGGGCGCTTGAGTGCAACAAGGCGGTGCTGGTCGAAAAGCCGCTGGCGACCTCGGTGCGGGAAGCCGCCGGTTTGATCGAGATCGCGCGCGAGCGCGGACGCACTCTGATGGTGGGGCACACGTTCGAGTACAGCGCGCCGGTGCTGAAGGCGAAGGAGATTATCTCCGCCGGCGAGGTCGGCGAGGTGCTCTATCTCAGTTCCGTGCGCGCTAACCTCGGGCTATTTCAGCACGACGTGAACGTGGTGTGGGACCTGGCGACGCATGACGTATCGATCATGCTCAAGCTGATGGAGCGTCAGCCGGAGTCGATCAGCTGCCAGGGGCAGAGCCACTATGGAAACCGGGTCGAAGACGTCGCTCTGCTGACGCTGCGCTTTGCACACAACGTTATAGCTTTCATCCACGTCAGTTGGCTGGATCCGAACAAGATACGGCGAACCACGATCGTGGGCTCGCGCAAAATGCTGGTGTACGACGATACCGCGGCGCAGGAAAAGATCAGGATCTATGACAAAGGCGTCAGCGTAAGCCGCTACTACGATACCTTCGGCGAATTCCAGTTTTCGTACCGTTACGGCGATATCCAGATTCCACGCATCGAGGAATACGAACCGCTGCGAGCGGAGTGCGAACACTTCGTCGACTGCATCGCGACTGGCCGGATCCCGGAGACCGACGGCGTCAACGGCCTGCGGGTGGTCGGAATTTTGGAGGCCGCCAACCGCTCGCTCCGCGAAGGCGGGCGCGCGGTGGCTATCGAAGAAGTAAGCGGGGGAAGCCATGCAATGCCGTGATGTCTCGGAACTCGCGTCCATCGCGCCGGATGTGAGTCTGGCTCCCGGCGTGCGGGTGAGCGCGTTCGTCAATCTCTACGGCTGCGAGATCGGCCAGGACTCGCGCATCGGCGCTTTCGTGGAAGTCCAGCGCGGCGCCTCGATCGGCAGCCGCTGTAAAATCTCCAGCCACAGCTTCGTTTGTACCGGAGTCGTGATCGAAGACGAAGTCTTCATCGGGCACGGCGTGGTGTTTATCAACGACCGCCATCCACGCGCCACCCGGCCCGACGGCGCCGCGCAAGAGGAAGGCGACTGGCAGCTCGAACGCACTTGGGTCAGGCGCGGCGCTACGGTGGGCAGCGGCGCGATCATCATGTGCGGCGTCGAGATCGGCGCCGGAGCGATGGTGGGCGCGGGCGCGCTGGTCACCCACGACGTGCCGCCGGGCGCGGTCGTGGCCGGCCATCCGGCCAGAGTCCGACGCATTGAATATGTAGCCCGGGAGGGAAGTGTCGCACGTGATTAAATTCGTCGATTTGCCGTCACAGAACCGCGAAATCCGCGAGCGTGTCGAGCGCGAGCTCGGTGAAATCCACCGCAGCGCCGCCTACATCGGGGGCCCGGCCGTCGACGCGCTGGAGCAGGAATTCGCCGCCTACCTTGGCGTGCGCCAGGTGGTCGGGGTCGGCAGCGGCACCGACGCGCTGCGGCTTGCGCTGATGGCGGCCGGCGTCAGCCCGGGAGATGAGGTGATTACGTCGCCGATGACCTTCGTTGCAACCGCCGAGGCTATCTGCCAGAGCGGGGCGCTGCCGGTCTTTGTCGACGTCGATCGGGCAACCGCGAATCTGGATCCCGAGGCGCTGCGCAAATATCTCGCCGCGGGCCGCTGGCGCTCGGTCAACGGCCCGCGAGCCATCGTGCCGGTGCATCTGTATGGCTTGCCGGCGCCGATGGATGAGGTGCGGAAAGTCGCCGAGGAGTACAACCTCGTGGTCATCGAGGACGCCTGCCAGGCCCACGGCGCCCGACTACGTGGCGCGGCGGGCTGGGCGAAAGCGGGAAGCTTCGGCGCGGCCGGCTGCTTCAGCTTCTATCCGGGCAAGAACCTCGGCGCGTGGGGCGAGGCGGGCGCCGTAGCGACCAACAACGAGTCGCTCGCAGCGCGGATCCGAACGCTGCGCGATCACGGCCGCATATCGCATTATGCGCATCAGGAGTACGGCTACAACGCGCGGCTCGACGCAGTGCAGGCGGTGGTGCTGCGTGCGAAGCTCGCACGCCTGGAGGCGTGGAATGCGCGTCGGCGGCGGGTGGCCGAGCTCTATCGTCAATTGCTCGCGGGCTGTGAAGTCACGCTGCCCACCGAGCCCGAGGGTACGCAGTCGAGCTGGCACCTTTTCGTGATTCGGCATCCCAGGAGAGACGCAATTCGGCGCGCGCTCCTGATGAGCGAGATAGAATGTGCAATCCACTACCCTGTCCCATTGCATTTGCAGCCAGCCTGCAAGGCGCTCGGTTATCAACCCGGCGACTTCCCGGCCAGCGAGTCGATCGCGGACACTGTTCTTTCGCTTCCCATGCACCCTCATCTGAGCGATGACGATGTGGCGCGGGTAGCGGAAGCTGTACGCAGAGCGATCGATAGTGAAAAGCCTGTTCGCCGGCGGACCCTTGCAAAACACTATCACGTTTCCCCCCCTACGTGGTGAGTGCGATGTTCGCCGGCGAACTACAACGTCAGAGCACGGTATTCGCGGCCGCCGACACGGCGGCGATTGCCGGCGGCTTTGCGGCCGCGTTTGCCTTGTCAGAGCCAGAAGCCGGCGTTGGCGCGGTCGGGCCGGCGCCGATGCCGCTCGCCGCCGCGGCGATCGCGCTGGTAGCGCTGTGGATGACGACCTTCCGGTTCGTCGAGGACCGGCGCGAGAGCGCAAGCGGCATCAAGCAAATCATGTCAGTTGCGGTGGGCTGCCTCGTCGCCATCGCCATCGCATTCACCGCCGCGGCTCTGTGCGGCGTGCGGATCCCCAACAGAGTACTGGCGCTTGCGCTCGCAGGAAGCATAGCGTGCGCGCCGCCGGCTCGGCGCGCAGCGCTCTGGTGTCTGAAAACAGCCTATGCAGCGCCGCAAATCCGCACCCCGCTCGTCGTTTTCGGATTCACGCCCGCCGCCCAATCCCTGGTCAATGGAATATTGACGCAGCCGACTGCGTATTCGCCGATCGCCTTCATCGACGATGGGCCGGGTGGCCGACAGTATCGAGGGCTGCCGGTGCTGCCGGAAACGGCGTTCGCCTCTCTGGCAGCCGCGTGTTCGGGCCTCGAGGCCGCGATTGCGGTTGCCGACGAGAGCCGCGCGCTTACCGAGCGGATCCTCGACATGTGCCGGACGCGTCGCGTGCGCTGGTGGTTGGTGCCATGGATGCCCGGCTCGTCTGCCAGGGCGCTGGAGGTACAGCGGATCGGCGAGCTTGCGCTGGTTTCGGTGCCGGGCCGCCGGCTCGAAGGCCTCAACCTGGCGGTCAAGCGGATGTTTGATCTCGCTGTGGCGACGTTGTTCCTTGGGTTGGCGGCGCCGGTGATGGCAATCGCGGCGGCGGCGATTTGGCTGTGCGACGGCTCACCGGTGCTCTTCCGCCAGACGCGGGTCGGCATCCATGGCAAGCGGTTTGAGATTCTGAAGCTGCGCACGATGAGCCGCGGGACCGCGGACGAGCCGCATCGCGAATACGTCGAGCACTGGATTTTGCGTAACGGCAGCGCGCCGGTGGCGAACGGCAAAGGGCATCATGCGCCGGTTTTCAAGCTCGCAGACGACGAGCGTGTGACCTCCGTCGGCCGTATCCTGCGCCGGTTCAGCGCAGATGAGCTGCCGCAGCTGATCAACGTCCTGCGTGGGGAGATGAGCCTGATCGGGCCCCGTCCGGCGCTGCCCTACGAACTCGAACTTTATCGCGACTGGCACTGGCAGCGGCTCGATGCGCCTCCAGGGATCACCGGCCTCTGGCAGGTGAGCGGACGCAACCGGCTGCCTTTCGATGAGATGGTGCGCCTCGATCTCCACTATATCCGCGACTGGTCGCTCGCCGGCGATCTCAAGATCCTCCTGAGAACAGTGCCGGTCCTGCTCCAGGGAGACGGCATGTGAGCGCGGCCTGTTCACCACCGCGGCCCACGGAGCCGTACCGTGGCTTGTGGACTGCATTCGCGCGCAGCGTGCGCGACAACGTGATGGGCGAATTCGCGGTCCAGGTGATCCGCATCGGCGGAATCGTGATACTCGCCCGCCGTCTGCATCCCGAGGACTTCGGCCTGCTCAAAGTGCTGCTGGTCGTCAGCGTCTTTGCGACTCTATTCTGCGAGGCCGGGATTCCCGAGGCGCTGGTCCAGCGCAAAGAACTCAGGGACGATCACGAGTCCACCGCGTGGTGGATGAGCCTTGGGCTTGGAATGCTCAGCGCCGCGTGCCTGTACGTCGCAGCGCCGCCACTGGCGGCTGCGATGGAGATGCCGCGGCTGGAATTCGGCGCGCGCCTGATGTGCGTGCCGGTCCTGCTCGACGGACTGGCGGCGACGGCCAACGCGCGGCTGCGCAGGCAGCTGCGCTTCGGCGCGCTGGCGGTGGCTGAGACCTTGGGTGAGGCGGCCTTCGTGGCGGTTGCGCTCCTCGTTCTGCGCGCGGGAATGCCTGAATGGAGCCTGGCCGGCGCGCTCGCCGCGCGCATCGGCGTGCGTGCGCTGGCGACCTGCGCCGCTGGCCGCCATCTGCCGGTCGGCTTGCCGCGGATCGCGGCCGCGCGCGACCTCGGCCGCTTCGCGCTGAGCGTAACCGGGGCCGAGGCGACGATCGCGGTGTCGGCCAACGCCGATTATTTGCTGGTGGGCCGGCTGCTCGGCGATCGCGCCCTCGGCCTGTACTCGGTTGCGTGGGACCTCCTGCGCTTCGTTCCCTACAGGCTGCATCGCGTGGCCGTGCGAGTGACGTTGCCCGCGTTCTGCCGTCTGCAGGACGACGATCGCGAGCTCGCGCGCGCCTACCGCGGCCTGTTCAACTATCTCGCCCGTATCGTGCTGCCGATCATCGCCTGCGTCGCCGTCGCCGCCCCCGAACTGCTGCATACGCTTTACGGGGCGCAGTGGGCGGCGGCGGCGACGCCGCTGCGCCTGATGGCCGCGGGGCTCGCGGTGGCCGGACTGCGCGAAGGGATTGGTTCGATCTACTACGCCAAGGACCATCCGGCGTTCGACATTTATCTCAACGCCCTGCGCTTCATCCTGATCGTAGCCGCGGTCCTTTCGCTCGCCGGCGGAGGGCTGTTCGCAATCAGCGCCGGCATGAGCGTCGTGGAAGGCCTGACGAGTGTGATCGGCGTCCGTCTCGCCTGCGAATTGCTCAATCTGAACCTGCGCGGGCTCATCGCCGCCGCAGTTCCGGGTCTGCGCCTGGCGGTCGCGTGCGCCATCGTGAGCGCACTGGGCAAGGCCGGCGCGCGCGCCGCCAACCTCGACACTCCGGCAGTCGCGGCGATCGCCGCGTTCCTCCCGGCGATCGTCTTTTGCTGGGTTGAGTCGGCGGCGATGAGCGAGATCTTGGCGCGCGCGTTCGGCCGCACCCGCCTGGCAACGCTCCAGGGAGCGACGCGATGAGCGGCGGATCGCAACGCGCTGTGAGCGCGGCGCCCGACAGCAACGGGGGCCTCCACTTCGACTTGCGCCCATTTGCCGAGAACCGGGCGGCTTGGCGCCGGTTTGCTGAGAGCCACCCCGATGCCGTCCTGTACCATCGCGACGAATGGATCGAGCTCCTGCGCCGCGCCTACGGATTCGACATCCAGCTTGCGACGCTGGCGGAAAAAGGCGAAATCCGCGCAGCCTGCCCGTTGGCCCGCTCCAAGCGGCCCTTCTCGCGCAGGCTTATCGCGTTGCCGTTTTCCGACTTCTGTCCGCCCCTCGCTGCCGATCCCGCCGCCGGCGCGCACTTGCTGGCTCATCTGGCGGAGCATCCGCAAGCCGCGGGCGGCGTTGAAGTCCGCGGCAGTGCGGCCGTATCGCCTTGGCAGCTCTCCACGTGTTTCGAAAACTGGACGCTCGACCTACGCCGTCCGCTCAGCGCGGTCGAGCGCGAGCTGGGTGGTGTGCTGCGGCGCAAGCTGAATCGCAACCTGCGTCACGCGATGGTCTCGGGCATTAGCATTGCACGGGGTTCGGCCGCGACCGATGCGCAGCATTTTTGTGAACTTCAATTCGACGCGCGCCGCCGGCTCGGTTTGCCGTCCCAGCCCGCCTCCTTCTTCCGCCTGGCGCATTCGATTTTCGCTCCCAGCGGCGCGTTCGAGGTGTGGCTGGCGCGGATGTCCGGGCGTGTCGTAGGCGGCCTGGTGCTCCTGCGCGCGGGTGGCCAACTCTATGAGAAATGGAGCGCGCGCGCGGCCGACGCTCCTTTCGGTGCGGCCCACCTGCTGCTGTGGAGCGTGATCGAGGAATTCGCGGGCAAAGCTGAAATGCTCGACCTCGGCCGCGCCGATGTTCGCAACCAGGGCCTGGGCCAATTCAAAAAAGCGATAGGCGCGGTTGCCGCACCTCTTCCCTATTCATTTTTCCCGCGGTCGCCGCGCACCGTCAGTTCCGAAGCGCCGGGCGCGATGCAACGCGTGTTGTCAACGCTGTGGCGCCGGATTCCATCACCGGCCAGCCGTCTGCTCGGCTCGGCGATCTACGGGTACCTCGCATGAGTAACTATCTCTCAATCACTCCGGTCCGCGATGAAGAGCGCTTTCTGCCCGGGCTGATCGCCTCGATGGTGTCGCAGACCCGCAGGCCCGAGCGCTGGCTGTTGATCGACGACGGCTCGGCTGACGCCACGCCCGCGATCATTGAGGAGGCGGCGCGCGTGCATCGATGGATTGAGCCGCGCCATCTTCCCCGCGAGCGCGTGCGCCGGCCCGGCGGTGAATCGGTGATTATGCAGTTCCTGCCGCCCGAAGCGTGGCGCGATGTAGACTTCATCGCGCGCTTCGACGCCGATCTCACCTTCGATTCCGACTACATAGAGCGGTTGCTGGCGGAGTTCGCTCGCCAGCCGCGGCTGGGTATCGCCAGCGGCACGTTGCTCGAACCCGGTTCCGATGGCGCGTGGCGCGAAGTTGTCACTCCCACATTCCACACCCGTGGCCCGAGTAAGCTGTACTCGCGGCCCTGCTTCGCGGCCATCGGCGGGCTGGAGCCCGGCCTTGGATGGGACACGATCGACGAAATCCGCGCCATCATGCACGGCTTCGTCACTCGCAGCTTCCGCCACATTCATGCCTGGCATCATCGGCCCACCGGCAGCGCTCGCGGGATGAGCCGCGGACGGTTCAACGCCGGCCGTGCCGCCTACCAGGCCGGTTATTCGCCCGTCTTCATGGGCGCGCGTGTGCTGCGCCATCTGGTCATCGGGCGGCCGCTGCAGGGCGTGGCGATGCTGGCGGGGTTTGCCGATGGTTATCTGCGTCGCGCCAAACGGGCCGCTTCGCCTGACGTGGTCAGGTTCGTGCGCACCCAGCAGATGCGCAGGCTGTTCGCGATGGAGAGCCGCTGGCGATGATACACCAATCGCAATCGCCGCCGCCGCCTCCGGCGGCGGCGGCGCTGGGCCGCTGGCGCGCGCGCAACGACGCTTTCACGTTCTGGAAGCTGTCCGAGAACTGGCGCGAGCCGCTGCGTGCCGGTATCGGGGCCTCCGAGCCGTTGATTGAGCACTACCTGTGGGAGAACTACCTACCGCTCAAGCGCCGCCGCCCACCCGCCGCGATGCGCGCTTACTATGCGGTCAAGCAACTGATTCCGGAACGCCTGCGGCATCGCCTCAACGGGATGATAGTGCGTAGCCGCAGGCGTGCGGAATTTCCCGCCTGGCCGTGCGAAAGCGTCCTGCTCGAATTCTGGCGCGAATGGCTCCGGCAGAGCCTTGCGACTCTCGGGGTCAGCGACGGCTGGCATATCAGCTTCTGGCCGGGCGGACACGACTGCTGTGTTGTCCTTACGCACGATGTCGAGGGCCCGGCGGGACAGCGCCGGATGGAAGCGATGGCCGATTTGGAAGAGCGCTACGGCTTCCGTTCGGCGTGGAACCTGCCGCTCGCGCAATATCCGATCGACTGGAACCTTGTCGAACGTCTGCGCGCGCGCGGATTCGAATTCGGCGCGCACGGGCTCAGCCACGACGGCAAGCTGTTCCGCAGCCACGACGATTTCGTTCGCCTTGCTCCTGAACTCGAGCGGCGAGCGCGCGAGCACGGCTTGCGCGGCTTCCGCGCGCCCTCGACGTTGCGCCGGCCGGAGTGGATTGCCTCGATGTCGTTCGATTTCGATTCGAGCTTCGCTGACACCGATCCTTGGGAGCCTCAGGCCGGCGGCACCTGCGCGGTTTTTCCCTTCCATCTGGAACATCTGGTCGAGCTCCCCTACACGCTGCCGCAGGACCACACAATGCTGCATCTGCTGCGGCGCAGCCCGTTGGAGGTCTGGATCACAAAGCTCGAGTGGATCGCCGCGGTAGGCGGGATGATCCTCGCGCTGGTTCATCCCGATTACTGCGGCGCGGGATGGCAGCTCGCCGAGTACGAGGAATTGCTCAAGCGGCTGAGCGCGCTCGAGTCGAGCTGGCGGGCGCTGCCCTCGGAAGCCGCCGATTGGTGGCGGCGGCGAGCCGCTTTCAAGTTGCTGGTCAAGGACGACAAGCCGCTGATCACTGGTCGCAACACTGCGGGCGCGGTGGCGCGCCGCTTGAGCACAACGCGGCTCGCCGCGTGAGGTTGATGGCGCAATGACACGGGCACTGATCATTGCCTACACCAGTTACGCGCATGATGCGCGCGTGCGCCGTCACGCCGAAGCGCTCGCCCAACGCGGCGACGAAATCGACGTGATCTGCCTTGGCGGCCGCCCGGCGGCCGGATTCAAGGGCGTCAACGTGATCGAGGTCCCCGTCGCGCGCTACCGCGGTGCGAGCCGCCGCCGCTACCTCGGCAGTTACCTGCACTTTTTCAGCCGCGCCGCGGCGATCGCGGCGCGCCGCGCCTGGGCGCGACCATACGACGTCGTGATCGTATGCACGATGCCCGACGCGGCGGTGCTGTGCGCGCTCGGGCCGAGGCTGCTCGGCAGCAAGGTGCTGCTCGATATCCACGACACGATGCCCGAGTTGTACCGCGACAAGTTCTCCGGCGCCTGGCGCGGGGCGCTCGGGGCGCGCCTGCTGATGTTCGAGGAACGCCTGAGCGCGCTGCTCGCCCATCGCGTGGTTGCCGTTCACGAGCTGCATCGCCGCCGTCTCGAAGCGGCAGGAGTCGCGCCGGAAAAGATCCGCGTGGTTCTGAACTCGCCGGATCCCGCGATTTTCGCCGCCGGCGAAATCTCCAGCGGCGCCCGTCGCGGCGGCGGCGCATTTACGCTTGTGTGCCACGGAATGATTTCGCACCGGCTCGGACTCGACGTCGCCTTACGCGCGGTGCAGCGCCTGCGCTTCAGGATTCCGGGCCTGCGCCTGAGGATCGCGGGCGGCGGCGAGTACGTACTTGCACTGCGTCGGACTGTCGAACGCCTGCGGCTGGAAGCGTGGACTGAGTTCGTCGATCGCGTGCCGCTCGACGAGCTTCCCTCGGTATTGCGCGGCGCCGCGGTCGGCCTGGTGCCCAATCACGCGAGCAGCGCGACCCATCTGATGCTGCCGGTGAAGCTGCTCGAGTACGCGATGCTTGGCATCCCGGTGATCGCGGCGCGCCTGCGCACCATCGAACACTACTTTGACCCCGACGCGGTCGAGTTTTTCACACCCGACGACGCTTGCGACCTCGCACGCGCGATCGACCGTCTCTACCGGGAGCCCAAGCGTCGCGCTCAGCTTGCGCGCAACGCGCGTGGGGTCGCCGAGGGTCTGGGCTGGGCGGCCCAGCGTTCCAGCTTCTACGACGCGATTGACTCGCTGCTGCGCGAGCCGACAGAGAGGGCGCTGCCCACGCGGCTTGGCCGAGAGGATGTGGTCGATGCCAGCCGCAACTGAAACACAGTGGGCCGCCAGGGTTATGAAGGGCGCCTCGGGGGCCTGCGGCTACCGGATGCTAACGGTCCATGACGCGGTGCGCAGCGTGGTCGAGCGCCGCTGGGACATCCCGCGTTTCCAGCGCGCGTTCAGTTGGAGCCCCCAGCAGGTGCGCGATCTCGCCGATTCGCTTTGGCGCGGATATCCGATGGGCCTGCTGCTGCTGTGGCGTGCGGCTGAAGGAGCGGGCTCGCCCCTGCTGATCGTTGACGGTCAGCATCGGCTCACCGCGATGTGCATCCTGCTGGGCGAGCGGCCGGCCTGGTGGAACGGCGCGCGCGCCGCCGCATGGCGCGAGCTGCTGCCACGATATGATGTCCGGTTCGATCTCCTTGCACCCGGTGTTTCGCCGTTCAGGTTGGGCGGACCGGGCCGCGGCGACGCGGCGCCGCCGCTTTCGTCGCTGCTTGCGATCGATCCCGACGGCGCCGACGGCCGCCAGCAACTGCAACGAATCGCCCACGAGGCTTGCGCGCGCGCGACGAATAAAAGTTTCGACGAAGTATATGCGCGCCTCGAGCGCCTTTGTCGGATCGCCGAGCAGCCTTTGGTTGCCAGCGTCGCCGAGCGCCCGATCGACGACGTGCTCGAGATCTTCGCCCGGCTCAGCGGGCATGGGATCCGGTTTCGGCGCCTTCTGTTGCGCACCGCGCTGCGCGCTTTGAAGGGAATGTGGGTTTCACAAACTGTGCACGGCTAGGTGGGTACATGGTGGGAATTAAAGGCAGTCACAATGATCGCGCTCCGGGCTGTCCGATCTGCAAGAGCTCTTCCCGGCACTGCGCCGACGCGCCCGGGTGGGGCGAGTGGCGGGCGTGCGTAAAGTGCGGGATCGAATTCGTTCAACCGATGCGCCTGCCCGAGGACGCGCGGACGATGTTCGACGGTGCCTATCGCGGCCAGCGCCACGAAGCCGCCTTTTACGACTTCAATCGCAATCTCAGGCGCCGCGCCGCCCTCGTCAACGACCCGGCGCTGGGTTTCTGGACCCCGGCCTACTCCGCAGTGCTCGAATGGCTGGTCGGCAGATTCGCGCGCGGTGCAACTGTGCTCGAGCTTGGATGCGGCCCGGGATTGTTTCTACACGCGCTCAGGAACCGCGGCTTCAATGCGGTAGGTCTCGACGTCGCCCGCGAGGTGGTTGAGCTCAACCGCCGCGACGGCTTCACCGTGTGGCACGGCGGAGTCGAGAGCGTGTCGGCCGATTGGGTGCGCCCCGATGCGGTGGTTTCGTTCTTTATGCTCCACCACCTTGAGAATCCGATGGGTTTTTTCGCTGCGATCCGCTCCCTATGGCCGTGGGCGCCGCTGGCGGTCGCGCAATACGGGCCCGGGCGCCGCAGCCCTTTGCGCTCGGCGCCGCCGCGAAACCTGACGCATTGGAACGCAGGCTGTTTGCGCACCGCGCTGGAAATCTCGGGTTATCGGCCTGCGGTCAGCGATTTGCCGAGCAGCGGCGTCGAGCAGCCTTTCCTCGTTCCATTGCGCAGGATCCTGAAGCCGACCGTCGGTGTTCCATCGCTGTTCCGACTGAATAAGCGGATCGAGCGCCAGCTTCTGCCCAGGCTTTTGCAACCCTTGCGGGTGAATGCCGAAGTGGTGCTCGCCCTTGCCGATCCAGCACAACCGGGACTCAGAGACGGGCCCCAAGAGGACGCGGAAAGCAGGGCCTGAGATCTCCGTGCAGGTGAAGCTTGTGAATAGCGATTCAACCCTGGTGATCGGGATTGGCGAAGTGGGTAGCGCGCTTGCCGACGTCCTCGAGCAGCGGATGGGACCGGTGCTGCGGCTCGACCTGGCGCCGCAGGAAGTTTCACGGCGGATCGCCGTGATGCATGTATGCATACCATTTCACAGTCCCGACAGCTTTCAACGCACCGTAGCTGGTTATATCGGCCGATTTCAGCCCGCTCTTACCATCCTCAACAGCACGGTGCTGCCGGGCACCACACGCGCTTTGCTCCGCGCGACCGGCGCCGCCGTTGCCTATAGCCCGGTTCGCGGCAAGCACGCGAAGATGACGGCGGACCTCAAGCACTATCGAAAATTCGTCGCCGCGCTCGACGTCGAAACAGCCCGCGCAGCGGAGCGCCACTTCCGGGATGCAGGAATGACAACGCAGCGTGTGTCGCGTCCTGAGACGCTCGAGCTCGCGAAACTTGCCGAAACCAGTTACTTCGGCGTGCTTATCGGGTTCGCCCAGGAGCTCAACCGATACGCCAATCGGGTGGATGCCGATTACTCAGAAGCGGCGGAATTTTTCGAGGAAGTGGAGTTTCTGCCGCGGCATCGTTATTTCCCGGGATTCATCGGTGGCCACTGCGTCGTCCCGAATCTGAAGCTCCTGCTGCGACTCGCACCCTCGGCGCTCTTCGAGGCGGTGCTGACGTCTAACGAGCAGCGGGCCGACGAGTTGCGAATGGCCGCCGCTGGTACCGCCGCAATTGGTGACGGGCCCCGGTGCGATGGAAACAAATAATGCGACCTGCTGGGTGGTAGCCGATCCCGGATGGGGCTCCGCGGTCGTGGCGGCCCAGTTCGCCGCGCTGCGCGGAGCGCGCGTGCGCGTGTGTGCGCAAGCCGATTCGCTCCCCCAGGAGGTACTGGCTGGCAAGGGCACGGTGATTGCGATGACGGCAGCCGCGCTGCGGCGCTGCGATTGGCGGTTGCTGAAGAGATGCGTGGAAGCCGGCGCGACCGTCCATGTCAGCCGCTTCGAGCAAGCGCTCGAACATTCGCTTCAACCTTTCGTTGACGGCCGGTTTCGGATTGAGAGCCGCACCGACATTCGCAGTTTCCGTCTGTGCGACGCGGCGACGCTCCCGCAAGCGTTGCGGGGCGAAGAACTTCCGGCGGGCGGCGCGGCGGCAGTGGCGGTCGGACTAAACGGTCACTGCCGGACGCTGATGGCGGCGGAGCAGGGCGGGTCGCGGGCGCCCGCGCTCTTTAGTCTCGAGTGTGGCGCCGGCGCCGTCATCTATGATCCGAACTCCGGGGCGGACGAAACCGGCAACCCAATTGTTGAACGTCTTGCGACGCCGCGCGGGATCCTTGCCGGCACCGGCGCGTTGGTCGCCGCAAACCTTGCGAACCAAAGGCGCTGGCAGGCCCCTACCAGTTTCAACATCACCATCGACGATCGCCCGGCCAATTTCGATTATCTCGGGCCGTTCAGGCTCAAGGCTCTGCTTGAGCACTTCAACGCGCATTATCCTGGAGTCCATCTCGATCTGGCGTGGACGCCTGAACACGTGCACGTCAGTCGGCGCTACGTTGACCTCGTCCGCCGGTGCGGCGGCGGATTCGTCTGGCATGGATTTCACCGGCACGTTGATCATCGTACGCTCGCCGATCCAGCGAACGAACTTCGGCGCGGCCAGGCACTGGTTGAGGAGATCGCGCGGCGCTTCCGCGTACAGTTCCAAAAAGTGATGGTGTTTCCGTACGAGCGGACCAGTTGGGACTTGCTCGCGCGATTGGAGAAGGCGGGTTTCATAGCAGTCACCGAGTGCGCGGCGGCGCGTCCGGAGGCGGAGTTGGGCGTGCCTCCATTTATGCGTCGCTCGATCCCGACCCACTTCGTGCCGGGACTCGGCATACCCGTCCTGAGGCGATACCCGGTAGCGGCACTAAACAGGTCAACACTGCTCGCGCTCGCCGCGCTCGGCCACCCGATTATTGCGATGGCACACCCGCTGGACCTGGCGTTGCGCCGCTTTGCGCTGGGCCAGGGCCCAGGACGCGCGCTCGGGCATTTCGAACGTCTGCTTGAATTTGCGTCGCACAAAGGACTGCGCCCGGCATCACTTGAGGAAATAGCAAGCGGCTTGCCGCAAGCCTAAGGGTGTGATGCTCCCACAGGAGACCTTGGCGTTTCGTCGCATCGCGGCCGCGCTGCAGGAGAGCCGCGCGCCGTACTGCGTGCTTCACGGCTGGCGCGATCTGGGAAACCGCGAATCGACCGATATCGACATTGCAGTGTCGCCGGGCGCACTGGCGGTGGTTGAAGATGCGCTGAGTCGCGACGGCTGGCACATAATACAGCTCATCAATTACGAGATCGGAGGCTACTTCTTTGTAGCCACCAGCAGCTCACACGAGCGGCGCGATCTTCTGTGCATCGACGCGATAACCAGTTTTCGTCACAACGGGCGTCTCTATCTCGACGCCGACGACCTTCTCTCCGGTATCCACACGCACCAGGGTCTGTCGATCGCTGCGCTGGGCACCGAATTCGGCTATCTGCTGGTGAAGAAAATCATTAAGGGTGCGTTTCCTATACATCAGCGCGTGTTGCTGACGGAGTTGTCCTCGCAGCTTGAGGAGCGGGCGCTTCGAATATCCATTCGGCTTTTGGGCTCTCGCCTCGGAAAGGAGATGCACGAGTGGATCAAGGGCGCACGGTGGAATGCCGTACAGGGGAACTTGGGGCGGTTGCGTCGCGCGCTGCGCCGCCAGGCGGCGCGGCGCTATCCGGGTAACCGCCTTGGCTATTGGCCAGGCGAGTTGAAGCGGCTGTGGGGCCGATTTCGCCTCCACACGGGGCTTGCGGTGGCGCTGCTCGGCCCCGACGGAAGCGGAAAGAGCGCACTGATTGAGCGGATGCGAACCGACCTTCGCGCCGCCTTCCGTGAGTCAGCCGTGTTTCGGCTGCGCCCGGACATCTTTGGACGCAACTCAGCCGGGGTCAATCCGCATCCCCACGGCGCGCCCAGCCGATCGGCCTCGGCTTCAATCGTAAAGCTGGCGCTTCTGCTGGTCGACTACATTGCAGGCTACGCGTCGTTGGTCAAGCCGCGCCTGGTACGAAATGACCTTGTACTGTTCGATCGCTACTATCACGATCTGCTCGCGGATCCCGTGCGCTATCGATTAAGGGGCCTGTCGCGATTAGTGCGCCTGGTCAGTGGCTTTATACCCGAGCCCGATCTCTTTCTGATACTTGACGCTCCGGAAACAATTATACTCGGGCGCAAGACTGAGCTTCCATGTGAGACGCTTAACGCTCTTCGCGGAGTCTATCGCGATCTTGCCCAATCCCTGGGACAGGCGGTGGTAATCGACGCTTCAATTGACTGTGCAGGCGTGGCGCGAGCCGCAGAAACGATAGTCTGCGACTATCTGCATAGCCGCTACCTGGCGCGCCGGCACGAGTGGTTCAGGCAGCCGGCACGCGCAGACCTCAAGAGCGACGGAGCGCTGCTGACGCGGGCGCCGGAGCCCGGTGTCGAGTCGGCGCTGCGAGTTCAGTAACGCAGCGCCGGAGGATGCGTGATGCGACGCGCGCTGATTCTGGACAAGCGAGCCGGGTCGTTGTCGATCCAATTGTGCCGCGCGCTCGCACGCAGGGGCTATCAGGTGGACCTCTTCGGGCAGGCGGGCTCGGCTGCTTTCTGGTCAAGGCATTGTGCCAGGGCTCTCGAGGCCCCGCCTTGGCGTCCGGACGCCGTCGCACCGGCGTTGCGGCGGATAATCGACAGAGGGACGTACGATGCGGTTTACTTGTGCAATGAAGAGATCCTGGAAATGCTGCATCACGTTCCGCATTCGGCCGCATGGAACGGGCTCCCGCTTTCGGAAACTGCAACGATCGAGCTGTTACTGAGCAAGCACGATACGCTGTCACAGATGGCGCGCGCCGGGGTGCCCGTGCCAACTACCATAATTCCGGCCAATGAACAGGAAGTGGAGCATGCAGGGCGCGAGCTGCGCCTGCCGTTGCTGGTGAAGGGCGAGCGGGGTGACGGCGGCAGAAACGTTCGGCTGGTGAAACGGCGCGGGGATCTGCGCTCGACGTACGCGCAGATCGCGTCCTGCGAGGCGGCTTATGGCGGCCGTCCCGCGCTGCAGGAAGTCATCCGCGGCGATGCCTATTCGGTCGGGGGGCTCTTTGTCGAGGGCCGCGCGCTGCGCATCTGCGCCCATCGCAAGCTGCTCACCTATCCCCCGAAGGGCGGATGGACCGTCAAGGGTGTCACGGAGCGGCCGAAGGGGTTGTTGGAAGAGAGTATGAAAGTGTTTGCGGCGCTGCGCTACACGGGCCTCGGACACGTTGAGTTTATCCGCGACCGGCGCGACGGCCGCTACAAGTTCATCGAGCTGAATCCGCGGGTATGGGGAAGTATCGGAATTGTCGAGCACGCCGGCGTCGATCTGTATCAGGCCTACCAGGCGGTGGCGCAAGGGCTGCCAGTTGAGCCGGATCTGAGCTACCGCGAGGGCGTGCAGTACCATCGGTTCTCAGGCGAGATCCGTACGATCCTGCAACGGCCGGCGCGGCTGCCCGGCTTTCTAAAGGACGCTCTGGATCCGCGGGTGCGCTCCGACTTCGATTGGTCGGACGCCAAACCGCATCTCTTCTCACTGAGCTGGAGTACGCGTCACAACTGAAGGACTGCCGATTACCGGCAATGCCGAGAAACGCGGCGAGCGGCCCGCGGCTCCTCGGAGGCGCCATTGTCCGAGATCAAGCGTGCGGCGGCCGATACGAAATATGGCCTGCGGCTCCCAATCAGCGTCCTGGTCGCGGACAGTCCCGTTACCGTCAGTTTCAAAGAAGAGGCGTGCGGATCGAATCAGGTTGTGCGACAGGACTATCTCCGCGGCGCGCGGTCCGAAATAGATTCCCGTACCAACATCATGAATTGAGTTGTGACCGAGCGACGCGGTCGAGCCCAGCGCCGCCTGAAAGCCATTGCTCGCCCGATACACTGTATTGTCCATCCAGACGATGCCGGTGGCGTGCTCCGAGTAAAAGGCCGCGCCGTGGTTCGGTCCATCGTGTGCAACATTACGTGTCACTGTTACATGTGAGGAGTTCTTTACGTCGATCCCGTTGTGATTCCAATAGGAAACGTTGTTGGCGGCGATCAAAGCGTGGTCAGCGCCCTGGCAATTTATCCCGTTGCCATGGCCTCCGGTGTAGGAGATCGTATTGGCGGCGATCACCGGCGCAGTATCGAGGGTGGGTTCTTGGAGATACATTATGCCGTTGTAGTAACGGTGATCATCGATGGGGCCGGTGCCAGTCTGAGTAACGGTGTTGCGTTCTATAATTACTCCCGTCAGTCCGCGGCGTCCGCGGTAGGAGTGGAAATATATTCCATACCCGGCGGTGCGTTCGATACGCAGGCCGCGTATTACGATGTTACTGGCCTGGTCGTCGCTCACGTTCGCGTAGAAGCCGGCCGGCCGCACGGCGGCCTCAACGGCGCGCGCCGAAGGGCTGCCACCGTCAGGCAGCCATACGTAAAGGGCGGCCTGCCGGGAATTGAAAAACCAGCTTCCAGGCCTCATCTCGGCGACCGAACAAGAGCGGGAGGCTGAGCACTGGGCACCCGGCAGACAGCATGCGCGAGCAAGCCCCCAGGATGGAGCCCCGTCGACGTACACGTTGCCCGGCTGCGCGCCGAGCGCAGCGCGATAAATCGGCGGACGCCAGGGCGACCAGCCCGTCACGACGTCGCTGCCGCTGATGACCGGCTGGTCGCCGTGGCCGTAAGAGGTGAAGGTCAGGGGATGCCTGGGCACGCCGCCGCGCTTTGCCACCAGCATTTCACGCCACGTGCGTCCCCTGCGCAGATGCACGGTGTCATCGGCGCCGAGGCGGGCAGAGTTAACGCGTGCGAGTGTCCTCCACGGCGCATGCAGTGTGCCGGGGCTGGAGTCGTTGCCTAGCATGGAATCGACGAAGAAATCGCTCGCACGGGCCGAGATGTTCGCAAGCGCTATGCTGAAGGTCATCAGGGCAAGCGCAAGAATGGCGGCTGGCCGGACGGGTCTCTTCCAAGCGGCGCGGCCGGCGGAACAAACGGGCAATGTCGGCGCCCGCTCGGGCCGGTTCAGGCAGTGGGGAATAATTGGATTGTCCTGAAAAGCGGATTCTCAGTCGGTACCACCGATGCCGCGCGCTCTCGTTCGAGCAGTCGGAAGCGCTCGGCTGCCATCCAACACGCGCACAGGAGCAGTCCTTTCGGATAGCGGATCGGATCGAGGGGGCTTTCGACCAACGCAAGGGTAAGCAGCGGCACGACCACGAGCAGTGCCATGCTCTTGAGCTCCCAAGGGTCTTCATCGCCGGCAAAGAGACTTAGCCAGGGCCGGATGAACGCCCATAACCAGAGTAGCGTTGCCGGAATTCCCACTCCGATCGCGATGCCGAGATAGCCATTATGAAGCGAGGTATTTGCGCCCCGCAGCCAGTAAGCGCCCCAGTCCGGGAACAGACGATCCTGAAAGATCTGCCCTTCGACGTCGTAGCCGTATCCGGTAAGTGGACGCCGCTCTATCTGGTGCACCTCGAAACGCCACGCCTCCGTGCGCCCGGACAGATTTGCCGCGCCCCGGTTCAGATAAACGCGGGCGCCGCTACTCAGGCTGATCCATATCGCACCCGCGACGAGCGCCGCCGCCACGCACGCGAGCAAGCCCTTCAGTCTATATCTCCAGATTGCATAAAGAGTTCCTCCGATGCCGAGCGCCACGAAGCCGGAGCGCGAGTCTGCGACCGCCGCGAGCGCGGCGGAGATCGCGATGAGTCCGCCGAGCGTCGCCTTGCGCCATCCGCTGACATGGGGCCAGCAAACCGCGCCCGCGCCGACCACAACGACCAGCAGCTGCCCTAACACGTTGGGGGTATTGAAGATGCCGCTGAATCGCGGCGGAAGCCCGGGTTCTTCGGCGCTCCACGACATCGCGGAGGGCAGGGCGACCGCCGCCACCATCTGCAAGGCGAGGATAACGCCGCAACAAACGAGAAACCGAAGGAGGATGTTTCGAACCTCCACGCCTGCGCTTATATCAGCGATCATGGCGCTCAGCCCCACGAACAGCAAAATCGCGGGGAGAAGACGGCCGACCGAAGCCGCCGGCGCGAGCGAGTAAATCGTGGTTGCTGCGGCCCACGCATAATACAGGGCGAAGGCCTTGAAATTCCCGCGCAACAAAATCCCCGACCGCCACGCCGCCGGCACCATCGGGATACACAGCGCGGCCAGAATCGGGTAGCGAAAGATCCAACGCGACTGCGGATCGTAAGGAATGACGTTCGCGTAGGGCAGCAGTTCCTCGAGCACGAGCAGGCCCAGCAACCACGCTCTGTGCGACGAGACAAACCGTGATAGCCATATGAGCCCGCCTACTCCGACGACGGCAGCCAAACCCGCGCCCAGCGCCTTGCCCGGCAAGCTCATAAGAGCGATCATCGCGGCGGTCGTGACAGAGGCGACGGCCAGAGCCTGTCCGGCTGCTCCCGCGTTAGCTCCTTCGTGAGTATCTATCTCCATCAAGCACGCTCCACCTTATCGAATCGACGGCGCATCGCTCCGGAACCGGGTAAAGTCGAACATGTTCATCAAATCACCCACTGCGGGCCGATTCGCGGGCACGTAGGGGTCGCTCGACGCTTGCGGATTCGGCAGGTTGTCGCGCGTGCGTGAGGAAAGACGAGGCAAACCCCAATTGGCCTCGATAAATTTCAGCACCGAGGCGTGATCATAATAAGTGTGATCCACGTATCCGGCTTTAGCGTATGGGGAGATGATGACCGCCGGCACTCTGGGGCCGTCGCCGAAGAAGTCGATCGGTTGGATGTATCCGATATCGAAATAGCCACCGCTTTCGTCCATGGTGATCAGGATCGCGGTACTGGAGAAGAGCGTAGGATTGTTGATTATCGCGTTGACCACGCCGGTCGTGAAGGTTTCGAAGGCGGTCAACGTGGACTGCGCAGGATGGCCGGAATTCGAGGTTTCAGGCGCCAGGTATGCGACCGCCGGCAGCCAGTTGTTCGACACGTCGGTGATGATTTGGCTTGCGTTTGGCCCGCCCCAGTTCGTTCCGTACAGCTTCCAGCTGATCTTGTTGGCCGTGAGTCTCTGCGTGATGGTGGGGCTGCGGCCCACGGGCGCCGACGTCCCGACCGGCACGTTATTTAAGAGATAATACGTGTTGGGCGCGCAGTCACCGCCATTGAATGGCGGGTACGGCAGCGAATTGAGATAGTTCATGATCGCAGCGACCCCCGGCTGCGTCGTGTCCGAACAATTGACATAGCTGCCGCCCGAATTGCCGTCCTGCGCGTAGAAATTGTTGGTGCCAGCCTGCGGATCGGGAATGTCGATGAGATTTGAAGGCGGTACCGTGGGGGTGCCGGAGCTGTCGTTGTAAAAGAGCACGTCGGCATGCGTCAGGTAGAAGAACTCCGGATTGGTCCCGCCCATCACGGCCTGATGATAATTGTCGGCCAATGCATAGTTCTGCGCCATGAACAACAGGTGTGGCGCGTCTGCATTGATGTCGTAGTACCCCATCGAAAGGGCGCCCTGGTAAGTGCCGCTTGGTGAGGGCGCCGGGCTGCTTTGGATTCCGTTGCCCACGGTCTGCGCAACCCACACGAACAGGTCCATCGCGTTTTGCGCGACCTGCTGCCACATCTGGTAAAAGCGATGGACCGGGTCGCCAACCGGCTGATCGGGCGCAACATAGGCGCTGATGCGATAGGGCCCATTCGCCAGGTCGCTTGGAAAGCGGTTGTCATTGACGTATTGGGGCTGGCCGAAGGCGTAGGTTGTATTGGGCTGCGGCAGCGCGCCGTAGGGGCCGGTGCGAGTCGGGTTGATCGAATAGACGTCGGTGTCATTGGCCTGCTGCTGGGCGGCCAGCGCAAAGTTGGGGCCCGGGGCGTTGGAAGAGGTTATGATACCCTGCGACAGCAGGTTGCGCACCGTCTGCCCGGAGGGCGGCTGGTAGGTCGCAAACAAATTATCGAAAGAGTGATTTTCGGCAAAAATCACCAACAGGTGCTTGATCGGCGTGGTGGTCGGAAAGGCGGTGGCGTCGTTGGCGGTCGACACGCTGATGGAGCTGGTGCCGATTTGGTTCTGGCCGCTGTCATAGCCGTTGGCCGTCAGCGTGTGCGTGCCGTCAGGCAAGGTAGTCGTATTCCAGCTGTACGTCGAGGGAGCTCCCGAGGCCAGGAGGGCGCCATCAACGTATAGATTGAGCGACTGCACCGCAGAGGTCGTCGAGGTGGTGACATTTACGATGCCCCAGAGGGTTGCGCCGTTCTGCGGAGCCGTGATGCTGACGGTGTTTTCAACACTGACCGCTATCGAAGTGGTCGCGATGGTTCCGGTCGAGTTCTTTCCGTCGACGCGAATCGTGTGACTGCCGTTGGTGACGGTGGCGGAGTTCCAACTGAAGGTATAGGGCGGCGATGACGCGATGTACTTGCCGTCAACGTAAAGATTGACCCACGACACCGGCGGCGAGGCCTGGGTTGCGATGCTTACGGTGCCGAACACGGCGGCGCCGTTGGCCGGAGAAAGGATGCTCACCAACGGGGTTGGAGTCGGAGTTGGAAAAGGTGTCGGCGACGGCGTTGGCGTCGGGCTTGCTGTGGGCGCCGGGGTCGGAGAGGGCGACGGCGTGGGCGTCGGTGACGAAGTCGGCAACGGCGTTGGCGTGGGCGAGGCAACCGGCGTCGGTGTGGAAGCGGGAGTCGGGGTCGGCGAAGAGGCCGAGTTGGCCACGTTAACGGTTATCGAGGCGGTGGCAATCACGCCCGTGGAGTTTTTTCCCTGGGCGGTGAAGGTATGGCTGCCGTTGGCCACCTTGGTGGAATCCCACGTGAAAGTGAAGGGCGGCGACGACGCGTAATATTTGCCGTCGATTACGAGATTGATCCACGACACCGGCGGTGATGCGGTCGTAACTATACTCACTGTGCCCGAGACGACAGCCCCATTGGCAGGTGAAGTGATGCTCACCAGCGGAGCCGGCGTAGGCGATGGCGCCGGAGTGGGCGTCGGTGTGGAAGTCGGGTTCGGCGACAGCGTGGGAGTCGGCGTCGGGCTGGAGGTTGGAACCGGCGTCGGGCTCGGCGAATCTGTTGGCATCGGCGAGGGCGTGGCGGTCGGTGCCGGGGTGGGCGAGCTGGTCGGAATCGGTGACGGCGTCGCCGTGGGAATCGGCGTAGGCGTTGGTGTTGGTGCCGGGGTCGGACTCGGAGTGGGAACGGGAGTCGGGGTCGAGGCGGGCGTTGGGGTCGGCGTCACCAGCGGACTCGGAGTTGGCGTCGAAATTGAATTGGCAACCGTTACGGCTATCGAAGCGCTGCCGACAACGGTTCCCGAGGAGCTTTTGCCGTCGGCGCGGATCGTATGGCTGCCGTTGGCAACGGTGGTCGAGTCCCAGGTGAAAGTATACGGGGGTGAAGACTTGAAGTACTTGCCGTCGATATAAAGGTTGATCCAGGATACCGCGGTGCTCTTCTGAGTTGCGATGCTGACGGTGCCGGACACGCTCGCTCCGTCCGCAGGCGAAATGATAACGACCGCCGGTGTGGGAGTAGGAGTCGGAGTTGCGCTTTGGGCATCGGCGGCGGGAGCGAGGCCCGCAATCACTAAGACAACCATCATGGCTGCCGCGCCGAGCGCACGCGCCGCGCCGAGCGCGCGGTTGCACCATCGCAGCAAATCAAAGTGGGAAAAAGCAGTCACTCGGTGCTCCGTCCCATTCGGCTGGCGATGCCGTTGTCTGGGTTGCCACGATGGTAACGTGCGCGTGCAACTCGGCCTACTCACTGGCGGCAATATGTAACGGAGAGGGCGGTTACACAGTGACCAGTCACCGGCAGGGAACCGCCAACCGTCAATAGTCACTTCGTCATGTGATGCGTCGCCCCGGCCTAGCTTGAAGGCTCTCCCTCCGAGCCCGGGGGGCGGGTCAGTCGCCACTCGTCAATCTTGCGCAGGTCGAAACGCCATCGATTGCCCACCTTGAATGCGGGCAATTCGTCCCGCTTGAGGAGGCGGTAGACGGTGGTCGGATGCACATGCAGATAGCGTGACAGTTCCTTCACCGTCACGAGGCGCGGACGAGCCGCCTCATCCTGTTGAGCAGGTGGCACGGGAACCCGCGCGCGGGCAGCCTAGTTGGCGTGCGACTGCGACTGGTAGTGTTTTGCAAACCCGTTCTGCGCGACGACTCCCGTATTGCTCGCCGGCACGATCTTCGTCGGGATCCGACCGTCGAGAAGAATGTACTGTTTGCCGTGGCGCGCGAGCTCCCGCCGCGCGACCATCTGCCCGATCAGCCTGCTCACCATCGGGCGCGAGCTGCCAATCATGTCAGCCAGCTCGCCATGGGTGAGCTCCGGGGTCAGAATAATCCCGCGCTTGTCCTGGACCCCGAAACGCTCGGCGAGGTCGCCCAGTACGGCTTCGAGGCGCCGGCGGAAGGACAGATTGAAGAGTGCCGCGTACCAGTAGGCGAGGGCTGACCAGCGGGTGTTAACCTGTTCGAAGAGCTTGAGCAAGGTCGCGTGATCGAGGCCGTGGAGGACCTTGAGCGCGCGCTCGCGGGTGAGCACGCCCACCGAGCAGCGGGTCAGCGCACGCGCCTCGAAGGCCTGGTTGCGGCGCCCTTTGACGTCGACGAAGTCAACGTGACCGAGCAAATCCCCGGGCCCGGCGAGCCGCACGAGTCGGCGTTGTCCTTCAGGCGTCACGAAGCAGAGCTTGGCGATGCCGGTAAAGATCCAGAACATCAGGTCGGCGGGCGAACTTTGCTCAAAGATCACCGCCTCCTTTGGATAGAGGATCGAAGTGTGGTGGTCGAAAAGTTCCTCGAGCAGCTCCGGCGGCAGCGAGTCAGCGAGCTGCGTTTGCAGGCGGCGATGGGTTTCTTCCGAAAGCCGGTAGGAGAACATTGCGCCTTTACCCCCTAAAAACCGTTGGGGCCGGCTCCCGCGCTTCCCCTCCTGCCAGCTGCGAGATACGACCGTAAGCAGAATGTAACGTCTGCCCTTTGATGAAGATAGAGAAAAATTGAGGCCTAAGAGTTATTTCAGGCGGAATTTTGAAGTGCGTGCGGTGAATTAAAACCGCGTGCGCTTGACGCTCTTCTGGTTCGCCCTGTGAGTTAGGCGAAGATCCTCTCCGGAAATAATCGAGACCGGAAATTTTTTAGGTTCTGCTGAAATTTGTTCATTTGCGACTAAGGGAAACAAAACCTGACAACAAGACACTTGATCGAGAGACTTCCGATCGCTGACGAGCTTCGCTTGTTCACGTTTTTCTTTTTCGTGACACCTGTCGCGCACTTCGTCAGGGTGCCCACGTTCTTCCTGCACGAGAGATCGCCGCGGCATTTTGCGGCTTCCGAACGATCGCCGACTTGATCAGTTTGCCTCCTCTGCGGCAACATCCAGCGCATCGAGGTTGGGGGGAGCCCTCGCAATACCTGTGAAGTTCCTGTTCCGCCTGAGTCCGCAACCTTCGTAGAGTCTCCCCTTAAGACCAACTGGCGTAGTGCTCCTTGGGAGGCGGCGCGATGCGCGCCGAAACCGGGGATGGTGAGGTGCGGTGGGGGCCTCGACTACGTTCTTCGCAAGCTCAGTTTGTGCGGCCCACCAGACAATTGACGCGTGTCAGTGTGCGCCGGGCTTGTCGCGACAGAGCGGTGTGGTGCGGCGCGGGAGGGAAGAACCATGCGAACGCGAGGCGCCCAAGTGTGTGGGCTAGCGGCCGCGATGGCCGCGCTGGTGTGGCTGGCCGCATTCGCCGATGCGGCGACGAGCTCGGCTGTCAGCATAACGTCGCCGAGCGACGGGGCGACGGTCTCGGGCACAGTCACAATCACGCTGGCCCAAGGGCCGCACGTGAAAACCGTCAACGTGTATATCGATAACGTCGAGCTGGCGACCGCACCGCCCGACACCATTTCGTGGAACACCGTCACCGTCGCCAACGGTTCGCATACGATAGTTGCCAAGGCATATTCGGCTAAAGGCAACCTGCAGGGCACGGACTCGGTGACAGTGTCGGTTGCCAACCCGACGACTGCGACGCCCGCGCCGCCGCCGGCGACGCCGGTTGCAACGCCGTCATCCACGCCCGCGGCGACCGCCACGCCGATCGCAACTGCGTCGCCGACTCCCGCACCCACGCCTGCGCCGGGCGCGCACGCCTACTACGTGGATCCCGCCGGCAACGACACCAACTCGGGCACCAGTCCGACCACTCCCTGGCGCACGGTTGCGCGCGTGAACGCCGCCAGCCTGCAGCCCGGCGACGTGGTTTATTTCAAGGCCGGCGGGCTGTGGCGGGAAACTCTTGCACCGGCCAATGGCGGCGCGGCGGGCTACCCGATCACGTTTACTTCCTACGGCAGCGGGGCCAAGCCGATAATCAGCGGCAGCGACGTAGTCAGCGGATGGACGCTGAACAGCGGCTCGACCTATCGGGCGGCGTTGGCCGTCCAGCCCAACAACGTCTACGTCGACGGCGGTCCTGGATGGGGCCTCACGCGCGCCGGATCGGTCTCCGCGATGACCGCCGGAAGCTGGTTCTGGAGCGCCTCGGTGCTCTACGTGCGGCTCGCCGACGGCTCCAACCCGTCCACCCATCTGATCGAGGCGGCGACCCGCGTGTACGGCTTCAGGGTCAATACCGGCGCCGGCTCAAGCTTCAGCTACATCACCATCGACGGGCTCGAGTTTGAGCGCACTGGCGGCTACGGAATTTACTTCCACGACTACGCGACGCCCGGCCATGCCGGCCTCGCGGGCATCGTGATCAGCAACAACACCGTGACCCAGACCGGCACCGGCACGGTGGATGGCGGACAGTACTACAACGCGGTGCATTTCCTCGACGAGACGCACTCGACCGACAGCGTCAGGATTCTCAACAACGTCATCAGCTACTGCGGCGGGCACAACTGCCTCGAGGCGCAGGACGCCAACAACGTCGACATCGTGGGCAATGACGTCTCCCACTACAATCACAACGGAATCGACACCAAGGGCGGCTCGGGAATCCTCGTCCGCGCCAACTACGTCCACGACCAGCCGAGCATCGGCGCCGCCTTCTATATCGAGGACACCACCAGCTACAACGCCGACGTGACCTGGGAGCAGAACACCGTCTACAACGCCTCCAACGGGTTCCAGTGCGCGGGCGGCGCGGCCGCCGCTCATGTCAGCTGCACCCTGTACAACAACAGCATGCTGAACGCTGCGACCGGGATCTTCCTCGGGCCCTCGGGCACCGACGCGGTCTCGATCAACGTCAAGAACAACGTCACTTTCGGCAGCAGCATCAGCTTCGAGAATGACGACGGCAAGGGAACCTATTCGATCGACTACAACGATTGGGGGTCGAACCCGCGCCTGATGCTGGGCGGCACGAGCTACAGCTTCAGCCAGTGGCAGGCGCTGGGCGGCCACTCGCACGACATCGCGGCCGACCCGCTGTGGGTGGACGCGCCCGCCAACTTCAGCCTGCAATCGACCTCGCCCTGTATCAACGCCGGCGTCAACGTGGGACTGCCGTACAGCGGAAGCGCGCCCGACATGGGTGCGGTCGAATGGCAGGCGGGCGGGGCGACCCCGACGCCCACAGCGACGGCGCCGAGCGCAACTGCAACGCCGACCACGACGCCTGCGCCGACGCCGACGCCTGCCGCCGCGGTGAGCATCACGACCCCAGCCGCGGGCGCGACCGTCTCGGGCACCACCAGCATCGCAACGGTGGTGAGCCCGCAGGTCAGCTGGATTAACGTTTTTATCGACAGCACCTACCTGGCCTCTTCGCCGCCGTATACCTTCGCATGGAACACCACCGCCAGCACCAACGGCAGCCATATCGTGATGGCGCAGGCGAAGAACTCCAGCGGCACCGTGATCGGCACCGATTCGATCAGCGTCACCGTCCAGAACGGTGCGGCGACGCCGACTCCGGCGGCGACTCCGACGCCGAGCCCGCTGGCGACCGCTACCCCGGCGCCGCGCGCCTTCAGCCACGTCTTCGTCGTGGTCGAGGAGAACCACGGCTACACCGACGTGGTCGGCAATACGGCCTCGATGCCGTACCTCAACTCGCTCATCGCCAAATACGGGCTCGCCACCCGGTACTACGCGAATACGCATCCGTCGCTGCCCAACTACCTGTGGCTGACCACCGGCAGCGCCGACGGGATCACCGCCGACGTCTGCGGGGTGACCGTCACCGCTGACAACGTGGTGCGCGAGCTCAACGCGGCCGGGCTATCCTGGAAAGCGTACGAGGAGAGCCTGCCCTCGCCAGGTTACCTCGGATGCAGCTCTGGCGAGTACGTGGAGAAGCACGATCCTTTCGCGTACTTCAGCGACGTGATCAACAGCAGCGCGCAGCAGCAGAACATCGTGCCGTTCAGCCAGTTCGCGGTTGACCTGGCCAACAACACCCTGCCGCGCTACAGCTTCATCACGCCCAACCTGCTCGACGACGCGCACGACGGCACCTTGGAGCAGGCCGACGTCTGGCTCCAGACCAACATCGCGCCGCTGCTGAGCACCCCGCTTTTCCAGCCGGGCGGCAGCGGACTGTTGATCATCGTTTTCGACGAGGGAACCGACAACACCAACGGCGGTGGACAGGTAGCCTGGGTCGTCGTCAGCCCGCTGGCCAAGGCCGGCTACCGCTCCACCACCTTCTACCAGCATCAGAGCACGCTGCGTCTGATGCTGGAGGGATTGGGGGTGACCAGGCTGCCGGGCGCAGCAGCCACCGCGCCCGACATGTGGGAGTTCTTCAACTAGGCGCAAGCGGGGAGGCGGCCCGGCGCACTCTCGGCAGGCCACGGGTGGAACTTCGTGGTGGTGCGGAGGGGGCCCACCGGGGGGCCGATGGTGGGGCGCAGGGTTGGATGCGCCGCGGCTCGCCTCTCCGCCCGCAATTGGATTCTCGCTGCATGGCCCGCCGCCACCACCTCGCCCGTGGTCGCGGCGGGCCAGGGATGCTGCTGAAGGGCCGTCAGTCCGCGAGCAGCTCGCGCAGCGCGCTGTCGATCGCCGGGATGTCCTGCGGGTTCATCGGAGCCATGTGGCCCCAGATCGAAGCGATAACGCGGCATTCGGCGCCCGCGATATGCCGCGCCTCGTATTCACTGTCCGCGGGCGGGAAGTAGCGGTCGTTGTCCACCGGCAGCACGATCGTGCGCGCCCGGATCGCGCCGAGCGCGGCTTCGAAGTCGCCGCCGTAGAGCGGATTGTCGCTGATATCGGCGTGCTCCCAGGTCCAGAGCTGGGAGAGCAAATTGTTCGCGTCGCATCGCAGAAAGAACGGTTCCCAGAACGACCACACGTGCTCGGCCCAGTCGCGCGCGCCAAGCACCCGATATGCCTCCGTGCGATAGAACGCCGCCGACGTTCCCCATCCGGCGTAAATCGCGGCGAAAGCCTTCAGGCCATTGACCGGCGGCCGCTCGTAAAAGCCGTCCGCAAATCCCGGGTCCAGCTCCAGCGCGCGGCGCAGCGAGAGCAGGAAGACCTTGTTGTAGGCGGCGGTGCGGGCCGAGCCCGCGATCGGGCAGGCGGCGCGCACCATGTCGGGGAACTGGGCCGCCCACTGGAAGGTCTGGCAGGCGCCCATCGACCATCCGGTCACCAAATGCAGGCGCGCGATGCCGAGCTTCCGGGTGACCAGCAGGTGCTGCAAGCGCACGTTGTCGAAGATGCTGACCTTGGGAAAGCGGCCGCGCTCGCTCGGCGCCGGCGCGTTGCTCGGCGAGGACGACAGGCCGTTGCCGAGCAGGTTTGGCATCACGATGAAGTACTTGCGTGGATCGAGCGCGCGCCCCTCGCCGACCATGAAGCTCTGGATGTCGGTGTGAGTACCGGTGTACCAGGTCGGCACCAGCACCGCGTTGTCGCGCGCCGAATTCAAGGTGCCCAGGGTCTTGTAGGCGAGCCGGGCCGTCGGGAGCATCCCGCCCTTTTGCAGGAGAAGGTTCGGAACTTCGAGGACGTCGTAGTCGGTCATGGCCTTGACCGGTTGCCGATCGTTCCGAGCTGGCGGAGCAGCGGCATGATCTCGCGCGCGAAGCGCAGGGTGTCTTCGTAGTACGACAGGAACACCATCAGCACGCCGTCGATTCCGCAGCGGTAAAGCCGGTCGAGCTTTTCCGCCACCTGCTCGCGGGTGCCGAAGATCGGCAGCGCGCCGGCGCCCAGCGCGAACATTTCGAGAGTAAAGTCGTCGAACGATCCGCTCTGCGGAAGCAGGCCGCGCGCCCAGTTCTCCGCCGCCTCGCGATCCATGTGGTCGACGATGCGGCGGCGCTCGGCCTCGGCCTCGCGCTCGGTCTCGCGCCACACCACCAGCGGATAGTTGGCGCACTTGACCGAACGGCCGTAGTGGCCGGCGCGCGCGCGGATATCCGCAGTCACCTGCGCGGTCGCTTCCAGCGAGGGCAGCGCGATGAAGGCCCAGTCGCACAGCCGGGCCACCATCTCGCGCGCCTCATCCGACACGCCGGCGTTGGCGATCGGCGGATGCGGCTTGCGCGTCGGCTGCGGCATCACCGACCCGCCGCGGATGCGGTACCACTTTGACTCGTGTTCGAACGTTCCGGGCTCGCAGGTCCACAGCCCCTTGACGATTTCGATGTAGGCCTCGGTACGCTGGTAGCGCTCGGCATGCGGGAGCACCTCGATTCCCATCATCCCAAACTCCCGCTCGCTCCATCCGCTGACCACGTTGAGGCCCCAGCGTCCGTTGCCGATATGGTCGAGCGTCGCCCCCATCTTGGCCGCGACCAGCGGGTGAAAGATCGGCACATGGACGGTGGAGAAGACGTTGATGCGCCGGGTGATGGCGAGCAGCGCCCCGGCCCAGGTCATCGTTTCCAGCGAGATGCCGAGGAAGTCGGTTTTGCCGCCGTAGCCTTTCCATTTGGCGACTGGAAAGAGGAACTCGAAGCCGGCGACCTCGGCCGCCCGCGCGATTTGCGCGTTCGATTCGTAGGTCCAATCATCGGGCACCGGCTTGTAGGTGCTGATCGAATAGGCGTTGCTGCAGTTGGGCATGAAGAGGCCGAGCGCGAGCGGCGCGCGCGCCTCCTCCTCTGGTGCGCTGCGTTTTGTAACTGGTGAATGCGCCACCCGGATATCTCCGCTGGACCGAATTCCCGGGCCTGATCTGGCCATTGCGCCGGATTCGACGCAAGGGCCGCGTGTGGGTCCTTCCGCCGCGGCGCGCCCAGCGGCGCCGCCGGCGCCGGGTCACGCGCTGCGGCGATTGCGGCGCAGCGCGGCCAACGGCTGCGTATTGAGCACGTCCACCGCCTCGACCCATCCGCGGCGCGCCTGCGCCACGCCAAATTCGAGCAGGCCGAAGCCGCTGGTGTGATGGGAGTCGCTGGAGATGACGAGCCTGACGCCAGCCTGACACGCCGCGCGGCACGCGGTGTCGGTCAGATCGAGCCGCTCGGGCTGTGAATTGACCTCCAGCGCGCATCCCTCCTCGCGCGCCACCTTCATCACCTCGCCCATCTCAAAGTTGCTCGCCGCGCGCTCGTGGAGCAGGCGGTTGCTCGGGTGGCCGACGACATCGACGTGCGGGTTGCGGAGCGCCTTGACAAGCCGGCGGGTCATCTCGCGCGCTGGCTGGTTGAGCTTGAAGTGCACTGAGGCGACCACCCAGTCGAGCTCGGCCAGCGCGTCGTCGGGCAGGTCGAGGCTGCCGTCGTCGAGGATGTCGACCTCGATGCCATGGAGAACGGCGATGCCGTGAACGGCGGCGCGCACGCGCTCGAGTTCGCGCGCCTGCTGGCGCAAGCGCTGCGGGTCAAGCCCGTGCACCATCGTCAGATGGCGCGAGTGGTCGGTCAGCGCCAGATATTCGAGCCCGGCGCGCTTGGCCGCCCGCACCATCTCCTCGACCGAGGAGCGGCCGTCGGTCCAGGTCGAATGAGTATGCAGATCGCCGCGCAGGTCGGCGCGCTCGATGAGCTTGGGCAGGCGGCCGTTCTCTGCGGCTTCGATCTCGCCGCGGTCTTCGCGCAGCTCAGGCGGAATCCACGGCAGTCCTAGGGCACGATAGATGCCCTGCTCGTCTTTGCCCGCGATCGGCTTGTCGCCGCGGAACAGACCGTATTCGTTGAGCAGCATCCCGCGCGCCTGCGCGATACGCCGCAGATGGACATTGTGCGCCTTCGAGCCGGTGAAGTAGGCGAGCGCGGCGCCGTAACTGGCGAGCGAGACCACCCGCAGGTCAACCTGGAGGCCGCCCCTGAGCACGACCGTGCTCTTGGTTTCGCCGCTGCCCAAGGTGCGCGCGATCCGGTCGAATTTAAGAAAGTGCGCGGTCACCCGCGCGGGCTCGGCCGAAGCGGCGAGCACGTCGAGGTCGCCGATCGTTTCGCACTTGCGGCGGAAGCTGCCGGCCACCTCGGCCTTTTCCACCGCGGGTGACTTTCTCAAATGCTCTTCGAGCGCGGCGGCGATTCCAGCCGCGTCCCGATAGAGCATCCGCTTGGGGGCCTCCGCTTCACCCGCCGATAGCGCGCGCAGGATCTGCTGTTCCATCTTGGGGCCGAAGCCGCGAATGCCCTTGAGCTGCCCCGCCTTGACCGCCTTGAGCAGGCTAGCGCCGTCGCGCACTTTGAGCCGCTCGGCCAGAAGTTTGACCCGCTTGGGGCCGAGCCCCGGCACGTTGAGCAGTTCGAGCAGGCCGCTTGGAACCTTGGCGACCAGCTCGCGATGGAGGTCGAAGTCGCCGGTCTTGACCAGGGTGACGATTTTGCCGGCGAGGTCGGCCCCGATGCCAGGAATCTCCTGGAGCGCTTCGGCGTCGAGCTCTGCGACGGCCGTCGGATGGTCACGGATGGCGCGAGCGGCGTTGCGGTACGCGCGGACGCGGAAGAAATTCTCGCCCTGGACCTCGAGCATCTCGGCCACCTCGTCGAGAACCTTTGCGACTTCCGCGTTCTGCATCATTGCTTGGCTATCAGCACGGTGAGTCAGTGCGCAAAATGCCGGGCGCTCCCGGTGTTTGCAAATTTCCCGCCGGCCGCGGACCGGCGTGAAGTTCGGCGGTTGGCGTCATACGTTTGCCGCGCTGCTTCCGGGAGAGTTCGTCGATGTCTCAAATGGATACATCAACGCTCTCCCAAAACCCGAGCCTAGACAAAGGTTCGACCAATTTCACGAAAAATTGCAGCGGGTCGCAAATTTCCTTCACTTTGGCACGCTCGCTGCTTGGATCGACAAGGACAAGTTTAAACGGCGACAGCCGGTCGGCGTACGGTGCCCACCGCGTGCGGGCTGCCGGTAAGCGTCGGCCCAGCGCCATGGCGCGGGAGGCTCTTATGCAGGTCGAAAGGATTATGATTCGCGACGTCAAGACGTGCAGTGCGAACGACACGCTCAATCGCGCCGCCCAACTGATGTGGGAGAACGATTGCGGCTGTATCCCGGTTATCGCGGCGGACGGCGACGGCCGGGTGATCGGGATAGTCACCGATCGCGATATCTGCATGGCGGCGTACACCCAAGGACGGCCGCTGTTCGAGATCCCGGTGGCGAGCGCGATGGCGCGTAAGGTCATCGCCTGCTCACCCACCGACGACCTCAAGCGCGCAGAGACGCTGATGCATGACAACCAGATCCGGCGGCTGCCCGTGCTCGACGAGCGCGGCCGCTTGCTCGGCATCATTTCGATCAACGATATCGCGCGCGAGGCCGCTCGCGAGCGCGCCTCCCGCCGCGGCGCGGTCGAAGTGTCCGACGCCGAGATCGGCTACACCTTCGAGGGTATCTGTCAGCCCCATCGCCACGATGGGCCCGCCGCTTGAGGCGGCGGGCCGTTGCTCGTTAGTTCGCTGCGCAGGCGCCGGGCGTATGATCGCTTCAGGAGCGCGCCATGTCCTCAAAAAGCGTCATCGTGCTGGGCGCTGGTCTGGCCGGTCTGGCCGCAGCCTACGAACTGAGCGAAGCCGGCCACACGGTATGCGTCCTGGAAGCGCGTAGCCGGCCCGGCGGCCGGGTGCATACGCTGCGAGACCCCTTCGCCGAAGGGATGCATGCCGAGGCGGGCGCATTCGCCTTCGTCCCCTCCGCGCCTGACTATGTGATGAACTACGTCAGACGCTTTGGCTTGGCGATAACGCCCGCCGTTCCGAACGAAGTGAGCGGGCTCGGAGTCGTGTATCACTTTCGCGGCCGGCGTGTGCCCGAGTCCGTGCAGATGGACTGGCCGCTCGGGCTTTCCGACGAGGAGCGGCGGATCGGATTGCCCGCGATGCGCAGCCGCTATCTGCGCTCCGCCGTCGATGAGGTGATTCGCGCCGCCGGCGCCGGCGATCTCGAAGGCGTCCTCCGAAAGTATGACCGCTACTCGTTTGCCGAGTTCCTCGACCAAGTTGGAGCGTCGCCCGAGGCGGGTGAACTGATGGCGGTCACCGACTGGGACCCGGTGGGCGAAAAGCTCGACGAGCGTTCGGCGCTCGACGTTCTGGCGCAGACCGCCTGCTACGGCGCCTTTCGCGGCCAGCGCTATTCGATTGTCGGCGGCAACGACCGGCTGCCCCGGGCGTTCGCCGAGCGCCTCGGCGAGCGCGTGCGCTACGGTGCGGCCGCGGCGCGGATCGAGCAAAATCGCCGCGGCGTGCGCGCGGTGTACATCCAGGGCGGCAGGGAAGCGGCGGTCGAGGCGGACTACCTCGTATGCAGCCTGCCGTTGCCCGCCCTGCGTGCGATCGAAACCTCGCCCCCCTTGGCCGCGCTCAAGCGCAGAGCGATCGAGGAGTTGCCGTATTCTTGCGTGACATCGATCGCGCTTCAGTGCCGCACCCGCTTCTGGGGCGAGGCAGGGCTCGCCGGCAGCGCCTTCACCGATCTGCCGATAAGCCTGCTGTGGGACGGCACCGACAGCCAGCGCACCCGGCGCGGAATTCTCCAGGGAGTGATGACCGGCGCGCGCGCGCGGCACGCGCTCGCACTCCCGCACGAGCGGCGGGTCGAGTTGATCCTCGATAGCGCCGAGAAGGTCTTCCCGCCGCTGCGAAGCTGGTGCGAAGGCGTGGAGTACCGATGCTGGGACGAAGAGCCGTGCTCACGTGGAGCCAACGCCTGGTTCAGAACTGGGCAGATGACCGCGCTGATGCCGGCGCTGGCGCAGGCCGAGGGGCGCTTTTACTTCGCTGGCGAGCACGGCGGCTCGCTGCTGCTGCATGGCTCGGCGCAGGGGGCACTGGAATCCGGCCTCCGCGCTGCCCGCGAGATCATCGCCGCGTAAGCTTCGTTTTCACGCAGCGGATTGTGCCGCTTGCGCAATTGAGAGCTGACCTTTGATCAATTTTGCATGCTCGGGCCGGAACCACAGGACAATTCGGTCCCGTCTCTTAGCGGCCCGACAGCTTCAGCCTGTGAAATTCCCAAAAAACGAGAGCGCCGATTCTTCGTCGGCGCTCGGGTTGGGCTAGGTCGGCGGCACGCGAAGATCGTTACCCGAACATCTCCTTGAGCTTGTCTACGAAGCCCTTGGAGAGTGGATGGTTGACGGCCTCGCCGTCGATGCGCGCGAACTCCTCAAGCAGCTCGCGCTGGCGCGGGGTCAGCCGCCGCGGAGTCTCGATCACCACGCGCACGAGCTGGTCGCCGCGGCCGTAGCCGTGGAGGTCCGGGAAGCCCTTGCCCTTGAGCCGGAAGACCTTGCCCGACTGCGTGCCGGCCTGGATTTTCAGCTTGACCTTGCCGTCAAGCGTGGGGACCTCGATCTCGGTACCGAGCGCGGCCTGCGGAAAGCTGACCGGAACCTCGATAATGACGTCGTTTTCCTGGCGCACGAAGAGCGGATGCTCTTTGACGTGGACCACGACGTAGAGGTCGCCCGCCAGCCCGCCGGCCCATCCTGCCTCGCCCTCGCCGCGCAGCTTGAGCCGCGAGCCATTGTCTACCCCGGGCGGAATCCGCACCGAGAGCGATTCCTGGCGGCGCACCCGTCCCTGCCCCTGACACTTGGGACAGGGATCGGCGATGATCATTCCCTCGCCGCGACAATTGCCACAGGTGGTCGCAATTGAAAAGAATCCCTGTTGGGTGCGGACCTGGCCCGTTCCACGGCAGTTGGGGCAGGTGCGCACGCCTTCGCTGCCGCCGCCCCGCGCGCGCGTCCCGCGGCAGGCGTCGCAGGTCGCCAGGCGCTGGAATTTGATGACCTTCTCGGTGCCGCGCGCCGCCTCCTCGAACTCGATCTCGAGGTCGTAGCGCAGGTCGTCGCCGCGCCGCGAGCGCGAGCGGGTGCGTCCGCGCCCGGTGCCGAAGAAGTCGCCGAAGATGTCGGAGAAGACTTCCTCGAAGCCCTGGGTGAACTCGAAGCCGAAGCCGCCGCCTTGCGGACCCTGGAAGGCGGCGTGGCCGTAGCGGTCGTACTGCGCGCGCCGCTCGGGATCGGAGAGCACTTGGTAGGCCTCGTTGATCTCCTTGAAGCGCTCCTCGGCGGCCTTGTCGCCCGGATTACGGTCGGGATGGTACTGGATGGCGAGGCGGCGGTAGGCTTTTTTGAATTCCTCCTCGCTGGCGCCGCGCGCCACGCCGAGGACTTCGTAGTAGTCGCGTTTGGAGGCGGGAGGCATTGGCGCGATTTTAAACCAGGGCGCGGGCAAAAGTAAGCGGACCGCGAACGTTGCGGTTAATCCGGGCGCTCGCGGTCCGCATCAGGGCCATTCTGCTCGGTCACGCCCTACTTCACTTCCTTGAAGTCGGCATCGACCACGTCTTCCTTCTTTTCTTCGCCACGCGCCGTCGCGCCCTCGGCCCCGTGGCCGTCAGCGCCCGCCTGGGCGCCGCCCGCCGCACCCTGACGGGTCTTGCTGTACATCACCTCCGCCAGCTTGTGCGACGCGTTGACCAGCGCCTCGGTGGCGCGGTTGATCTCGTCGAGATCCTTGGATTCGATTTTGCTCTTGGCCGCCGCGAGCGCGTCCTCGACCGACTTGCGCGAGCCCTCGTCCAGCGCGCCACCGTGCTCCTTGAGCGTTTTCTCGGTGGTGTAAACAAGGTTGTCCAGCTTGTTGCGCGCCTCGGCGAGCTGGCGGCGCTGATGGTCGTCAGCCGCGTGCTGCTCGGCCTCGCTCACCATCCGCTTGATCTCCTCCTCGGTCAGGCCCGAGGAGGCGGTGATCCGAATCGACTGCTCCTTGTTGGTGCCGAGATCCTTGGCGTGGACGTTGACGATGCCGTTGGCGTCGATGTCGAAGGTGACCTCGATCTGCGGCAGGCCGCGCGGCGCCGGCGGAATCCCGATCAGGTCGAACTGGCCGAGCAACTTGTTGTCGGCCGCCATCTCGCGCTCGCCCTGGAAGACCCGGATCGTAACCGCAGTCTGGTTGTCCTGGGCGGTCGAGAAGATCTGGCTCTTGCGGGTTGGAATCGTGGTGTTCTTCTCAATGAGCTTGGTGAACACGCCGCCCAGCGTCTCGATCCCCAGCGACAGCGGGGTAACGTCGAGCAGCAGAACGTCCTTGACCTCGCCCTTGAGCACGCCGCCCTGAATCGCCGCGCCCACTGCGACCACTTCGTCCGGGTTGACCCCCTTATGGCCTTCCTTGCCGAAGAGCTTGCGCACGCGCTCCTGCACCGCCGGCATCCGGGTCATCCCGCCCACCAGCACGACCTCGTTGATGTCGCTGGGGCGCAGGCCCGCGTCCTTGAGCGCGGTGATGCAGGGCTGTTCGAGCCGGTCGAGCAGGTCGGCGCACAGCGCCTCGAGCTTGGCCCGGGTCAGCTTGATGTTGAGATGCTTGGGGCCGGACTGGTCGGCGGTGATGAAGGGCAGGTTGATGTCGGTCTCCATCACTGTGGAGAGCTCCATCTTGGCCTTCTCGGCGGCCTCCTTGAGCCGCTGCAGCGCCATCCGGTCCTTGCGCAGGTCGATCCCCTGGTCCTTGCGGAACTCGTCGGCGAGATAGTCGATGACACGCTGATCGAAGTCCTCGCCACCGAGGAAGGTGTCGCCGTTGGTCGCCTTGACTTCGAAGACACCGTCGCCGATCTCGAGGATCGAGATGTCGAAAGTGCCGCCGCCGAGGTCGAAGACCGCGATCTTCTCGTCCTTCTTCTTGTCCAGCCCGTAGGCGAGCGACGCCGCCGTGGGCTCGTTGATGATGCGCAGGACGTTGAGGCCGGCGATCCGCCCGGCGTCCTTGGTCGCCTGGCGCTGGCTGTCGTTGAAGTAGGCCGGGACGGTAATGACCGCCTCGGTGACCTTCTCACCAAGGTAGTCCTCTGCGGTCTGCTTCATCTTCTGAAGGATGAAGGCCGAAATCTCGGGTGGGCTGTACTTCTTGCCGCGAATCTCGACCCACGCCGCGCCGTCGTCGTTGCGCACCACCTTGTAGGGCAGCACTTTGAGCGCCTTCTGGACCTCGGCGTCCTCGTACCGCCGCCCCATCAGACGCTTTATCGCGAAGACCGTGTTAGTCGGGTTCGTGATTGCCTGGCGGCGGGCGATTTGCCCTACCAGCCGCTCACCCGCATCCGTAAAGGCGACGACCGAAGGCGTGGTCCGGCTGCCCTCAGAATTGGCGATGACTACGGGGTCGCCACCCTCCATCACGGCCACGCAGCTGTTGGTCGTGCCGAGATCGATTCCGATTACTTTTGCCATGGTTTCAGGAAACCTCTAATTCTCCAGATAATCATTATTTATTGGCTTTCAACGCTGCCGTCTCCGCCTTCGCCATCTTTTTGCTCCCCTGAGCCGTCGCTGCGCCCCTTTGCCACCACCACCCGCGCCGGACGCAGAACGCGCTCGCCGATTTGGTAGCCGCGGTGGAACTCGCGGATGACCGTGTTGGGCGCGTACTGGTCGCTCTCGATGTGGTCGGCCGCCTCGTGGAATTGTGGGTTGAAGGGTTGACCGACCGCCTCCTGCGGCGTGACGCCGTGGCGGCGCAGAAGGTCGAGCAGCGAGCGAAGCACCATCTCGACTCCCTCTACGATCGGCTTGCCGTTGCCGCCGCCGCGCGCCGCGTCCACCGCGCGTTCGAGGTTATCGATTATGGGTAACAGCTCGCGCAAGAGGTTCTCGCGCTGAAGCCGGATGTTCTCCTCGCTCTGCTGGCGGATGCGCTTGCGGGCGTTTTCGCCGTCAGCCAGCGCGCGAAGGTACTTGTCTTTGAGCTCAGCGATTTCGCGCTCCTTTTCGGCAACTTGAGCGCGCAGGGCCTCAAGCTCGGAGTTGGGTGCGGCCTTCGCGGCGCCGTCGCCGCCCGCTTGCCCTCTGGGGTCGGCAGCGCCTTCAATCGCAGCCTGTTCCTCGCCGAGCCCCTGCGACTCGGAGGCTCCGGGGTCGGAAGCGCCCGCGGTGGGGACGCGATGCTTGTCATCTTTAGTTTTGCTCATCGATCGGAAATGCACAGCTTCGAAATACCTTCCACTTAAGATAAGCACGATTTCCTCGCCCGCCAGCATCATGGCCGGCTTTTCTCAGGATCCCCGAAACTGTGCCCCCATTCGCTAGCCCACCGCGCGAAGACGGCGCGGATTGCCCGCCATTATCGACTCGATCTGTTCGGTGGACGCGCTGAGCGACCTCAGCCGCGGGATGATGTTTTCGTAGATGTGCGAGTAACGTCCGCCGTAGGCCTTGTGACAGATCTTTATCGCGACCTTGGCCGACAGCAGGATCTGGTCCGCAAAACCAGCGTTGAGCAGCTCGACGATGCAGCGCACCTCCTCTTTGTCGGTCGAGTAGCCCAATCCGGTAGACAGGGTTGCCGAACAACTCCTCGTGCCCGCGCTGGTCGAACGGGGCTGCGGGTGCTCGATCCGCAAATCTAGCCGGCGCAAGGTCGTGGACGGCGAGGAGGAGAGTTTTGTAGGCTCGCGAAGGAACGGGTCGGGCCGATGCAGGGTTGGCAATTCAAAGACAGTGCCGCTATCGCCGGCGTCGGCAATTCCGCCTACGGCCGCAGACTCAACCGCAGCGCGATCGACCTCGCCGCCGAGGCCATCCGCGCCGCGCTCGCCGACGCCGGCATGGGCCGCGACGATCTCGACGGCCTGATTGTCACTTTCGGCTCGCCGATCGGCGCCGACGCCGACACGCTGGCGCAGGTGATGGGGCTAAGGCTGCGCGCCTACAACCAGACCTGGGCGCACGGCCGCTTCACCGCGAGCGCCGTGCAGTGGGCGGCGATGATGGTGGCGGCGGGGTTAGCCAACGCGGTCGCCTGTCTGGCTGCGGTTAGCTTCTCCGCGATGCGCCGGCCGATGATGGGCGGCGGCGGCGACCGCGAAGGCGCACGCGAGGCCGGCGGCGGCCACGGCGAGGACCCGGTCTATGGGATGACCTCGCCGGGTGCGGGCGCCGCGCTGGTCGCCCGCCGCTACTTCGAGCGCTACGGGGCGAGCAGCCGCGAGCTCGCCGCCGTGGCCGTCGCGATGCGCCGACACGCCGTGATGAACCCGGCCGCGATCATGCGCGAGCCGATCACCGCCGACGACCATCAGCGCTCGCGTTTGGTGTGCGAGCCGCTCCACCTGCTCGACTACTGCCTTATCAACGACGGCGCCGCCTGCGTGATCGTGACCAGCGCCGAGCGCGCGCGCGACCTGCGCAAGCCGCCAGTTTATATCGGCGGGATGCAGGCGCTGCCCGCCGGCCATCACGAGTTCATCTGGGCCTACCCGGGCTTCGGCGTCGGCCAGCAGGAAGTCTTCGACTACGCGGCGGGTGAGCAGCCGGTGTACCGGATGGCGGGAATTTCGCAGCGCGATGTCGACGTATTGTTCACCTACGACGCATTTTCGATCCTGGTCTGGATGGCGCTCGAGCGGTGGGGCTTCTGCAAGCCCGGCGAAGCGGCAGCCTTCACCCAGGGCGGGCAAATCGAAGTCGGCGGTGCGCTACCGATCAACACCAACGGCGGACTGCTTTCCGAGGCCCACATCATGGGCTGGAACCATCAGGTCGAAGCGGTACGCCAGCTACGCGGCGAATGCGGGGAGCGCCAGGTCAAGGACGCCAAAGTCGCGCAGTGGGCCAACGTATATGGCGACTCGTTGATCTACCATCGCTAGGCGCGTCCCGCACTGAGGAAGATCGATGGCGCAATACCCGAAGCCGCTGCCCGCCGTGACCCCGCTCAACGCGCCGTTTTGGGAGGGTCTTAAGCGGCGCGAGCTGCGGCTCCAGCGATGCGACGGATGCAGCCGGATGTGGTATCCGCCGGGGCCGCTGTGTCCGTACTGCTGGTCGGACAAGTTCACGTGGAGGCGGCTTTGCGGGCGCGGGCGAGTGAACTCCTGGGTCGTTTTCCATCAGGCCTACTTCAAGAGCTTCGAGGCCGAGCTGCCCTACAACGTCGCCGAGGTCGAGCTTGAAGAGGGGCCGCGGCTGCTCACCAACCTGGTCGGCGTGCGCAACGAGGAGATCCGGGCTGGGATGGCGGTCGAGGTCGTCTTCGAGGACGCGACCGAGGAAATCACGCTCGCCAAGTTCAAACCCGCCGCCGCTGATCGCAATTAGCAGGTTTTACAGCGTCGGCCGGTTTTTGTAATCTGGCGGCAACCAGCCTGTGCGCTGCGGCCATACGGATGGAGGACTCGCCAGATGCCGAACAATCCGCGGATGCTCGAAGGTTACCGGGTGCTCGACTTCACCCAGTTCGTCGCCGGCCCCACCTGCACGCGCGTGCTGGGCGAGATGGGTGCCGAGGTGATCAAGGTCGAGCTGGCCCCGGCCGGCGACCGCGTGCGCGCCGGCGGGCTCAAGCCGTTGACTCCCGAGTACAAGGACTCCAGCCAGAGCACCTATTACCTCCAGCATAACCACAGCAAGCTCAGCTTCGCCGTGGACATGAACAAGCCCGGCGCCCGCGAGCTCATCTACGCACTGATCCCGAAGATCGACGTCGTGGTGGAGAACTACGCGCCCGGGATTATCAAGAAGATGGGCTTCGGCTACGAGGAGCTGCGCAAGCTCAACCCGCGGATCATCATGTGCTCGATCTCGGCGCTCGGGCAGAGCGGCCCGCTCTCGCACAAGGTCGGCTACGACTACATGGGCCAGGCCTACGCTGCAGTCACCGACGGCATCGGCGAGGCCGACCGCGCGCCGGCGGTGGTGACGATGGCGATCGGCGACGTCTCGACCGGGATGTCGGCGGCGATGGCGGTGGGCTTCGCCCTACTGCATCGCGAGCGCACCGGCGAGGGCCAGTACCTCGACGCGTCGATCCTCGACACCTACTTCCACATGCACGAGGCGAACGTGCCGATGGTTTCGCTGCGCGGCAACAAATATCGCCCGACGCGCAACGGCTCGCAGCATCCGGGCGGCGGTCCCACCGGAATTTTCCACTACCGCGACGGCCAGTACATTTATCTCGCCGTGATGCCGCATCAGTGGCCGCAGCTGGTGCGCGCGATGGGGATGCCTGAGCTGGCCAGCGACCCGCGCTTTCGCAGCGCGCGCGGCCGGCGCGACAACAACGACGCGCTCAAGGATATTATCGAGAACTGGCTCGCCACCTTCCCCAGCCGCGACGACGCGCTCGCCGCGCTCGACAAGGAGCGCGTGGCCTGCGCGCCCGTGCTCACGCTCAACGAGGCGATGGAGCATCCGCATCTGCGCGCGCGCAAGACCGTGCGCCGGGTCAGGGACCGGTTCCTCGGGGACGTGGATATCCCGGGCCTGCCGGTGAAGTTCTCGGCGTGGCCCGACAAACTCGACGTGCGCGCGGCGCTGCTCGGTGAGGACAACGAGCGCGTGCTGCGCGAGCTGCTTGGGATGGACGACAGCCGCATCCGCGAGCTCTACGCGCAGGGCGTGCTGGTGCGCGACCCGGTGCTCGAGGCGCAGCCGCAGATCCAGGCCTCGTAGACGAACGAAGCGGGAATTGAAAATGAAGCGGGCGGCCGTGCGGCCGCCCGCTTTTCTTTCGAGGGCGTGCGGCTGGCTCGGGCCGCGGGCCGCTGCGCGCTCAACGCATTATCTGCATCAGGCCGCCCGGCGTCGCGTACTTGCTGAAGTTGTGATACTCCGAGGGCGCGTCGCTGTTAAACACCGCTTCGTGGCCGTATTTGTCCATGCTCGAAAAGCAGGTTTCGTGATCATTCTGGATGTCGATGCCGCATCCGCTGTAGGAATTGGTAACTACTTTTCCGATCTCCGGCACGCTAACCACATGCGCCCCCGGGCCCATGAAGATTTTCCACAGCTTCATGTTGGCGCCATAGACTTCCTCCCAGATCGCGTACCAGAATGCGTTGTCGACATACATGATCCGGCTCCCATAGCAGTAGCCCGGTCGCTCTGAGGGTGCTCGTCGGACATCGATTACGTTGACATCGCGCAATTCCCACTTGCCCCAGGCGGGCGTCGGCAGGCCCAATTGCAGGATTTTTCTCTGGCCGAGGAATTTTGCGTCAAACAGCGCGAGGCCGCCGTTGAAACCGGTGGTCTTGTAGTCGTCCTGCACGAAGTCGCTGCCGACCACCGGCGCGCATCGTGCGGTCACCGACAGCCGCAACGAGCGACGCAGCGGGGGCACGAAGACGTAGCTGTCCTGCGGAAGCTCGTTGTTGCGATGGAAGACGATCAGATTGGCCGTGTACTTGGACTGCTCAGGCTCCTCGACCATCAGCGCTTCCGTAAACCATGCGTCGCCAGCTCGCGGATCGTCGCGCGGCACTCCCGGGTAGGTGTTATAGCGCTCCTGGCGATAGACAACGGCGTTTGACAGTGCAGACGTGGCGGAGCTACATCGCCGATCAGCCGCGCGCGGTATCAGGTGATCGAGCGCTGGTCGCGCGCGCGGAAGGAGGACGCCATGGCCGACGGTCCGCGCTCGCAACTCATCCAGGTCACCGATATCCCGTGGCAGCAGGCGCTGCCGGGCGTGCGGCAGAAGCCGCTATGGTCTGATCCGGGGACCAAGCGGCGCGCCGTGCTGAGCCGCTTCGAGCCGGGCGCGCACCTGCCGATGCATCGCCACGTCGGCGACGAGATCCTCTACGTGATCGAGGGCTCGATCGCCGACCGGTCCGGCACGATCACCGCGGGCAACCTCGGCTACCGCCCCGACGGCTGCGTGCACGACGTCAGTAGCAAAAACGGCGCGACGGTGCTGGCCGTGATCACGGGCGGCGTCGAGCCGGCCAAAGAGCTTGGCGGCGCGCCGCGCTCACAGATAATCGCGCTCAGCGAGCTCGAGTGGCACGACGCGCTTCCCGGCGTGCGTCAGAAGCGCATCTGGGAGGACAAGACGACCAGACGCAGCGCCGTGCTCGCGCGGTTCGAACCGGGCGCCCAGATCCCGCGCCATCGCCACAGCGGCGAGGAGCTGCTCTACGTCATCGAGGGCTCGCACGCCGACGAGAGCGCCGAGGTAACGGTCGGCAACATGAGCCTGCGGCCGACCGGATGCACGCATGCGGTGAGCTCGCACAATGGCGCGATCACACTCGCGTTTTTGTGGGGGCCGATCGAGCTAGTCTAGCGGCCAAGCGCCGCCGCCACCAAGGGCGTCAGATCTTCTGCTTGGTGGCGCGCCAGTCGGCGAGGAACTTTTCCAGTCCGCTGTCGGTCAGCGGATGATGCAGCATCTGCTTCATCACGTTGAACGGGATGGTGGCGACGTGGGCGCCGCTTTCGGCCGCGCGCAGCAGGTGGGTCGGATTGCGGATCGACGCGACCAGCACCTGGGTCGGGTAGGCGTAGTTGTGCAGGATGCGCACGAGCTGCTCGACCATCCCGATCCCGTCGTGCCCGATGTCGTCGAGGCGGCCGACGAAGGGCGAGACGTAGGTCGCGCCGCACTTGGCCGCAGCCAGTCCCTGGAGCGGGCTGAAGGCGAGCGTCACGTTGACCTTGATGCCGCGCTTGCTCAGCGCGCGCGTGGCCTTTAGGCCTTCGACGATAAGCGGGCACTTGACCACGATGTTGGGATGCAGGCGGGCGAGGCGCTCGCCCTCTTCGAGCATCGCGGCGGCCTCGGTGGCGACCACCTCGGCACTGACCGGACCGTCCACCGCGTCGCAGATCTCGCGCAGGACGTCGGCGTAGGGCCGCCCGGTCTTGGCGATCAGGCTGGGATTGGTGGTGGCGCCGTCAACCAGCCCCCAGGAGACGGCCTCGCGGATCTCGTTGATGTCGGCGGTATCGATAAAGAATTTCATCGCGAGGCTACCCCTCCCCCTACGGCGGACGGCGGCCGCAGCAGATCCGCCCGCGCCAACGTGACCCGGTACGGCGACTTGAGCGCGGCGAGCAGCTCCGAAATCGAGGCGTTGAGCTTCGGATGAATGAGCGCCGGCGCCAGTTCACTCATCGGCGCCAGCACGAAGCGCCTCTCGTGCAGGCGCGGATGCGGCACCTTGAGCGTCCGGGTGTCGATAATCTCGTTGTCGAAAAAGAGCAAGTCAAGATCCATGATGCGCGGGCGGTACTTGCCGCGGGCCGGCTTGCGTCCGCGCACCCGCTTGCGCCCCATGATTCGTTCGATCGCCAGCAGCCGGCGCATCAGCGCGTCCGGGCCCAGCTCGGTCTCGACCTCGACCACGCCGTTGAGGAACGGCCCCTTAAGCTCGCCCACCGGCTCGGTTTCATAAATCGACGACTGGCGCACGACCCGAGTGCCGGGCAGTGTCCCGATGCGTTGGACCGCCTCGCGGTAATTGGCCGCCCTGTCGCCGAGATTCGTTCCTATTCCGATGAAAGCCCGATGGGGCATCCTCTGAGCTAGAGCCGCAGCGTCTGGATTCTTTGCACCGCCTCGTTGAGCCGCTCGCTGGACACCGTCAGTGAGAAGCGAACGAATCCTTCACCGCCCTTGCCGAATCCTGAGCCTGGAGTGATCACCACGCCGGTTTCCTTGAGCACGCGCTCGGCGAACGAGGCCGAAGTGTAGCCCCTGGGAACCGCGGCCCAGACGTAGAAAGTAGCGCGCGGCCGCTCGCATTCCAGCCCCAGGCGCTGGAGCGCGCCGACCATCAGGTCGCGCCGTTGCTGATAAATTGCGCAATACCGCTGCAGCGTCTCTTCGCCGCCCTCGAGTCCCGCGATCGCCGCCTCCTGCACCGCCTGGAAGACGCCCGAGTCGATGTTGGTCTTGACCTTGCCCAGCGCCGCGATCAGCTCGGCGTTGCCGACCGCGAACCCAACGCGCCATCCAGTCATCGAGTAGGTCTTCGACAGCGAATGGAATTCGATCGCGCACTCGCGCGCGCCGTCCACTTCGAGCACGCTGGGCGCGCGGTAGCCGTCGAAGGCGATCTCGGAGTAGGCGAAGTCGTGGGCGAGGATGATGTTGTGCTTGAGGCAGAAGTTGACCGCGTCTTGCAAAAAGGCGCGCTCGGCGGTCGCCGCGGTTGGATTGTTCGGATAGTTGAGCCACATCAGCTTGGCCCGCCGTGCGACCTCGGCCGGAATCGCGCCGAGATCGGGCAGGAAGCCGTTGGGCCTGCGCAGGGTCATGAAGTACGGCTCGCCGCCGTTGAACACGCATCCCGAGTAATAGACCGGATAGCCGGGATCGGGGATGAGCACGATGTCGCCCGGATCGACGACCGCGGTGGGGAAGTTGGCGATTCCTTCCTTGGAGCCGATGAGTGCGCAAGCCTCGCGCCGCGGGTCGAGCGCGACCTCGAAGCGTCGCCGGTACCATTCGGTGGCCGCCGCGCGGAAGCGCTCGAGCCCTTCGTAATCGGGATAGCGATGGTTGACGGGTTCGGCAGCGGCCTGCTGCAGGCGCGCGACGATATGGGCGGGCGTCGGTAAATCGGGGTCGCCGATGCCCAGGCTAATTACGTCGACACCTTTTTGCTGGACCTCTTTTTTCAGCCGGTCGAGTTCGGCGAACAGATATGGCGGCAGCAGTCCAAGTCTGGCGGCGGGCTTAATCTGCACCTTGTTGGCTAGATCTCCAGTCTCTTGACTGTACCGGTAATTACCACACTTTGCCCAGCGCTCAAATATCGTCTTCCGCGCCTGCCCACAGGCGCCGGGCGCGGGCTGTGGGGAAGCGGGGCGCACGGCGAAGCGCAGCGCGTCGGGCCGCCCGGCACGGGCGAAGTTTGCCAACCCAGAGCGATGCGAAGCTTCCAAAAGCGCCCGCCTTAAGGGAGAACGAAAATTCTTCCGCGGCCATTACTTTCTCTTGATGAACACCAAGCGCAATGTTAGTTCTCTTGGCGTTTGTAGTTTGGAAACCCCGGTTCGTCTGGCGCCTGCGAGGTGAGGAGCGAAGCGCGCGCGAGCCGGTTGATTTCGCGTGCGAAGGCTGCTTAGTTGGCACGCGCCGCGCCGGTACGTAGGCGGCTGCGGCAGCGCTGGGCTGCGTCAGAGCCTCGGAGAACGCTGAACCGGATTTGAAATGAACCTCAATCTCAACCGCACCTTGCTCACGCTGTCGCTGCTGATGTTCGTCGGCGGGCTCAGCGTGATCGCTTTTTCCCAGCGGCCGTGGGCGCCGCGCTACGACGTCGACCAGCCGATCCCGTTCAGCCACCGCATCCACGCCGGCGTCAACAAGATCCCCTGCCAGTACTGCCATGAGTACGCGCGGCGCTCGCAGACCTCGGGCGCGCCGCCCGTCCAGCGCTGCGTGGGATGCCACGGCAGCCAGAAGACTGGCGGCCTGCTGCCGGTAACTCGGCCGTGGACCGACGATACCCAGCCGTCGTTTGAGATTCGCTGGAACCGGGTCTATACCCTGCCCGATTTCGTGCGTTTCACCCATCGCCCGCATATCAACGCCGGGCTGGCCTGCCAGACCTGTCACGGCCCGGTGGAGACGATGGATCGAGTGCAGCCGGTGCACGAGATCAACATGGGCTTCTGCATCGACTGCCACACCAAGCGCGGAGCCACCCAGGACTGCTACGTCTGCCATCACTGAGCGAGAAGGGACCATCCACAATGTCAGAGGGTTTGTCCAGGCGGTCGTTTATCAAGCTGGCCGCCACCGCCGGCGCGGCGGCGGCTATTCCGGGCTGCGAGCCGGCCGCCCGCCAGCTGATTCCCTACGTCGTCCCTGACGAAAACGTCATCCCGGGCGTCCCGTCCTTCTACGCCACGGTATGCAATGAATGCCCTGCGGGTTGCGGCGTGGTGGCGCGCGTGCGCGAGGGCCGGGCAATCAAGCTGGAGGGCAACCCGGCCGATCCCATCAGCCAGGGTTCGATCTGTGCGCGTGGCCAGGCCGCGCTCCAGGGCCTCTACAATCCCGACCGGCTGGCGCGACCGGAGCGCCGCGCCGAGGGCGGGACGTTCCAGACGCTCAACTGGGAGGAGGCGCTCAAGCAATTCAACGACCGGCTCGCCGCCGCCGCCAAGGCCGGCAGGAACCGGGTCGCCCTGATAGCCGCGCCGCTGGGGCCGACCCAGACCAAGATCGCGAAGATGTGGCTGGCCGCCTATGGTTCGGAGCGGATGGTGACCTACGAGCGGGTCGGCGGCGAGCACGCCGCGCGCGCTGCCGCCAAGGCCTGCTTCGGGCGCGACGAGCTGCCAATTTACAGGATCGACCAGGCGCAGGCGCTGCTCTCGTTCGACGCCGATTTTCTCGGCACCTGGGGCTCGCCCGTCGAGTACCATCGTCAGTACGCGGCCTTCCGCACGCCCAGGCGCCGGCGCGGACAACTGACGCTGGCGCGCGCGACCTACGTCGGCCCGCGGATGAGCATGACCGCGGCCAAGTGCGACGAATGGGTGGCCGCGGCTCCCGGCAGTGAGGCCGCCATCGCGCTAAGCGTGCTCAACGTGCTGGTCAAGCAGGGGTGGGTGTCGCACGACTCGGGTGTTGACCTCGACGCGCTGCGCCAGTTCGTCGCCGACTACGACCCCGCCACCGTCGCGCAGAAAACCGGCGTGCCGGCTGAGGCGATTACCCGGATGGGCGAGTCGTTCGGCCAGGCTGAGAGCGCGGTGGCGCTCGCCGGCACCGACGATCCAGCGCTGCATACCGCGGTCTTCATCCTCAACGCTGTCACCGGCAACATCGGCAAGACCGTAGTCTTTGCTGAAGGCGCACCTGCGCCCGCGGCCAGTTCGCCCGAGGAAGTCGAGGCGCTGATCAAGGCGATGGCGGGCGGCGAGATTGACGCGCTTGTGATCGCCGGCGGCAATCCGGCATTCTCGATGCCGGCGGCGCTGAAATTCCAGGAAGCGCTAAAGAAGGTCGGCTTCGTGGCTTGGCTGGGCGACATGCCCGACGAGACCGCCGCGCTGGCCCATCTGCGCCTGCCCACCGACCATCCGCTCGAGACCTGGCGCGATACGCAGCCACGCGCAGGTATCCATGGATTGGGCCAGCCGGTGATGGCGCGCGTGTTCGATACCCGCCCGTTGGGCGATATCCTGCTCGCGTCGGCGCACGCCGGCGGCGCAAGCTCCCAGCAAGTGCCATGGGAGAACACGGCCGACGCGGTGAACGCCACCTGGCAGGATCTCGCCAAGGCGAGCGGTGCAGCCAACTTCCCTGAGTTCTGGGAGAAGACGCTGCGCGATGGTGGCCTGTTCGCCGAGGCCAAGCCTTCAGCGGTCACGCTGGACAAGGCGGTCTTCCAGGCCAAGCCGCAGGTGGCGGCGGCGGGCGGGTTGGTGCTGGCGGCCTTTCCGCACATGTTTTTCTACGACGGTCGCGGGGCCAACAAGCCGTGGCTCCAGGAAATTCCGGAGCCGGTCGCGCAGTTCGTCTGGGACGCGTGGGTGCAGATCCATCCGGAAACCGCGCGCAACCTGGGCGTTTCGCAGAACGGGATGGTCGAGTTGAGCACGGCGGCGGGAGCGATTGCGCTGCCCGCCTATGTCTCGGAGCACGTTCGCCCGGGCGTGCTGGCAGTGCCCACCGGCCAAGGACACACAGCTTACGGGCGTTATGCCAACGGCAAGGGCGCCAACGCGTGGGCGCTGCTGGCGGGATGGGAGAAGAGCGCGACGGTGAAGGCGCGACCCACCGGCGACGTGCGCAAGCTGATCTCGCCCCTGTACAGCGCGGACCAGATGGAGCGCGGAATCGTTCAGACCGTCAGCATCGACGACCTCGCCAAGGGTGTCGTGCCGGCATCCGACGAACCCAAGCCGCCGCAGCCCTATGAGTTCTACGCGCCGTTTGAATACCCCAAACACAAGTGGGGGATGACGATCGACGTCAACGCGTGTACCGGATGCAGCGCCTGTGTGGCGGCTTGCTACGCCGAAAACAATCTGTACGTCGCGGGCAAGGACGCCATCGAGCGCGGGCGCATCATGTCGTGGATCCGCGTCGAGCGCTACTTTCCCAAGGAGCAGGGCGAGGGGCCGTTGATGTACGTTACGCCGATGCTCTGCCAGCAGTGCGACCGTGCGCCCTGTGAGCCCGTGTGTCCGGTGTTTGCCTCGGCGCATACCAACGAGGGGCTCAACCAGCAGATCTACAACCGCTGCGTCGGCACCCGCTACTGCAACAATAACTGCCCTTACAAGGTGCGCCGCTTCAACTGGTTCGCGCCGGAGTGGGACGAGCCGCTCAATCTGCAGCTCAACCCCGACGTCTCGGTGCGCGGCGCGGGCGTGATGGAAAAGTGCTCGTTCTGCATTCAGCGCATCACGCACGCCGAGATCACCGCGCTCATCGAGAAGCGTCCGGTGCGCGATGGCGAGATTCAACCGGCGTGCGTGCAGGCCTGCCCGTCCAAGGCGATGACTTTCGGCGACGAGAACGATCCGCAGAGCGCGATGATGCGCCGGCGGGTCGATAACAATCTGCGCAGATACGTGGTCTTCGAGGATCTCAACGTCGGTCCCAACGTGGTCTATCTGCGCGACATCTACCAGGGGAAAGGAAAAGCGTGAGTGGCTGCCGCAGTCGACATTAATCTGGAGCCGACCTACGCCGACATCGATCGCAGCGTGCGCGCGATCATGGCGCCGCCGGGCTACAAGTACTGGATCTGGGTCGGCTTCCTCTCGGCCCTCGTGGCGCTCGCGATAGCGCTATGGACCCGCCAGATCTACGAAGGCTTGGGCGTCACTGGGATGGGGAACCCGACGATGTGGGCGGTGTATATCACCAACTTCGTCTTCTGGGTCGGTATTGCTCACTCGGGCACGCTGATCTCGGCGATCCTTTACCTGTTCCGCACTCGCTGGCGCACCGCGGTCTACCGCGCGGCCGAGACCATGACAATTTTCGCGGTGGCCACCGCCGGGCTGTTTCCGATCATCCATCTTGGCCGGCCCTGGTTCTTCTACTGGCTGGCGCCGTATCCCAACGAGCGCTATCTCCAGCCCGACTTCCGCTCGCCGCTGGTGTGGGACTTCTTCGCGATCAGCACCTACTTCACGATCAGCGCCTGCTTCTGGTTCACCGGCCTGATCCCCGACGTCGCCAACGCGCGCGACGTCGCCACGGGCTGGCGCAAGACCCTTTACAAGATCCTGGCGATTGGGTGGCAGGGGACCGACCGCCAGTGGCGCAACTTCTCGATGGCGTACCTGCTGATGGCAGGGTTGGCCACCCCGCTGGTGCTCTCGGTGCACAGCGTGGTCAGCTGGGACTTTGCGATGGCGCAGCTGCCGGGCTGGCACAGCACCATCTTCGCCCCCTACTTCGTTGCCGGCGCGATCTTTTCAGGAGTGGCGCTGGTCATCACGCTGCTCATCCCGATGCGCTGGATCATGGGAATCGAGGATCTGATTACGCCGTGGCATCTTGACAATCTGGCCAAGGTCGTCCTGCTCACCTCGCTCATCATCAGCTACTCCTATGGCGTCGAGTCGTTCATTGCGTGGTACAGCCACGATCCGATCGAGATGGCAACCTTCCACATGCGCTATTTTGGGCCCTGGGGATGGATGTTCTGGGTGATGGTGTTCTGTAACTGCGTCGCGCCGCTCGCCCTGTTCTCGCCGCGTGTGCGTACCACTCCGATTCCGCTCTTCATCGTCACCATCTTCGTCAATATCGGGATGTGGTTTGAGCGCTTCGTGATCATCGCGGGCTCGCTTGCGACCAACTTCGAGCCCAGCACCTGGCGGTTTTGGCACCCCTCCTTCACCGAGATAATGATCACGGTGGGCGCCTTTGCGTGGTTCCTGTTGTTGTTCTCGCTGTTCGCGCGTTTCATGCCGATCATCTCGATGACGGAGCTCAAGGAGGGCATTACCTGGCTCAAGCAGGCGCTGCGCCTGGGGTATGCGAAAGCGGCATGAACGGAGAAATCGAACTGGTAGGAGCCTTCGCCGATGAGGAGCAGCTCGTGCACTGCATCGGGCAGCTCCGGCAGACGCGCGCGCGCTTTCGGGTCTTCTCACCGATCCCGAGCGAGAAGATCAACGAGGCGATCTACGAGCGCCCGAGCTTCGTGCGCTGGTGGGTTCTGCTCGGCGGCATCAGCGGCGCGATTAGCGCCTTCGCCCTGACCATCGGCACTTCGCTGGAGTGGAACCTGGTTGCCGGCGGCAAACCGATTGCCTCGCTTCCGCCTTACATCATCATCGCCTTCGAGATGATGGTGCTGTTCGGCGGGCTGTCGGCGCTCGGCGGCTGGATTCTGCTCTCCAACCTGCCGTCCTTCGAACCGTTTGCTGGTTACCGCGAGCGCTTTTCGGGCGACGAGTTCGGCCTAGTGGTGCGCTGCGCCGAGGCCGACGCGGCGCGGATGGAGTCGATGCTGCGCGAGGCCGGCGCGCAGGAGATCAGCCGCGAGGCGGCCTGACGCAAACCTGATGACGGCGCGGATCACACGAGCCCTGGAATAACGATGAGCCCCAATTCTCATTCTTCGCATCAGCCCGCGGCGCACCGGCCCGCCTTCGAGCTGCCCGCGCAGCCGATGAGCACGGTCGCCGTGGTGCTGGTGATCGCCGGCATAATCGGCTTCGGCACCGCGCTCAGTTACGGCCTGAGCGCGCGCGCGTGGGAAGCCTACCTGGTCAACCTGCTGTTCTGGATGGGTGTGGCGCAGGGCGGAGTGGTCGCCTCAGCCGCGTTCTACCTGACCCAGGGGCGCTGGGCCGGCCGTGCGCATTACCGGCTGGCCGAGGCCTTTTCGGGCTTTCTGGTGCTCGGCTTCATCCTGTTCTGGGCGCTGTATTTCGGGCGCGACGCGATCTTTCCCTGGATCAAGCATCCGGTGCCCGCCAAGGAGGGCTGGCTCAACGTGCCCTTCCTGTTTGCCCGCGACGGTATAGCGCTGTTCGTGATGACCGTGCTGAGCCTATGGTTCGTGGCCGCCTCGCGCAGCGATGAAGCGAGGAAGTGGGCCGAGACCTCCGGCAACATCTATATGCCGCCCAAGGCGGTGCGCCGCCTCGCGCCCGCGGTCGCGATCTGCTTTGCGCTGGTTTACACACTGCTGTCGTTCGACCTCGTGATGTCGCTCTCGCCGCTGTGGCACTCGACGCTGTTTGGATGGTGGTTCTTCGCGGGCACGTTCTGGAGCGCGATCGTGACGATGTCGCTCAGCGCGGTGTGGCTGCGCCGGGTGCTGCCCGCGGGCAATGCCTTCACCAACAAGCGGGTGCTGCACGACTTCGGCAAGATGGTTTTTGCGTTCTCGATTTTCTGGGTTTACACGCTGTTCGCCCAGTACATCGTGATCTGGTACGGCGACATCCCGATCGAGACCTTCTTCGTGGTTTTGCGCACCCAGTATCTGCCGTGGGCCTTCGTGTCGTGGCTGACGCTAACCCTGGTCTGGATAATCCCGTTCTTCGTGCTGCTCGGCCAGCGGCCCAAGCGCACGCCGCGTATCCTGGGCACGGTGGCGCTGCTCGGGATGATCGGAATCTGGTGCGAAATTTACGTGCTGGTGGTGCCTTCGCTGTCGCCGCGCACGGTGCCCTTCGGCTGGGTTGAAATCCTGGTCACCGCGGGCTTCGCGGGCGCCTTCTGGCTGTGTTCCTACCCTGGGCTGAAGCTCGCGTCAGTGGCCGCGGCCGAGCCAATCGGAGAGTTGCACTGATGAAGCCCCCGCTTCGCTTTATGACCAAGGCTTCGCTTGCCTCAGCGCTGCTCGCGCTGGCCGCGGCGTTGGCCGGCTGCGCCAAGCAGTATCCGATGGATACGCTGAGCAACGGCTCGGACTACGCGGTCAAGATCCATTCGCTGTACGTCTTCGTCAACTGGATCGACGCCGTGATCATGCTCATCGTGCTGGTCACCGCGTTTCTCGCGCTGTTCTGGTTCTCGACCCGGGTGGGCGAGCCGGGCGAGCCCAGCTCGGTCACTTCCGACCTGCGGCTGGAAGTGGCATGGACCGCGATCCCGGCACTCATCCTGGTGATGATCTCGGTCCCCACCATCCGCACCATCTGGCAGACCCAACCCGACAAGTGGCCGGCCGACGCCCTGACCATCAACGTCATCGGCCATCAATGGTGGTGGGAGTTCCAGTATCCGCAGTACGGGATCGATACTGCCGACGAGGTTCATTTCCCGGTCGGGCGAGTGATCCACTTCACCCTGCGCTCGGGCGACGTGATCCACAGCTTCTGGATCCCGGCGATGGGCGGAAAACGCGACGTTATCCCGGGGCAGATCAACGAGATTACGTTCACCGCGCGCGAGACCGGCGAGTTTCCCGGCCAGTGCGTGGAGTTCTGCGGCACTTCGCACGCCAACATGCGGTTGCGCGCCTTCTCCCAGACGCCGGAGGATTTTGCCAAGTGGGTCAAGGCGCAGCAGGCGCCGCCGGTGACGCCCAAGGAAGGCACGCCGGCCGCCGCCGGAGCGCAGGTCTTCGCCGACGCGCCGTGCGCGATCTGCCACACGGTCAAGGGGCTGTCGGGCTTCTCCAAGGAATACGCCGGGACCTATAAAGGCCCCGACCTCACGCATTTCGGCTCGCGCACCACGCTGGCCGGAAGCATTCTGACCAACGATCCGCACAACGTGGCGATGTGGATCCAGGAGCCGGACCGGGTCAAGCCGGGCGCGATGATGCCGACGCTGGGCGTCAAGGGCAAGGACCTCAACGATCTCGTCGCTTATCTCGAGAGCCTGAAGTAGGTAGGGGCCAATGGCTGCGCAACCAAAAGAGCTGGCGCTGGAACACGCGAACTATCTGACGAGCGAGCGCGGGATCTACAGTTGGTTGACCACTGTCGATCACAAGCGGGTGGCCGTGCTCTACGGCATCGCCTCGCTGTTCTTCATGCTGATCGGCGGCATCGAGGCGATGCTGATCCGGACCCAGCTGGCAGTGCCCGACAACACCGTGCTCTCGGCGCAGGTCTATAACCAGATGTTCACGATGCACGGCACGACCATGATCTTCATGGTCGTGATGCCGTTAGAGATGGGGTTCTTCGCCAACTTCCTTATCCCGCTCCAGGTCGGCGCCCGCGACGTCGCCTTCCCACGCATCAACGCGCTGAGCTTTTGGGTCTTCCTGTTCGGCGCGCTGTTCATGAACGTCGGCTGGTTTACCCTCTCGCTGCCTGACGCCGGATGGTTCGGCTACGCCAACCTGACCGAGCGCTACTACACCCCCGGGATCAACATCGACCTCTGGAACATCGGCCTGCTCATCCTGGGCGTTTCGACGCTGCTGAGCGGCCTCAACTTCTTCGTCACCATCGTCAACATGCGCGCCCGCGGCATGACGTTTATGCGGATGCCGATGTTCATGTGGGCGATGCTGGTAACGACAATCCTGATCCTGCTCGCCTTTCCCTGCCTGACTGTGGGGCTGATCTTCCTCTTCCTCGACCGTTTCGTCGGCACCCATTTCTACCGGGTCGCGATCGGCGCCACGCCGATTCTGTGGCAGCACCTGTTCTGGCTGTTCGGCCATCCCGAGGTTTACATCATGGCGCTGCCGGCTTTCGGGATGATGTCGGAAATCATTCCGGTGTTCGCCCGCAAGCCGTTGTTCGGGTACGCCGGCATGGCCTATTCGATCGTGCTGATCGGCTTCCTGTCCTACGGCGTGTGGGGCCACCACATGTTCGCGACCGGGATGGGGCCGGTGGCCGACTCGACGTTCGCCATCACCACCATGCTGATCGCGCTGCCGACCGGGGTCAAAATCTTCAGCTGGATTGCGACCATCTGGGGCGGCTCGCTGCGGATGAAGACCGCCTTCCTCTTCGCCGTCGGCGCGGTGCTCGAGTTTACGATCGGCGGGCTGAGCGGGGTGATGCACGCCACGGTGCCGGTCGATCTCCAGCAGACCGATACTTACATCGTGGTCGCCCATTTCCACTACGTGCTGTTCGGCGGGATGATGTTCGCGATCCTGGGCTCGTTCTTCTACTGGTGGCCCAAGATCACCGGCCGGATGATGAGCGAGACGATGGGCAAATGGCAGTTCTGGCTAACCATCATCGCCTTCAACGGCACATTTTTCCCGATGCATTTCCTCGGCGTGTGGGGGATGCCGCGGCGCATCTACACCTACGCGCCCGGGATGGGCTGGTCGTTCTGGAACATGTTCGAAACCCTTTCCGCCTACCTGCTTTTCCTGACCTTCGTCCTGTTCGGAATAAACCTTATCTGGAGCCTGTTTTACGGCGAAAAGGCGGAGGCCGACCCTTGGGACGGGCGCACTCTGGAGTGGGCGATTCCCTCGCCGCCCCCGCCGTACAACTTCGAAACCCTGCCGCTGGTTCGCGGCCGCGACGCGTTTTGGGTTGACAAGTACGGGGTGATGGTCGAGGAGGGGCACGGCCACGGTAGTGCGCCCGCCTATGGCGAGACCTCCGGCGCGGCGCCGGCGGCGGAGCATGCGCCGAGCGAACACGGGCCGATTCATATGCCGGCGCCCTCGCTCTATCCGCTGCTCTTCGGGCTCAGCCTGACGCTGGGCGGGATCGGTGCGCTGATGGACTGGTACCGCATCGACATCCTTGCCGCGCTGTTCCTGTTCCTGTCGATCATCGGTATGGCTTTCGAGTACGCCGACCACGGCGAGGAGCACGTCCACGCCGATCCGCCGACCTACCGCGGCATCGACCACCGCAAAGCCGGGATGTGGGCGTTCCTCGGCTCCGAGTGCGTGTTCTTCGCCTGCTTGATCTCGACCTACCTGGTTTACAAGCCGCGCAACGTTGGCGTGGGCGCCGAGGTGCTCAACATCCCGCTGACCTCCTTCAGCACCTTCATCCTGCTGATGTCGAGTTTCCTGATGGTGCTGGCGTTGGCGGCCACCCAGCGCGGCGACCGCAAGTGGTCAACCATCTGGCTGTTCGGCACCGCCTTCTTCGGTCTGATCTTCCTCGGCGGCCAGGTTTACGAGTTCAGCACCCTCTTCCTGGACGAACACCTCTCGATGCAGGGCAGCCTGTTCGGCCAAACCTTTTACACCCTGGTCGGCACGCACGGATGCCACGTCGCGATCGGCGTAATCTGGCTGTTCGTGATGGCGGTCGCGTCGCTGGGCGGCAGAGTTGGCAAGTCGCGCGCGCTGTCGGTCGAGATCGCCGGCCTGTACTGGCACTTCGTTGACGTGGTGTGGATCCTGATCTTCACCTTGATCTACCTGATGAGGACGGTGAAGGGCGCATGAGCGAGAACGTGGCAGTCGCTGGGCACGCTCCCGGCGCGATGGAACATGGCGGACATCCCGGACCTGGGGTGTATGCGATCATCGCGGTCATCCTGGTCATCCTGACCCTGATGGAGCTGACCGTCTATTACGTGCCGGCATTGCAGCCGGTGCTGGTGCCGATTCTGATCCTGCTGGCGATCGCCAAGTTCATCCTGGTCGCCGGCTTCTACATGCATCTGCACTACGACCAGAAAATCTTCAGCATCTTCTTCGTCTTCCCGTTGGTCCTGGCCTGCTTCATCGGCGCGGCCCTGATGATGATCTTTTCGGCGCTGGGGACGCATCTGGCGCTCTGAAGTATGTTTGGCGGCCGGTGTGCGTCGCGCGCCAGCCGCATCGGTACTATGTTCGAAATCGATCCCTCCTCGGCGGTTGGCATTGCTTTTCTCGCGCTCCTGTACGTCGCGCTCGCGTGGCGGCTGGGGCGCCGGCCGACCCAGCGTCAGATCTTTTTCTTTGGCCTGTTCATCTTTTCGATGCTGCTTACGTTCGGGCCGCTCGACGAGCTTTCGGACGACCGCTCGTTCTGGGCCCACATGCTCGAGCACTCGCTTCAGAGCTGGGTGATCCCGCCGCTGCTGTTGCTTTCGGTGCCGGATTGGATGCTGCGGCCGTTCCTGACGAGCAAGCCGGTCGCGCCGCTGGCGCGCTGGTTTTCCAATCCGCTGGTCGCCTTCGTCACCTTCACCTTCGTTTACGTCTTCGCGCACGACCCGCCGATCTTCGACCTGATGACGGCCAACGAGAATTTCCACATCGCGGTCCACGTCGCTTTCATGGTCGCCGGCACGATCCTGTGGTGGCCGCTGCTTAGCCCGATGCCGGAGTTTCCGCGCCTGAGCTACCCGATGCAGATCCTGTACATCTTCCTGCTGATGGTGCCGATGACGGCGGTGGCGGCGCCGCTCACGCTGTCGGAGAGCGTCACCTATCCGTGGTACCTCGGTGGGCCCCATCCGTTCGGACTGACCCCGCATCAGGACCAGGTGATAGGCGGAATCCTGATGTGGGTCGCCGACAGCTTCTACCTGATTCTGGTTACGACGCTGATCTTCTTCCGATGGGCGCGCAGCGACGAGATCGAGGAGCCGCCCGTCAACTTCCGCCGCCCGCCCGAGCTGCGCGTCCTGCGCCCGCATCATCGCGCTCGCGTCTGAGCCTGGATCGCAGCGTCCGCCTTCGCCCATCGTACCGAATTCCTATATCCGGTGAGGGTTTACGGCGCCGGCGCCGGAGGTGGCTTCCATCACCCCGCAACCTGGCCTAATACTGAAAATAAGGCGGCACCCTGACGCGCGGGCCGCAGGAGGCCACGTCATCATTCACAGAACAGCGGGCCGGCCCGGTCCGCGACGCTCGTACTTGAGTTTGCGGCGCTCTCCGCTCTTAGCGCTACGCCCGGAAGGAGGATGCGATGATTTCCCGAGTGCGCATGCTGATCGACGGGGCGGTGGCGGGAGTAATCGGTGCGGTCGTGATGGCGCTGTGGTATCTGATCTTCGACGCGGCGCGCGGCGCGCCGCTCAACTCTGCTGAGGCGCTCGCCGGCACGCTCTTCGCCGGTTTCGGTCCCGGTGTGCAGCATGCCCAGGTCGGGACAGAAATCCTGGGGCATGTCGTCTTCTACTTGTGCGTCTTTGCCCTGATCGGCATCGCGGCGGCGGTCCTGCTGGAAGCCGCCGAGGCCGACACGGCGTTGTTTGCCACGATGCTCGTGTTCGTGATCGCTTTTGAGATTTTTTCGATCATGATCATGATGCTGCTCGGGCCGTCGAGCGCCGTGTCGCAGCCGTGGTGGAAGTTCATCATCGGCGACCTGATGGCGACTGCGGCGATGCTCGCGTTTTTCCTCGAACGCCATCCGACCCTGGCCCGCCAGCTCGAGGGCCCGTGGATGGGCGTGGCCGACGAGGGCGCGATCGCCGGTGTGATCGGCGCGATCGTTGTCGCCGTGTGGTTCCTGATTTACGACGCCGCGGCCGGCCATATGTTCCTGACCCCTGCGCTGCTCGGCGCTGCCATCTTTCAGGGCGTGTTCGACCCGGGCCAGGTGGCGGTGACGCTGCCGCTGGTGCTCGGCTACACGGCGCTGCACTTCTTTGCCTTCATTTTGTTCGGGATCGCAACCGCGATCCTGCTGCGCGCGGCCGACGCCGAGCCGGCGTTCGCCGTCGGCGCGCTGTTCCTGCTCGCGATCTTCGAGGTCTTCTTCGTCGGCGCTTTGGCGGCGTTCGACCGCGCGGCACTCGACGCGCTGGGCTTTTGGAAGATCCTTGCGGGCAACGTGGTCGCGATAGCCGCGATGCTGGTGTACTTCAGCCGGCGGCATCGAGGATGGATACCGCGCCTGTTGGAGCGCTGGGAATCGTTGCAGCGCGTGTGAATCTCCCGACCGCTTCTTGTCCGAGGGAGACCGCCATCAGCAGCGCAAACGAGGGAGCGAGGTCACCAGGTTCGCCTTTGTGCCATAAGCGCTCGGGCCACTGCCTTGCGGGCGCATGACCTCTTCCCAACCCTCCTCTTGGGCAAACGAGGGGAACGGAAGGGCGCTCTACAGCCCGAGCACGTCACGCATCGAGTACAACCCGGGCGGACGCTTTTCCAGCCATGCCGCCGCACGCAACGCGCCGCGCGCGAGGGACTCGCGGCTCTGTGCGCGATGCACCAGTTCCAGGCGTTCGCCCTGGCCGCCGAAGATCACCGTATGGTCGCCGACGGCGTCGCCCGCCCGCAATGCCATCACCGCGATCTTCTCTGCCGGCCGCACGCCGGTTATCCCTTCACGCCCGTAGATCGCGGCGGCGGCGAAGTCCTGCCCGCGCGCCTGCGCGATCAACCTTCCCAGCGCGACCGCAGTGCCGCTGGGCGCATCGATCTTCGTGCGATGGTGGATCTCCATCACCTCGGCGTCGAAGTCGGGCAGGATCGCGGCGACTTCGGCGACGATCTTCATCAGCACGTTGACGCCCACGCTCATGTTGGGCGCGATCACGGTACGCGTGCGCGGGGCGATCACGCGCGCGCGCGCCTCCATCTCAGGTGTGAAACCGGTGGACCCGACGACGATCGCGGCGCCGTTGTTGGCCGCGATTTCCAGATGTTCGAGCGCGGCGCCGGCGTTGGTGAAATCCAGCGTGACGGTGTCAGGACGGGCGAGCGCGGCGTAGTCGGTGGTGATCGCGACGCCTAACCTACCTGCGCCTGCGACTTCGCCCGCGTCACGGCCGAGCGCGGCGACGCCCGGCGCCTCCAGCGCGCCGGCGAGGTGATGGGTCTTGTCGGCGGCGACCAACGAGACCAGCAGCCGGCCCATCCGGCCAGCCGCTCCAGCCACGATAAGGTTAGCCATCGTCGCCTCCGTCGCGTCGGCCCTTTCCAGTTGCGAGCGGCCCAGCCCCCAACCGCCTTAAGGGCGGGTCAGGATTGCTCCGCGTGTCGCCGTGAGGGTACGGACCTCAGCTTGCGGGGGCCGCGGGCGCGGCGGCGCCACCGCCGGCCGCGGCTGCCTTGCCGTGGGCGGCCTTCCAGTGCTCTTCGCACAGGCTGCCGCGAAAGCGCCGCTTGCGGCACTTCTCCGTGGTGCAGGTCTTGTAGCGCGGCTTGGGCATCTCGCCCGCGCGCCACAGCCGGTAATGTTTGCGGCAGTAGTGCTTCGCGATCGCCTCGCGGTTGCAGTCCTTGGCTTTGCAGGTTCCCTTGTTCGCCATCAATGTTTCTCTTGAGGGCCGCGCCTAAAATTCGGCTTTCAGCTCGCGGCTCAGCAGTTCCTCGACCATAGCGTTTGCCGCCGCGCCTTCATAGAGGACCCGGCAGACCGCGGCGACGATCGGCATCTCGACGCCCATGCGCTGGGCGAGGCGGCGGATCGCGCGCGCGTTGGACATCCCTTCCGCCACCGGGCGCCCGCCCGCTGCGCCGTGTTCCGACTCCGTGCTTGCGCCGGCGGGCTCGCCACGTCCGATCCTGAGCCCCAGCGCACGGTTGCGCGAGAGTTCGCCGGTACAGGTCAGGACGAGATCGCCCAATCCCGCCAGCCCCGCCATCGTTTCCGCACGTCCGCCCGCGCTCGTCGCAAGCCGCCCGACCTCGGCCAGGCCGCGGGTTATCAGCGCGGCACGCGCGCTGGCCCCGAGCTCGAGCCCGTCGCAGATGCCAGCGGCGATCGCGATCACGTTCTTGGCCGCGCCCGCCAGCTCGACACCGACGACGTCGGTGCTGCGATAGACCCGCAGCGAGCGCGAGGCGAACAGCTCCTGCACGTCGCGCGCGACCGCATCGTCGCGGGCGGCGGCCACCACCGCGGCCGGTTTGCTGCGCGCCACCTCGGCCGCGAACGAGGGGCCGGAGAGCACCGCGACGCGGCTGACAGCGGGCGCCGCCTCGGCCAGCATCGCGCTCATCGTTTTGAGCGAGCCGTCTTCGATCCCCTTGGCGACGCTGACCAGCGTGGTATGCGCGCCGAGGGCGGCGCCGACCGGCGTCATCGCGGTCCGCGCGAAACCCGACGGCACCGCCATCACGACGACCTCGGCCGTGCCCGCCGCTTCCACCCATCGGTCGCTCAGGGCGAGCGCCGCGGGCAGCGGCACGCCCGGTAGGTAGGCCTCGTTCTCGCGCCGCGCGCGCATCGCGGCCGCATGCTCCGCGCGGCGCGCGCACAGCGTCACGCGATGGCCTGCGCGGGCCAGGCCGACGGCGATCGCGGTACCCCATGCACCGGCGCCGAGGACCGCTATTGCGCTCATATCCCGATTGTGCGCCGCAGTCGGCGCGCACGCTACGCGACCGAGCGGACAGCGCGGTACAGCGGCTCCAGCTCGCGGTAGGCGTCGAGCAGCTCGGCGCGATCCAGGCGCAACGCCTCGCGCACGTTCCAGCCGAAGCCGAGGTCGATCCCGCCGGTTTTCTTGCTCAGCGCCTGCGCAAGCTCATCGAAAAGCTCCTGGCCGGCGGTCGCGGAGGAGGGTAGGGTGCTGAAGTCCCACTTGTCATAGCGTGCGATCGCAGTGCCACGCAGCGCACGCGCAAGTTCGCCGGCGCGGCTTCTGATCGCGCGCGCCATCTGCGGCCGCCGGTCGGCCTCCGACTTGACCACCACGCGCGCATGGAGTCCGGCGCCCGACACGCACAGCGCAAGATAGCCGTAGCGCTTGTAGCCCTTGGGCGAGGGACCGAAGGCGGCCCACGTCTCGGGCGGCGGATTCACGGTGCGGCGCGCGTGCTTGGCGACATGCGGGAAAAATTCGAGATGGAGCTTGCGCGCCAGCTCGGGCGCCAGTTCCTCGCCCAGTCGCAGCAGCTTGGGCCGCACATGCGCATAAATCTGCTGCATCCGCTCGTTGAAGCCCTCGACCTTGAAGACCGCGAAGTCGGTCGGAGTGAACCCCAGGCCTGCCATGTCTCCACCGTTCCCGATAAAAGGTTTGATTCGGCGCCAGGCGCGGGCGGTTAGCCGCGCGCCGCGCGGTAGCCCACGATCGCGGCCTCCCAGTTGCGGCCGTCGAAATGATCGCGCGCGAGGCCGGTCAGGTCGAGGCCCTCCAGGCAGCGCGCGTTGACGTCAATCTTGTCGGGGTCGGAGCGCGGGATGTAGAACGGTGCGCATCCGCACGTCGGGCAGAAGTGGTGGCGGGCGACGCCGGTGTTGAAGGTGTAGGTGGCGAGGTGGGACTCCGGCGTCCGCAGGCGGAAGCGCTCGCGCGGGACAATCCAGTGCAGATAGCCTTTCTTCGCACAGATCGAGCAGTTGCACTCGCTCACCCGCTCGGGACGCCCCTCGACCTCGAACGCGATACGTCCGCAATGACATCCGCCGCGCGAGACCTCCGCGCTCATCGATCGTCCTCCGCCGCTCGCTTTCTTTTATGGAATCGGAACCAGGGAGAGCTTAGCCCGTTTTGCGCCGGGGCCCAAACCCGCCTCAGGAGAAGAGCTCGGGGACGTGCTGGCTGAGGAAAACCAGCCCCTGGTAGGAGTAATGGACGCCCGCGATCGCGGTCACCCCAGCCGTCAGGTACAGCAGCGCATACCAGCTAGTGACGCCGAGACCGAAGTTCCCGGTGAGCGCGCCGATCACGCATGCGATCTGGAGCACAGTAGTCAGCTTGCCGAAGATGCTGGGGCGCACCGGGAAGCGCTCGCTTGAGGTGAACGAGATCATCAGGTAGCCGAGCAGCAGGACCACGTCGCGCATCCCGGCCACGATCAGCAGCCACGGCGGCAGGCGATGATTGATCGTCAGCATCACCAGTCCACTCAGCAGCAGCATCTTGTCCGCGAAGGGGTCGAGGATCGCGCCCAGCTCGGTGCGGATGTCGAGGTAGCGCGCCACCGTGCCGTCGAGCGCGTCGGTCAGCGCGGCGATGCCGAAAACGTACAGCGCCCCTCGGTCGCGCTCCTTGCTCATCAGTACAAGGAACACCGGCACCAGGCCCAGGCGGCACAGGGTGATGATGTTGGGGGCCTTGAGCAGCTGCCCCAGGCGCACACGGGCGAACGTGGGCGGCGCCTGCTCCGGCCTTGGCGAGGGCGTAGTAGTCATCGCGCCCCCCTATTGTTGGACGTGCAGATAGCTCAGGCAATCGCCGCCTTGCGCAGCCGCCCGGCCAGCGGCGCACTGACCCGCGCATGCAGGGCGACCGTGCCGTCTCGGTACTCTTCGCCCAGCACCTCGCCGTCGCGCCGCGCCATCGCGATCAGGTCGCCACGTCCGACGGGCAGGGTGACCGCGATCTCCTCGCGCCAGCCGGCAAAGCGGCGCGCCAGCGCGCCGCGCAGCGTGTCGAGTCCGCGGCCGCGCAGGGCAGAAATCGTGACCACCTCGGCGTCTGGTGACGGCCGGATCGTGTCGGCCGGCAGCAGATCAACCTTGTTCATTACGACGATCCGCGGCCGCCCGCCCGCGCCGATTTCCTCCAGCACGCGATCGACGACTTCCATCCGCTCCGCCGCCAGCGGCGAACTGACGTCAACCACGTGCAGCAGGAGGTCCGCCGTGCGCACTTCCTCCAGCGTTGCCTTGAACGCCTCGACCAGCATGTGCGGCAGGCGATGGATGAAGCCAACGGTGTCGGCCAGCATCACGGTCGCGCGGTTAGGCAGGCGCAGGCGGCGGATGGTCGGATCGAGGGTGGAGAACGGGCGGTCGGCGGCCTCGACCCCGGCCTGAGTCAACGCGTTCATCAGGGTGGATTTGCCGGAGTTGGTGTAGCCGACCAACGCGACGGTCGGATACGGGACTTCGATTCGGCGCCGGCGCTGGACCGCGCGCGTGCGTTCCACCTCGCGCAGACGCGCGCGCAGCCGGGTCAGCCGCTCGCGTACGCGCCGGCGGTCAACTTCAAGCTGGGTCTCACCGGGGCCGCGGGTGCCGATCCGTCCGCCGCCGGCGCCCGCACCCGCGGCCTGGCGCGAAAGGTGGGCCCACTGGCGGGTCAGGCGCGGCGCGAGGTAGCTGAGCTGCGCGATCTCGACCTGGAGCTTGCCCTCCAGCGTGCGCGCGCGCTGGGCGAAGATGTCGAGGATGAGCTGGCTGCGATCGAGCACGCGCAGGCCGAGTTCCTTCTCGAGGTTGCGCGCCTGGCCGGGGCTGAGCGCGTCGTCGAAGATCGCCAGCGTCGCGCCGCGCTCGCGCGCCAGCTCGCGCAGCTCGGCGACCTTGCCGCGCCCGATGAAAGTGCGCGGGTCGGGGCTTCTAAGGCGCTGGCTGAGCGTGGCCGAGACGTCGGCGCCGGCGCTATGCGCCAGCGCGTCGAGTTCGGCGAGTGAATCTTCGCTGGTGATCGCGCCGTTCGCTCCGGCCAGCTCGATGCCGACCAGGACGGCGCGCTCAGCTTCTTCGACGGTGGGGGTCGGCGTGAAACCCAGAAGGCAAACCTCGTTCGATTTCCGCTACCAGTCTATCAGAGATCGCCGTCTCAGGGGCAGGGCGGAGCCCTTCAGTTAGCGACGGCGCGCTCGGCGATCAACTTGTCCACTTCGAGCTTGAGCCGGCCGAGCACTTCGCCGTAGCGGAAGTTGCCCAGCTTGCGGTCTTTGCGCTTGAGGTTCACCGTGGTCGGGCCGCACCACAGGCCGAGGTCGGCGTCGTCGGTTTCGCCCGGCCCGTTCACCCGGCATCCCATCACCGCGATCGTGATCCGATGGCGCGCGGCGTATGCGGTAATCTCCTTGACCTGCTGCGCCAGCTCGACGAACTTCTCGTTCTCCACCCGCGAGCACGACGGGCACGAGATGATGTTCAGCCCGGTGCCGAAGTCGGGCACCGAGATGAAGCGGCCCTCGGCGACGTCGCTGATGATCTGATGGCCGACCACGACCTCCTCGTGCTTGCGCTCGTTGGGCAGCGTGAGCGAAACGCGCAGAGTGTCGCCGATGCGTTGGGCGAGCAGCTTCTCGAACGCGATGCGGGTCTTGATGATGCCGTCGGGCGGCAGCCCTGCCTCGGTGACACCGAGATGGAGCGGGACGTCGGGACGGCGCGCGGCGAAGCGGCGGTTGGCTTCGAGCACTTTGGCCGGGTCGGAGTCCTTGAGCGAGACCACGAAGCGCTCGAAGCCGAGCTCGTCCATCAGCTCGCAGTGCCAGACCGCTGATTCGACCAGCGCGGTCAGCTGGTCGCCCGGATACCTTTCCACAAACGCCGGCGCGACCGAGCCGCAGTTGACACCGATGCGGATGGCGAGGTTGTAAGCGCGCGCCACCTCGACCAGCCATCGCACCTTCTGCGGGATGCTCTTGGACTTCTCGATATGGTGCAGGTGGCCCGGGTTGTAGCGGATCTTGTCGACGTACGGACCGACCTTGTCGGCGATCCGGTAGTTTTCCTGGAGATCGACCGAGAGCACCACGCCGGCGGTCTGCGCGCGAATCTCCTTGAGTGCGGCGACCTCTTTTTCGTTGTCGAGCGCGATGCGCACGATGCCGGCGCCGGCGCGCGCGAGCTGATGGGTCTGGGCGATGGTCTGGTCGACGTCCATCGTGCGCGTCGCGCACATCGACTGCACCACCAGCGGCGCGTCGCCGCCCACTTTCAGTCCGCCGATATCGATCTGCCGCGTCGTGCGGCGGCTTGTCCCTGCCTGCTCCATCGCGCCGATTCCGCCTCCACCCGCTCTAGTGATTGTGGCCCTCGTGGCCGTGCGCTTCGGCGATCGCCTTGCGCTGCTCATCGCTCACCGCCATCGCGATCGACGAATGGGCGAACGGCGCGCCCGCGCGCAGCGCCATCGCGACGAACGCAGCCTCGGCGATCTCCTCGTCGGTCGCGCCCTGCTTGATCGCGCGCTTGACGTGGTCCTCGATGCACCACGGGCAGGCGGTGACGTGCGCCGCGGTGACTGCCATCAGCTCCTTGGTCTTGGCCGGCAGCGCGCCGTCCTTGAACACCGCCTGGTCCCAGTCCATGAAGCCCTTGAACAGATCGGGCTTGAGTTGGCGCAGCTTGCGCAGGCTCTTGATCGTTTCCTTGGCAAAGAAGTCGGGCATGACGTTCTCCCCGTGCGAGCGCGGATTCTCCGGCGACCTGAAGCCGGACAGCTACCCCCCGAACTATAACAGGAATCCCGCGGCTTTTGCTCACCGCGCGCTCGATCCTGCTGCGACCGATGTTGCCACGCCGCCGCTGGCCTCGCATAACTCGCGGGCGTAGGCTCTGCGCGTTAGAGGCGGTTGCTAATCCATTAGGCGGTGATTCTCTTGCAATGCTTCATTGGCGTCACTATGGTCGGCTAGAGCGCCGTGAGCTACAGGGGACGTAACTCGCGGCCATCGGGGAGACAGGCGGCTTAATTGGGGGAGCCTCCGCCTCGGAGCGGCGTCCGCCGCGCCGGCAGGGGCGAGGAGTCGCAGCTATGCGCCAGCGCAATCAGGCGGTTGACCCGTCAGATTCGTTCAACGCGTCGGACCTCATCCTGCCCAGCCAGTTCTTCGAACTCGTCGGCAAGACCCGCTTCAGCTGCGAGCAGCGGCTGATGCTCGCGGTGCTGGCCGACGCGATCAATATCCTGCACGATTGGCGTGCCGCGGCGAGCGTTCGCAAGCGGCGACTGTTTGCCGAAGCGGCGCGCTGGGTGATGGCGCATGGGAGCAATGTCCCCTTCAGCTTCGACAACGTCTGCGACGCGCTGGAGATCAATCCGGATGCGTTGCGCCGGCGCCTTACCGCGATGATCACCGACGGAGGCGCCAATTCGCGTCTGCCGCTTGGCCGTTTGCGGCTTAAGGAAGCCGGCCGCCTCCAGCATATGACCGTCAATCGGAGGCGGCGGCTGCGCGCGCGCGCCCGCGCCGCGCTGCACGCCCGCCGCGCCTAGCCGCAGCCTGTTGCGTCCCCGCCCCCGCTCCCTCCGTCTTGCGGCCGAGCGGGAACGACCGCCGCGGACCGTCCGCGCAAGCTAATCTTAAGGAAAATGAGGTTCTTTTAGGGTTTTTGCGCCTCATTTGACTGCGGCGCCATGACCTTCCTATGATGCTGGCGGGAGAGGGCCGGAGCACCGGCCGTCCGGAACGTCCGGGCGCGACCGCGCTGCAGGGGAGGGGATTGGGAATGCGGATGCCGGCTCTGTCGTGAGCTCCCATGAGAAGTCGTCGGAGGTTTTTGCGGCCGTGCGAATGATCGTTCCTCCCATTGTCCATCGCAGAGCGATCGATCGCGACTTCGTAACGTTTTTCCGCGAGCATCGCGCCTCGGCTTTTCGCCGCGCCCTCGCGGCCTTCTGCAACTACTACGGCGTCAGGCGCCCGACTATCGAGTGGTACGAGTACCTCGACTGGGGCAAGACCGCAGGCAAGACCTTCGAGGACGGGCGCATCCACCTCGTCCATCCCGAGAACTGGAAGCGCGGGCGCATCTACAACAGCGAGCGGATGTGGATCCAGATGGTCTATCACGAGATGGGCCATTACCTGTTCTGGACCGACGCCGAGCGCAAGGCCGACGCGTTTGCGCTCCGGATGGTGCGCGGATTGCGGCGCTCCGCCGAGCGCCGCGCGCGGCCGCGCGGGTTGACTCGCGTGATGCGCCGCATCGGCGCTGCGCGCCGCCGAGCCGCATCATTTGCCCAGCGCGCGGCGGGCGCAGCGATGCGCCGCGCGGGCTCGTCCTCGGCGCGCCGGCGGCGGACGCGGCTACGCGCCGGCGGCGCGCGCGCGGGGCGTCGGATGCGCCGCGGATAAGCCTCTTCGCGCCCGACAGGTCGGCTGCGACGCACGTTACTCCGCGGTTCGCCCTCCACTTCCTCGAACTCAGTGGGGGCGGACTCCCCCGCCCGCCGTCCGCAAACACCTCGCACAGGCTGCGCTCTGGCGGCTAAGATAGGGCCTGCGATGGCGCACAAGCCGAACGTGGAGAATCGATGGTGGGTCGAAACCACCGTCAAGCGGCCGCGGCAGACCAGACCCGAGGCGGCGCAGCCTGCTGAGGAACAGACGATTGAGCACGCCCCCGACTCTGAATTAGTCGCTCGCTTCTATTCGGTGGCAAGGGGCTATGAGCAGGAGCGGGCCAAGGAAGACCTCACCGATAACAACCTCAGGATCGCGCGCGCGGCCAACCCGCAGCCTGGCCAGTGGGTCTACGTCCCAATGACCGAGGAGCATTACCCCGAGCGGCTGATCAAACGGGTCAAGGACGAATTCCGCCTGCCGCGCGAGGCGCGCGGCGTGTTGCTCGACCACGGCCGCCTGGTGCGCCTGCTGATCTGCGGCCCGCAACTCGAAGACTGGATGATCGACGTGACGCTGGGCGAGGAGCCGTCGGTGGACGTTTACGTGTGGAACACGATGCAGCGCGAGCGGCTGTTCCGGCGCGCCGAGGAGGCGCTGCGCCAGGCGCGGCGCTGGGCGCTCAGCCTGCTCCAGCATCCGCCCCAGCGCGACGACCCCTTCCGCGGCGCGCTGCTGTAGGGGGCACCTACGAGAATTGAAGCATAGAGGGCGGAATCTCAGGCTCCGCCCTCGGAGATTACCGAGGGCGGAGCCGTTCCGGAGTGGCTCAGGGGTTTAGTGAATTGGCGTGTACCTTCGTAGCGGTGCTGGAATCGGTATCGATGGAACAGGTTTCTGTGCCGCCGGAGACCAGCGCGCAGGGGGCCGGCGTTGCGTAACCTTTGCCGGAGATATCGTTGTTGATAATCTTGTCGTTGACTCCGCTGTCCAACACGCCGGCCTGGTAGCCATCGGGAGAGCCGTTGCCGCTGACATTGGTGATCTGGCCGTTAGTTATGGCGTTGTTGATCGCCTTGTTGTTGGTCGCTGTGGTCGGGACGGTCGTACAGGTTGGGTTGTAGTTCGCGAGCGCGACACCGATGTCGTTTCCGTCGCCGGACGTCGAATCGCCGACGATGTTCTTGACGATTTGCACACCGGTGGTTAGCAGGGAATTCTCGAAGAAGTCCTGGCAGCCGCCGAATATCAGGATCCCTGCCGACGACGCGTCGTTTGCCCCCGTATACGCATTACCAGTGACGGTGTTGCGCGTCACCTGTCCGGTCGCACCAAAGGCGATCTCGATCCCGTTCTGAGCGATGCGGTTGGTCGGTCCCTCACCCTTTACCGTGTTGCCGCTGATCGTGGCGGCCGCGCCCGGACCCTTAACCGAGATTCCGTTCTTCTGGTACTGGGAGACGTAGTTGCCTGAAACCGTCCCGGTCGCGCTCGCTCCGGGTGCGAAAGCGTAGTAGGTGATAGCGTCGCCGTGCTGGCTACCGCTTAGCGGATTGTCGCCGATCTCGGACACGGTGCTGTTCGTCACGTCCACAGCGGTGGCCCCCGGCGTGCACGTGGCGCCCCCGCAATCGCCCGCGACGAGCACGCCATAATAGGTCGCGCCCGAGATCGTGGCGCTATCCACAGCCCCGCTGGCGCCGGGTCCATAATAGACGCCGATGTCGCAGCCCGTTGCGTCGAGCGGGCCGGTGACCGTGCCGGGCGGATTGACTACCGCCGCTGTGAGTTCGTGGCCATCCTGGTAGAAGCCGGTGTTTGCGCAGGCGGCGTACGCGCCCGACGCGGCCAGCGTCAGCGTCGCGATCGCCGCGAGTACCGGCGAAAGATTCTTCTTCATCATGGTTGTTTCCCTCCAAGTACCTGTGCGATGCGTGGCTGGCTGCCGATGAGCCCATGGGAGGCTTCGGCAGGCCGAATTTTCGCGGAAATTTCCGTACCACTCGCAGCAAAAGGAGGGGCGCGCTTTCCAGAATGCGACACCTGTGATCGCATCTTTCACCCAGACCCGTTAGCGATCGCTAGGCACAGCCAAAAATCTCTATGTTAAGGTTGAAAAAGACCAGAAGAGATCAGCAATACACGTACAGATAAGAGAAACCTGGCTGAGCATAGCTATGCTATTATGGAGTCTTAAGGAGAGTTTCTGCAAGCTAAAAGTGCGTCAATGCCAATATCCTCGCAAAGGCGCGCACGGGCGGGATGCGGCGGAATCTTTGCTGCCTGCCGCAGCACCGGAAAGTCCGACGGGGCAGATAAGATGGCGGGCGCAGAGGCCCGCCCCACTGGAAGGGAGACCTATCGCGCGCACGGCGCCCGCCCCACTGAGGTAAGGCGCACGGGCGGCAGGCCCGCCTCAGTTGGACGAAGAGCCCTTCGACGGCCGTGGAAGCCGCTTCAGCGAATCAGGGGAACTCGACGCTGGCGGTGCCGATCACCAATCGATCGGCGTCTTCGTTCTCGATCCACACGTCGATCTCGACTCGTTTCTCCTTGGGCTCGACGTGGGTGACGAAGCCGTTGAGCGTGATGGTGTGGTCTGGCTGCACGGGCTGGCGGTAGGTGGTCCCCAGCCGCGCAAGGCGCGCGCCGCTGTGGCCGATCCAGTCGGTGACCAGGCGCGAGAGCAGGCCCAGGCTTAGATTGCCCGGAGCGATCATCCCGGGCAGCCCTTCTTTGCGCGCGCCCTCGTCGTCGGTGAATCGCGGCACGTCCATCCCGCACGTGCGCGCGTAGGTCCGCACCTGGTCCTTGCTCAGGTAGAGCTCCTGCGGGCCGAGGGTATCGCCGACCTGGACGGCGTCGAATGTGGTGGCAGAATTGGGCATCTTCGATTGTCGATTCAGGGCCGGTTCATGAAGCGATGGTCGATGTGCGCGACGACTTCGCCCCGCTGGTTCTGCACGGTCGAGCGCACGACCACGAACACCATCGAGCCCGAGCGCCCGGTCTTCTCGTAGATCTCCTTGACGTGGGAGCTGAGCGTGATGCGGTCGCCGGGACGGATCGGGGCGTGGAACTCGACGTCCTTGCCGGCGTCGAAACCGGCGCGCCCGAAGCGCGGCACGTGGGTGAAGAAGTGGCGGCCGTTGCGGAAGGTGACCGCGTAGGAGGGCGGCGCCACGAGGCCGCCGAACGGACCGCGCTGCGCCGCCGCCTCGTCGGTATAGAGCGGATTGCTCTCGCCGAGCGCGGCGCAGAATCTGCGGATGTCCTCGGCGCTGACGTGGACCGGGTCGGTCACTTCGAAGACTCTGCCGATCAGTGCCGGATCGTAATCAACCATCTTCCCTCGCTTCGACCGGCACCGCCGCCGCCACCGGCTTGCGCCGGGGGCGGAAATCGACCGGTTCGTACTTGCCCTCGCGCAGCTCGCGCACGAGGTCGTCCATCGAGCGGAGGTCAGCCTCGAAGCGCGTCGCGCACAGCGCGATGAGGCTCACCAGATGGCTGTCGGAGCCGCCGATCGCGCGGTAGCCGTAGCGGCGCACCAGCTCGTGACTGCGTTCGTCCTCGCCCTTGCGCGAGCCGCCGTTGAGCACCTCGACCGCGACGACATTTTCGAGCGGCGGGCGCGTGCTGTAATGTTCGCACAGGCCGACGGTCGGGCGTCCGGGATGGCACGGCACGGCGATCCCGCCCATCCGCCAGACCTCGTCGATCAGCTCTTGGGCGGGCAGGCGGACGTTGGCGAAGTCGAAGCGCCGGGTCATCTCGTCGTTGACGCCGAAGACCAGCACGTGGCCGTAGTCGGTTTCGACTTCCGAGGCCTTGAGCACCATCAGGCCGAACTTGTCCTCGAGCGCGCGGTAGTCCGCGCCCTTGTTGAACTGGCGATGCTCGGTGAGCACGATGCCATCCACCGGACGCTCGGCGCGGCGCAGTCGGATCCAATTGAGGTAGGCCTCCAGTGGCGCGCGGCTGTCCTCCGAGGCTTCGCTATGACTGTGCAGATCGAGGATGGTGGCCACTTAGCCGATGTTCCTCTTACCTCGCCGGGCGAAACTTAAGCAGTGTCACTTCGGGGGTGACGTCCTCAAACACCGCCTCGACGGGCATCCCTATTTTAACCTCATCGGGCTTGCACTCCACAAGATTGCTCAGGACCTTGAGCCCCTCGGCGAGCTCGACGTAGGCCATGATGTAAGGCAGCGACTCGCGAAAGCCCGGCGCCTGGTTCTGGTAGGTAGCGGTGAAAGTATAAACCTTGCCGCGCCCCGTGCAGCGCACCCATTCAGTGCGCGAGCTGAGGCAGCTGGTGCACAGCGCGCGCGGATAGTAGCGCAGGTCGCCGCAGTCGCGGCACTTCTGGACGTAGAGCTCGTGGCGCGCCAGCGCCTCCCACCACGGGCGGCTCTCCTCGTCGATGCGCGGCAGGGGCTTGGCGTACTTCTTCCTGTCCTTGTCGTCGGCCATGGTCGGATTCCCGCCTCACTGGTTGGTCAGGATGAGCGTGGCGCCGGAGTGGCGCGTGCCCAGCGCGCCGCCGGTGCCGTGGCACAGCGCGATCCTGCAGTCCTTGACCTGGCGTGGGCCGCATTCGCCGCGCAGCTGCTTGACCGCCTCGATCACCAAAAAGATGCCGCGCATTCCCGGATGGTTGGACGACAGCCCGCCGCCGTCGGTGTTGATCGGCAGCGCGCCGTCGTAGCGCAGGCGCCCGCCGCTTACGAAGGCGCCGCCCTCGCCGCGCTTGCAGAAGCCCAGGTTCTCCAGCGTCATCAGCACGGTGATGGTAAACGAATCGTAGATCATCGCCATGTCGATGTCGGCCGGAGTCAGCCCGGCGCGTTGGAAGGCGAGCCGGCCCGACTGTGCTGCGGCCATCTCCATGAAGTCGCGCTGGCCGCGCGCCGGATGGCGCACGGTCTCGCCGCAGCCGAGGATGTAGGCCGGCTTCTTCTTCAGATCGCGCGCGCGCTCGGCCGAGGTCACCACCAGCGCGCCGCCCCCGTCGCTGATGATGCAGCAGTCGAGCAGGTGCAGCGGCGAGGAGATGATGCGCGAGGCGAGCACGTCGTCTACCGTGATCGGGTCGCGGTACTTGGCCGCCGGGTTCATCGAGGCATGCAAACGCATCGTGACTGCGATCTCGGCGAGCTGCTCCGAGGTGGTGCCATAGTCGTGCATGTGGCGCTGCGCCATCATCGCGTACGCGCCCACCGTGGTCGGGCCAAAGGGGACCTCGTACTGGTCGCACGGGTCGCCGCCGCCGCCCGCCCCGCCGGTGCCGATCGCGAAGCGCTGCGAGGCGGCCGTCGAGCCATACACCACCACGCACACCTCGCACAGCCCGGCGGCGATGGCGGCGGCCGCATGCGCGGTCTGGGCGACGAAGGACGAGCCGCCGATCGAGGTTGAATCGACGAAATTGGGGGTCAGATTCATGTAGTCGCAGAAGCCGACGATCCCCATCCCGCTCATCCCCATGCCGGTGGTGCAGACGCCGTCGACGTCGCCGATCTTGAGGCCGGCGTCGTCGAGCGCGCCGCGCACGCTCTCCGCCATGATCTGAAACATGCTCTTGTTCGGCGCAAAACGGGCGGGATGCTCATAGACGCCGGCCAGCGCGGTCTTGCGGCTTAGGCTCATCACACGCTCCTGGCTTATTGGGCGAGAAAACTCTCCAGCGCCGCGCTGGTCTCGGCCGCCTGCTCGTTGGGCAGATGATGGCCGGCGTTGGCGACGACGCGGAGCTGGGCGCCGCGGATGCGGCTGCGGATGAACTCGGCGTCGGCGGGCGGCGTGATCGGATCGTCGGCGCCGGCGAGAATCAGGGTGGGCTTGTCGATGCGCGCGATCTGCTCGCGCAGGTCGCACGCGTTGCAAGCGAGGATGTCGGTGTAGCGCACGCGCGGGTCGGTCTGGATTTGCTCCATCCAACCCTCGCGGATGATCTCAAAGTGGTCCTTGATCGTGGCCGGCGAATAGCCGTCGGTGACGAAGGCCTGCGGCGCGCGCCCCATCGCGACCGCACGCAACCCTTCGACGCGCGCGGCCGGGATATTGAACTTGGCCGCGGTCACCACCGGCACGATCGCTTCGACCCGTGCCGGGTAGCGCAGCGCCATGTCCATCGCGATCGCGCCGCCCATCGAGCGCCCGCCGATCACCGCCGAGCGGATGCCGACGGCGTCCATGAAGGCGACGGTGAAGTCGCTGTAGTCCTGGATGGATTTCAGTCCCTCGACGCCGGAGGAGCGGCCGTGCGCGGGGAAATCGATCGCGAGCGGGCTGTGCGAGCGGCCGAGATGTGCGAGCTGATTGTGCCAGGTGTGGCCGTTGGAACCCGCGCCGTGGAGCAGGATAAGCGTGCGCCCGCGGCTGAAGTCCGGCGCGACGTCGGGCAGGGTGGTCCGGCCCACATAATAGTAGTAGGTGGCGCAGCCCTGCACTTCCACGTACTTGGTCGGCATCGTTGCGAGCACTCTCCGGGGCTTGTTTGCGCTTAGCTATTCGCAACCGCGAGCGGTTGTCAAACCCGCGGCGGGCGCGCGCACAGTCGAGCGCCTGCGCGGAGCATCGGCCGTAAAACGTTCAATACCACATCACTGCGCCGGCCGACGCAGGAATACGTCCGCAAGTTTGGTTGGCCCGGAAGGTCTCTAACGACGGGCGCGACGGCGGGCGCGGCGCGCCCGGCGGCGAGGCGGAACGCCGGCGGCGCGGCCGGCCTGTTCGCGCTCCCACTGTTCGATCGCTTCACGACTGAACCGCCAGTTGCTGCCGACGCGGAAGCCGGGCAGCCGACCTTGCCTGAGCAGGCGATAGATGGTGGTCGGATGGACGCGCAGGTGCTCGGACAGTTCTTTGATCGTGAAGATCTGGTCTGCTTGCGCCATATGTTGGCTCTTCCTCAGTGGCAAACCCCCTTTGCCAGCGCGCTCATGCGGAGCCGCAACTTCGTAAGCACAGCCTCTGCCGCAGAATTAGGCGAGTCAAGCAACTTCTGATTGAAGCCGCTTTGAAGCGCGCATCAGAACTTTAGCCTGCAACTGCGCAGAGGCATCTTTAGGTCGTTTTTGAGGTGATTTAGCCCGCTAATCGTTGAGCGACGGGAAGCGAAAAATGTTCTGCGCCGCCCGCTCCGGTCGGGCCTGCGACGGTTGGCGCGCCGGCACGCCCTTCGGCTAACTTGAGGGGCGCACGGGCCAGCAGCGGCCTGCGCCCAACCTCTTCGCGACACGGGTGGCAACGCGATGGCGTACGAGATGATCGAGGTCAAAGACGAAGGAGCGATCGCATGGCTTACGCTCAACCGGCCGCGCTCGCTCAACGCGCTTAACTCGGCGATGGTGGAGGAGCTGCACGACTACTTCGGCCGGCTGGCCGCCGACCGCAATACTCGCGTGGTCGTTATGCGCGGCGCCGGGCGCGCGTTCTGCGCCGGACTCGACCTCAAGGAGCACAGCGGCGGCCGCCCGGGCGACGATTCGCTGGGCGGTTCCACCAGCGCCACGCTCGAGGTCCAGCGCCGGATCAGCAACCTGGTGATCGCGATGCGCCGGTTGCCGCAGCCGTTCATCGCGGCCGTGCGCGGACCGGCCAGCGGCGGCGGCTTCGCGCTCGCGATGGCGGCCGAGGTGCGAGTGGCCGGCGCGTCGGCGCGCTTCAACGCGGCCTTCATCCGCATCGGGCTGAGCGGCTGTGATATGGGGATCAGCTACACGCTGCCGCGCGCGGTGGGTACCTCGGTCGCGTGCGAGCTGCTGCTGACCGGCCGCTTTATCGACGCCCAGCGCGCGTTGCACACGCGCCTGGTTTCGGAGGTTGTGCCCGATGCCGAAGTCGACGCCGCCGCCGGGCGGCTCGCGCGCGAGATGGCCGAAACCTCGCCGCTGGGGCTCAGCCTGACCAAGGAGTGCATTCACGCCAACGTCGATGCGGCCGGGATCGAGCAGGCGATCGCGATGGAGGATCGCAACCAGGCGCTGTGCGTGCGCGCGGGTTACCTCGCCGAGGGCGCCCGCGCGTTCGTCGAAAAGCGCAAGCCCCGTTTTGCCGCACGCGCCTGAGCGCGCCAGGGCCGCCGCATGCGCGTTGCTGAGCTTGGCGCTGGTCGCCGCGGTGCTGGCGCGCGCCGTGGCCGCGCCGGCCGCGGAAACTCCGGCTCAAGGCACAGCCCGGTCGATCGCCGTGCAACAGGGGCAATTTTTGTCCGACGGCAAGCCGGTCGAGGATTTCTACTGCGCTCCCGCGGGCGCCGGCGCCCATCCGGCGGTCATCCTGCTCCATGGCGCGGTGCCGCGCGGCGCGGGCAACGCGGCGTTCGCGGCGACATGCCGCGCGTTGGCGGCGGCCGGCTACTACACGATGTTCGTCGAATACTACAGCCAGGCTGGACCCGCGCATCCGGGGGATCCGCCGGCCGGCGGGCGGCGTTTTGCTCCGTGGGTCAACGCCAACTTCGCGACCTGGACGCAGGAGATCGCGAGCGCACTGGACATGCTGGACCACGATCCGGCGATCGTTCACGGCCGCATCGCGATCATCGGCCACTCGCTCGGCGCGTTCCTCGCGCTGGCGACCGGCGCAACGGAGGGCGAACGGCTGGCGGCGGTGGTCGAGTACTACGGCGGGATGCCGGCAGGCTACGCCCGGCTGGCCGCAAACATGCCGCCCACACTGATCATGCACGGCGCCGACGATCGCTCGGTGCCGGTGCGCTACGCGCATGCGCTCGACGCGATTCTCACGGCGCGCGGCCGTCCGCACGAGATGCACATCTATCCGGGCAAGGGGCACGGCTTCGGGATGTTGCCGCGCGGCGACCCGTGGCTGACCACGCTCGCTTTTCTACGCCGCTATCTCGGAAAGTGAAGGGCCGCATCAACAGCGGCGGCTGACGCGGCTGCCTCGACGGAGCATCAACCATGGCCGAAGAACCGCTTTCGCTCAAAGAAGCCGAAATGGTCGAAATCACGACCGTTCTCGACAACACCTGCGACATGCTGCTGCCCTCCGGCGCGGGCGTGCGCCGCGTCAACCTGGGGCCCAGGTTCGGCGCCAAGGTGCTGCGCGCCGAGCACGGCTTCGCTGCGGTGGTCAAGGTCAGCGGCGCCGGCGGCGCGGAGTCCCTGCTGTTCGATGCGGGGCTCAGCCGCGACGGCCTGATGCACAATCTCGACGTGCTCGAGCTCAAGCCCGCCGAGATGCATGCGATCGCGCTCAGCCACGGACACGCCGACCACACCAACGGGCTGGCCGGGATGGTGCGCCGGCTGGGCGGGCGGCGGATGCCCTTGCTGCTCCATCCCGACGCCCTGCTCGAGCGCAAGGTGGTCCTGCCCGATGGCCACGAGACGCGCCTGCCGCCGCCCGACGCACGCGTGCTGCGCCACGACGGCGTCGAGCTCATCGAGGAGCGCGGCCCTTCCTACCTGCTCGGCAACCTCGTGATGATCACCGGCCAGATCCATCGCACCACCGACTTCGAGACCGGCTTCCCGCTTCATTTCGCCAAGGTCGGCAAAGCGTGGAAGCCCGATCCGTATATCCACGACGACCAGGCGCTGGTGGTCAACGTGCGCGGCAAGGGGCTGGTCGTACTCACCGGATGCGGCCATGCGGGAGTGATCAACACGGTGCGCCAGGCGCAGATTCTGAGCGGCGTCGAGCGCGTGCACGCGATCATCGGCGGCTTCCATCTCTCGGGCCCGCTGTTTGAGCCCGCGGTGGCGCCGACGGTCGCCGCGCTGCGGGCGCTCGCGCCGGCGATGATCGTGCCCGCGCATTGCACCGGTTGGCGCGCGACGCATCTTATCGCGCGCGAGTTTCCCGAGGCTTTTGTGCAGAACAGCGTCGGCACGCGCTTCGTGTTCTCTGCCGCGGCGTGATACCGGGCGCGCCGCATTTTCATTCTCCCGAGGCGGACCTCGGCGCCCGCCCGCGCGCGAATAACGGAGCGGCGAACCCTAGGAACGCTGCGCGGATTTCGTTAGCCTCAAAAGAGCGAGCCTCCGCCCCCGCACGCGAGGCGGGGGCGGACGGCCCTCGGCGCACGCCGCGCCCGCATGAAAGGCGGACCTCCGATGCCGCAGACGATCGAATTGGGCGCACCGCACGCGGCAGGACAAGCGCCGCCGTGCCTGGTGGTGATCTTCGGCGGCGCGGGCGACCTCAGCCATCGCAAACTCCTGCCCGCGCTCTACAACCTCAGCGTCGATCGCGGTCTCCCCGAGCGGATCGCCATCGTCGCCTTCTCGCTGGAGGAGCTCGACGACGAGCGCTACCGCCAATGGGCGCGCGGCGGAATCGAGAAATTTTCGCGCCGCCCGCTAGACGCGGCCCAGTGGCAGAAGTTCGCGCCGCTGCTCCATTTCGTGCGCGGACGCTTCGATCAGGCGGCCGATTTTCAGACGCTTAAGGCGCGGCTCGACGAACTTGACAAGGCCGTCGGCGCAGGTGGCAACCGGGTCTTCTACTTCGCGATCCCGCCCGGCTTTATCGATGCCTGCTGCGAAGGGCTAGGCGGCGCCGGGATGATTCGTCGGCCCGAGGAGCGCGGCGCGTTCACCCGCGTCGTGGTCGAAAAGCCGATCGGCCACGACCTCCAGAGCGCGGCCGAGATCAACAGCCGCCTCGCGCGCTACTTTCACGAGAGCCAGACCTTCCGCATCGACCACTATCTCGGCAAGGAGACAGTGGAGAACCTGATGGTGCTGCGCTTCGCCAACGCGATTTTCGAGCCGTTGTGGAATGCGCGCTTCATCGACCACGTCCAGGTAACAGTCGCCGAGAGCGAGGGCGTCGGCACCCGCGCCGCCTACTACGAGCAGGCCGGCGCGTTGCGTGACATGGTCCAGAGCCATCTGCTCCAGGTGCTGACGATGATCGCGATGGAGCCGCCGCGCACCACCGAGGCCGACGCCGTGCGCGACGCCAAGCTCGAAGTCCTGCGCTCGCTGCGGGCGCCCGACGCCGAGGAAGTCGCGCGCTGGGTGGTGCGCGGGCAGTACGGCGAGGGGCTGGTGGACGGCGACAAGGTCAAGGCTTACCGCGCCGAAGAGCATGTCGCGCCCGACTCCACGGTGGAGACGTTCGTCGCGCTCAAGTGCTATCTCGAGAACTGGCGATGGGCCGGAGTGCCGTTTTATCTGCGCACCGGCAAGCGGCTCCCCAAGCGGGCGAGCGAGATCGCGATCCAGTTCAACAGCGTGCCGCGCGTGCTCTACAACGCCAAGGCGCATCCGCCGCTGGAGGCCAACCGGCTCACCATCCGCATCCAGCCCGACGAGGGGCTCTCGGTGCACATCATCTCCAAGGTGCCCGGCGCGCAATTACGCCTTGCGCCAGTCAAGGTCGATTTCCACTACCTTGCGGCCTCGCCCGAGGCCTATGAGACTCTGCTGCGCGACGTGATGCTCGGCGACCAGACGCTGTTCATGCGGCGCGACACGGTGGAGGCCGCCTGGCGCTTCATCCAGCACATCCTCGACGCCTGGGAGGGCGCGCCGAGCGAGCCGTACCTTTACGCCGCCGGCTCGTGGGGTCCGGTGGAGAGCGCGTTGATGATCGCGGCGGACGGACGCGCGTGGCGCACGTTGTAGCGGGACGCGAAGTTGCGGACGATGACGGAGGGCTGACGACGATGGCGGCGCGGGCCACGGCGACGGTGTTGGCAGGCGACGTCGGCGGCACCAAGATCCATCTCGGCCTGTACCGCGTCGCCGGCGGCAAGCCCGAAATCGTGCGCGACCGGATTTTCCCGACGCGCGATTTCAAGAGCCTCGAAGACACGCTCGCCGATTTTCTCGGCGGACGCGCGACGATCGACGCCGCCTGCTTCGGCGTGCCGGGGCCGGTGATCGGCGGGATTGCACGTCCGGTCAACGTGCCGTGGACGATGGAAGAGCGGGCGCTCGCGCGCGTGCTCGGGGTGTCCGGCGCGCGGCTGATCAACGATCTCGAAGCCACGGCTTACGGGATGCTCTATCTGAAGGAAAGCGAGATCGTCGTGCTCCAGGCGGGTGAACCAGCCCCGGGGCGCGCCCCGATCGCGGTGATCGCGGCGGGCACCGGGCTCGGCGAGTCGGCGCTGCTTCCCATCGAGGACGGGCGGTGGCGTTCGGTGGCGACCGAGGGCGGGCACGTGGACTTCGCGCCGCGCGACCGCCTGCAAACCGAGCTGCTGGAGTTCCTCGCGCGCGAATTCGATCACGTAAGCTATGAGCGCGTACTCTCTGGTCCCGGCCTCGTCAACATCTATCGCTTCCTGCGCGCGCGCGGCCCGGAGCCCGAGCCGCGATGGCTGGCCGAGCGGATGGCGGGCGGAGAAGATGCCGCCGCGGCGATAAGCGAGGCCGCGCTTGCGCGGCGCGACGCGCGATGCGTCGAGGCGCTCGAGATGTTCGTCGCGATTTACGGCGCGGAGGCGGCCAACCTCGCCCTCAAGTACCTCGCGCTGGGCGGGGTGTATGTCGGCGGCGGCATCGCGCCGCGGATTCTGCCGATGCTGACTGCGGCAGAGGGCGGATTTGTGCGCGCCTTTCTGGCCAAGGGCCGGCTCAGCGAGATGCTGGCGAAGATTCCGGTGCGCGTTGCGCTCAACGAGGCGGCAGCGCTTTGCGGCGCGGCGCACTGTGCGATGGAGATGCTCTAGTGGCGCCGCAGCCGGCGCGGACCGTGATCACGATCGGAGGACGTTATGACCGGGCGTGTCAGGGAGATTTTGGATTTCTACCGCTCCGAAAATCCGGGCGTGCTCGCCAACCTGGCGCGGATGCTCAATCACGGCCGGCTCGCCGGCACCGGCAGATTCGTCATCCTGCCGGTGGACCAGGGCTTCGAACACGGCCCGGCGCGGAGCTTCGCGCCCAATCCGCCAGCCTACGATCCGCGCTACCACTTCTCGCTCGCGCTCGAGGCCGGATGCAACGCCTACGCCGCGCCGTTGGGCTTCCTGGAAGCCGGCGCGGCCGAGTTCGCCGGCGAAATCCCGCTCATCCTCAAGCTCAACAACCACGACCTGCTGTACGACGAGCGCGACCCGGCGCCTGCGGTGACCGGCAGCGTTCGCGACGCGCTGCGCCTGGGATGCGTCGCGGTCGGCTTTACCATCTACCCGGGCTCCGCGCAGCGCGGGCGCATGTACGAGCAGTTGCGGGGGATCGCCGAGGAGGCCAAGGCGCACGGGCTGGCGGTGGTCGTGTGGTCGTATCCGCGCGGCTCGGGGCTCAGCCACGACGGCGAAACCGCGCTCGACGTGGTCGCCTACGCGGCGCAGATCGCGGCGCAGCTCGGCGCCGACATCATCAAGGTCAAGCTGCCGAGCGCGCACCTCGAACAGGCCGAGGCGAAGAAGGCCTACGAGGCCGCCCGCGTGCCGCTCGAGCCGCTGGCCGCGCGGGTCAGCCATGTCGTGCAGAGCGCCTTCGACGGCCGGCGCATCGTGATCTTTTCCGGCGGGCCCAAGACCGACGACGCCACGCTGCTCGATGAAGTGCGCGCGATCAAGGCCGGCGGCGGCTTCGGCTCGATCATCGGCCGCAACTCCTTCCAGCGCCCGCGCGCCGAGGCGCTCAGGCTGCTCGGCCAGATCATGGAGATCTACGGTGCGCCGGCGCGCTGAGCCGCCGCGGCCGCGCGGCGAATCTGGGTAACAGCGCCGCCGCCCCGCGCATCGCCGACGAATCGCCGCGCGAGCTCCGGCGGCTGCGTCAACACATTAGGCGAGGTACCGCAATGCAGCACGGCGGTAACAAGCATGAGACGCTCGCGATCCTGGTCGGCGGCGGGCCCGCGCCCGGCATCAACGGCGTCATCGCCTCGGCCACCATCGAGGCGATCAAAAGCGGCCTGCGCGTGATCGGCCTGATGGACGGCTACCGATGGCTGGCCGAGGGCGACGGCTCGCACACGGTTGAACTCGGCATCGAGCAGGTCAGCCGCATCCACTTCAACGGCGGCTCGATCCTGCGCACCTCGCGCACCAACCCCGCGCGCGACGAGGCCACGCTCAGCCGCGCGATCGCGGCGCTCGAGGCGCTCGGCGTGCGCTACCTGGTATGCATCGGCGGCGACGACACCACTTGGGGCGCGGCCAAGATCGCCGAGCGCACCCGCGGCAGGCTCGGCGTCGCCACCGTGCCCAAGACGATAGACAACGATCTCCCGCTGCCCGAAAACGCGCCGACCTTCGGCTTCGAAACCGCGCGCACCGTCGGCGCCAGCATCATCGAGGCGCTGATGGAGGACGCGCGCACCACCCGGCGCTGGTACCTGGCGGTCTCGATGGGGCGCAAGTCGGGCTCGCTCGCGCTCAGCATGTGCAAATCGGCCGGCGCCACGCTCGCGGTAATTCCCGAGGAGTTCCGCGGCGAGAGCTTTGACCTCGGCCAGGTCGTTGACACGATCGTCGGCGCGATCATCAAGCGGCGCGCGGGCGGGCGCGACGACGGCGTCGCGGTGATCGCCGAGGGCATCGTCGAGCGCATGGACAAGAGCAGCCTGCCCACTTCGCCCCTCGCCCAGGCCGACGCCTACGGCCACCTGAGCATCGCCGACATCCCGCTCGCTATCGTGCTGCGCGACCGCGTGCGCGCCGCGCTCAAGCAGCTCGGCATCGACGTGACCGTGGTCGCCAAGGACATCGGCTACGAGCTGCGATGCGCCAAGCCGCTGCCGTTCGACGCCGAGTACACGCGCACGCTGGGCTACGGCGCGGTGCGCTATCTGCTGGGCGGTGGCTCCGGCGCGCTCATCGCGATCGCGGGCGGGCGGGTGACGCCGGTGGAGTTCAGCGACCTGGTCGATGGCGCCACCGGGCGCGTCCGCGTGCGCCTGGTCGACGTCTCGACCGAGTCCTACCAGGTCGCGCGCTCCTACATGATCCGGCTCGAGCCGCGCGACTTCGACGAGCCCGCGCTCTCGATGCTGGCGCGCCACGCCCATCTCTCGACCGACGAGTTCAAGGCGCGTTTTCTGCCCACGGTGGAATCGACGGTGCCGTAGCGCTGAGGTTCGACGATTCTAGAAAAACTCTCCTAACCCCACACAACCTAACTTCCGGCCTCTTCAAGGGAAGGGGGTAAGAATTTCTTGGAGGATTACCTGTTGCTAAAGCGGGCCATTTGCGGAGGCATGCGAAGCTCCTGGATAGGAAGAGGTCAATCGCGGTAGCTCACCATCTCGAGCAGGTTGCCGTCGGGATCGAGAAAGTACATGCAGTCGTGATCGCCCCAGTCGATCGGCGGCGCGCACTCGACGCCCGCCGCGGCGAGCCGCGCGGGCGCGGCGGCGAAGTCGGCGCGGCTTACGCGGAATGCGTGATGGCCGCGGCCAAGCGGATGCTCAATGCGCGCGCGGCGCTCGGCCGCGGCAAGCGGCGCGCGCGCGATACGGAAGAGCGCAAGGTTCTGCCCGCCGCAATCGAGCAGCACCTGGTCGCCCAGGTGCCGGACGACGCTGAGGCCGAGGACCTCGGTGTAGAAGCGCTCGGCGCGCCCAAGGTCGGTGACCTCGATGCCGAAATGATCCAGCCGCTCAAGTTTCATCACGCCGTCCGCCCTTTGCGCCGCCGCTTTGCTTGCCTCGCGGATGCGCTATACAGAGTCTTGCACAAAATGCCGGGTCGATTCTTTACGACGGGGGAGCCGTGAAGACACTACGCATCGTGGTCTGGAGCGCGGTCGCCGCGCTCGGCGCCGCCGGCCTTGCGCTGATCGCGCTGGCGCGCGGCGAGGAGCAGCCGGGCGCGCTCTGGTTCGTCATCGCCGCGGTCTGCATCTATGCCGTCGGCTACCGCTTCTACTCGCGCTTTATCGCCGAACGCGTGCTCGAGCTCGACGACGCCCATCCGACGCCGGCGGTACGGCTCAACAACGGGCGCGACTACGTGCCGACCCCGCGCTGGATCACCTTCGGCCATCACTTCGCCGCCATCGCCGGCCCCGGGCCGCTGGTCGGCCCTGTGCTCGCCGCGCAGTTCGGCTACTTGCCCTCGACGCTGTGGATCGTGATCGGCGCCGTGCTCGGCGGATGCGTGCAGGACTTCGTAATTCTGGGCTACTCGCTCAAGCGCGACGGTCGTTCGCTGGGCAAGATGGCGCGCGACGAGATCGGCCCCGTGGGCGGGCTGGTCGCGCTCGTCGGCGTGCTCCTGATCATGGTGATCTTGATCGCCGTGCTCGGCCTGGTCGTGATCAACGCGATGAAGCATAGCACGTGGGCGACCTCGACGGTGGCGGCGACGGTGCCGATCGCAATGCTGGTCGGGGTGTACATGACCCATCTGCGGCCGGGCCGCTTCGTCGAGGCCTCGGTGATCGGCGTCGCGCTCATCCTGCTCGCGGTAGTGGCCGGGCGCTGGGTGGGCGAGGCGAGCTGGGGCCACTACTTCGCGATGGACGCGCCGCATCTGGCGGTGTGGATCATCGGCTACGGCTTCGCCGCCTCGGTGCTGCCGATCTGGCTGCTGCTCGCGCCGCGCGACTATCTCTCGGCCTTCATCAAGATCGGCACTATCGTGGCGCTCGCGCTCGGCATCGTCGCGATGCATCCGCCGACCCTGATGCCGGCGCTGACCCGCTTCACCGACGGCAGCGGCCCGATCTTCGGCGGCAAGGTCTTCCCCTTCGCTTTTATCACGGTCGCCTGCGGCGCGATCTCGGGCTTCCATTCGCTGATCTCGTCGGGCACCACGCCCAAGATGCTCGAGCGCGAGGGCGACGCGCGGATGGTCGGTTACGGATCGATGATGATGGAGTCGTTCGTCGCGGTGATGGCGATGATCGCGGCGATCATCATCAAGCCCGGCGTGTATTTCGCGATCAACGCGCCGGCGGGCGTGGTGGGAACGGGCGCACAGGCGTGCGCGAAGATTTCGGCGTGGGGCTTCCCGGTCAGCGCCGCCGAGATGAACCGGCTGGCGGCCGCGATCGGCGAGCAGACGCTGTACGCGCGCACCGGCGGCGCGCCCTCGCTGGCGGTCGGGATGGCGCACATTTTCGCGCACTCGCTCGGCGGCGAGGCGGTGATTGCGCTGTGGTACCACTTCGCGATCATGTTCGAGGCGCTGTTCATCCTGAGCACGCTGGATGCCGGCACGCGGGTGGCGCGCTTCATGCTCCAGGACCTGCTCGGCCAGCTCCATCCGGCGCTCGCCAATACCGGCTCCTATCCGAATATCCTTCTGACCTCGGCGTTGATCGTCGGCGCGTGGGGCTATTTCCTGTACTTCGGCACGATCGATCCGCTGGGCGGGATCAACTCGCTGTGGCCGCTGTTCGGGATCGCCAACCAGATGCTGGCGACGATCGCGCTGTGCGTGGCGACCTCGGCGATGCTGCGCCAGGGCAAGGGGCGCTACGCATGGGTCACGCTGGCGCCGCTCGTCTGGCTGGTTGCGGTCACGATGAGCGCGGGGGTCGAGAAGATTTTCAGCGCCGCGCCCAACGTCGGCTTCCTCGCCCACGCCGCCGGGCTCGCCGCCCAGCGCGCGCTGCCGACGACCGGCGCCGCGCAGGCGGCCACGATGGAGCGGCTGATGTGGAACGACCGCATCGACGCCCTGATGACCGTGCTGTTCATCGCGGTGGTGCTGATAATCCTGGCCGACTCGATGCGGGTGTGGCTGGGCGTCGCACTCCGGCGCGCCGCCGCCCACCCGGCCGAGGAGGTGGCGGCGTAGGCGGCAGGGTTTGAAAATCTGCGCTGAAGGTCAGGATCCAGGTGTGCCTGCCGTGCAGGTCGCGCGGTCGAGTATGATGTCGTCGACGGTGGTTGCAACCCCGGCGGCGGGGGAATTTAATTGAAGCCTCAGCGGATAGGCGCCGACGGGCTGCCCGCCGAGGATAGCTGGGTCCTGCGCAAGGGAAGGCCGCGAACCCCGCCAGGTCCGGAAGGAAGCAACGGTACCGGTCCACTCCCTGTGCCGCAGGGGCGCCTAGCTATCACTCGACGGGCAGCGCGCGGCCGCTGCCGCAACCTCTGATGGCTCTCGACCCTTCATCGCACCTGGTGCTGGCGCGCAAATGGCGCCCAGAGCGCTTCGCCGAGCTGGTTGGCCAGGAGCACGTCACTCGCACGCTCAGCCAGGCGCTGCAAAGCGGGAGAATCGCCCACGCTTTCCTCTTCACCGGCATTCGCGGGGTGGGCAAGACGACCGCCGCGCGCATCCTCGCCCGCTGCCTCAACTGCGCCAAGGGGCCGACGCCCGAGCCATGCGGCGAGTGCGCCGCCTGCGTCGAAATCCGCGAGGGGCGCGCGCTTGACGTGGTCGAGATCGACGGCGCCACCTACCGCAAGATCGACGACGCGCGCGCGATCATCGAGAACCTCAGCTACCGCCCGGCGCGCGACCGTTTCAAGATCTACATCATCGACGAGGCCCATCAGCTCACCGACCAGGCCTTCAACGCGCTGCTCAAGACGCTCGAAGAGCCGCCCGCCCACGTCAAGTTTATCCTGGCAACGACCGAGCCGCAGAAGATGCCCGAGACGATCCTGTCGCGGCTGCAGCGCTACGACTTCCGGCGCATCCCGCTGGCGACGACGCTGGCGCGGCTAAACGAGCTGGCGGCGCGCGAGGGGGTCGAAATCGAGGAGTCCGCGATACGCCTGCTCGCGCGCGAGGCCGGCGGCAGTATGCGCGACGCCGAACGGATGCTCGAGACCGCGATCGCCGCGCTCGGCGACAAGATAACCGAGAGCGCGATCGCCGCCTCGCTCGGTGTGGCGGGGCGCAGCACGGTGTTCAAGCTGGCGCAGGCGATCCTCGAGCGGGACGCGGCGGCGGCACTCGCCGCGGTCCGCGAGCAGCATCGGGCGGGCGCCAATCTCGAAGCGCTCGGGCGCGACCTGCTCGAGACGCTGCGCAACCTGGCGGTCGCCAAGCTGCCGACGGGCGGCGACCTCGACCCGCTCGCCGACATTGCCGACCATGAGGCTGCTGAATTGCGCCGGATGGCCGAGCGGCCGAGCGGGCGCGACCTGATGCGGTTGTTCCGTCTGATGGCCGACGCGCAGGAGCAGATCGTGCGTTCGCCCTATCCCGATCTGTTGTTGGAGATGGCGGTGGTGCGAATGGCGACGCTGGCACCGGTGATGGACGCCGACGAGCTGCTGCGTGCGCTGGGCGCGGCAGGGGGCGCGGCGGGCGGAATTCCGCCCGCCGCGCCCCCTGCCGCCTCCGGCGGCTCCGGGGCGCGCGCCGTCTCGGCGCGCGCCCCGGAGCCGACTGGCGCCGCGCTGCCGGCCGGCGGCGCGCGCCTGCTGCGCGTCGAGGGCGAGGTGAAGGCCGACGCCCCGCGCCGCGGCGCGTCGGCCGCCACCGCGGCGGGGATCGCGACGCCCCCGGGCGCCGCGCGGCTCGCCGGTTCGCCACCGGCGGCCTTCTCGCGGCCAGTGGCGGCGCCGACGGGCGCCGACCTACCCGAGTTGCGCGACTTTATCCGCGCGCGGCGCGCCGCGCTCGCCGGCTTCATGGAGCAGGGCGCCGCGCTAGCGCTCGACGGCGACGTTTTGCGCGTCATCCCGCGCAACGACATCTACATCCGCTATCTCAGCGACAACCGCGGAGCGATCGCCGAGCTGGCCTCCGAGCTCTACGGGCGCAAGCTGCGAGTTGAGGTGTCGCTCGACGGCGAAGCAGGCGCAGCCGCCGCGGCGGCCGCAACCGCGCCAGTTGCCGAGGTGGCAGCGGGGCGGGCGTCGGCCGGGGCGGCGACCGCTGTTGCCGCGGACGCCGACGGTCCACCGGAGATCGGCGGCAGGGCGCGCGGCGAAGAGGCGCTGCCTTCGTCAGCGAAAGTGGAGGCGGAGGCTCAGCCGCGCCCGGCCCCCATCGACCGCCAGGCGCTCTACGCCGACCCCGTTGTGCGCCGAATCTTCGACGAGTTCCACGCTCGCCTGGTCGATATCCGTGAGCGCCCGGCCGCCGCCGCGCCCGCGCCCGGCACGACGCAATCGCCAGACACGCAGGAAGCCGCCTCCGCCTCGCCGGGGCGCGCTTCGGAGGAGTAATACCGTGGCCGACTTCGACCTTTCCGCCTTGTTCCGCCAGGCGCAGGCGCTTCAGGACAAGCTCAAACAGGTGCAGGAGGAGGCCGCGGCGAAGACCGTCGAGGCGCAGGCGGGCGGCGGGATGGTGCGTGTGGTGGTTGACGGCGCGCTGCGCGTACGCACGGTCGAGATCGATCCGGCCCTCGTTGGCTCGGGCGACAAGACGATGATGCAGGACCTGATCGTGGTTGCGGTCAACGACGGGATACGCCGCGCACAGGAGATGGTGGCCGAGGAGATGGGCAAGCTCGGGCCGCTGGCCGGACTCAAACTGCCGGGGCTGTTCGGCGGCGGCGACTAGCCGCCGCGTCGGAGGCGATGGCCGACAATAACCTCAAGCGCGCAGACGGGTTGCCGCCCGCGATGATGCGGCTGGTGCGTGAGCTCTCGCGCCTGCCCGGGATCGGCGAGAAGACCGCCTCGCGCCTGGCCTTCAACCTGCTCAACCGCCCGCGCGACGAGGTTATCGCGCTTGCCGAGGCGCTGCTCGAGATGAAGGAGCGGGTGGGGCTGTGCTCGGAGTGCTTTGCGCTCTCCGACGCGCCGCGATGCCGCATCTGTGAGGACCCGGCGCGCGAGCACGACGTGATCTGCGTGGTCGAAGGGCCGGCCGACCTGATGGCGATCGAACGCGCGCGCAGCTTCGCCGGCGTCTATCATGTCCTGCACGGCGCGCTCGCCCCGCTCGACGGCGTTGGCCCCGACGACCTCAAAATCAAGGAACTGCTCGCGCGGCTGGAGAATCCGGCGGCGGTGCGCGAAGTAATAATCGCGACCAACGCGACGGTCGAGGGCGAGGCGACGGCGCTCTACCTCGCCCGCCTGCTCAAGCCGTTGGGGGTTAAGGCGACGCGGCTCGCGCGCGGACTGCCCGCCGGCGGCGACCTCGAATACAGCGATACGGCCACGCTCTCCAGCGCGCTGACCAACCGGCGCGAAATGTAGCCGCGCGTCGGCCCTCTTCTGTCATCCTGAGGGAAGCGAAGCATCTCGCACGGCAGTTCCTTGCCGCGCGATATTTTCTGTCACGTCGATAAACGTCCTGGCTGTCGCAGCGACGGGCGGCGAGACCCTTGCCCGCGGCTCAGGAGAGCGAAGGAAAAAAGGCCGCACGCACTCCCCGCGAGCGAATCTTGCAACTCGCGCGATGGGCGGGTTATCTAAGAAGCGAACCTTTGCTGCGCGCGTGAGGCTTGTGCGTGCGCGGCGATCCCGGCCGGCGGCCGGGGCGGGCTCCGCAAGCAAAACCTCTAAAAGGAAGGTACCCGACGATGGCCTTTGAACTGCCCAAGCTGCCCTACGCGATGGACGCGCTGGCGCCCCATATTTCCGCTGAGACGCTTGAGTTCCATCACGGCAAACATCACGCCGCCTATGTCAACAACCTCAACAACCTGATCAAGGGAGGCAAGTTCGAGAACGCCAGGCTCGAGGAGATCATCAAGGGCGCAGGCCCCGGCGGACTGTTCAACAACGCCGCCCAGCACTTTAATCACAGCTTTTACTGGACCTCGATGAAGCCGGGCGGCGGCGGCGAGCCTGGGGGCAAGGTCGGCGACGCAATCAAGAAGGCGTTCGGCGACTTCGCCGCGTTCAAAAAGAAGTTCTCCGATACCGCCACCACCCATTTCGGCAGCGGATGGGCCTGGCTGGTGCAGAAAGCCGATGGCGCACTCGACGTTATCGCGACCCACGACGCTGACTCGCCGGTCGCCCATGGGATCACGCCGATCCTTACCTGCGACGTATGGGAGCACGCCTACTACATCGACTACCGCAACCTGCGCGCCAAGTACGTCGAGGCGTGGTGGAACCTGGTCAACTGGGACTTCGCCGCTTCCAACCTGAAATAGCGCTGTGAGCCGCCCGCGCCAATGAGGCGCGGGCGGCCGCGCATGCGCGAAGGGCGCCGCGCTTGCCTGGGCCGGGCGGCGGGTAGGAGGTCATGACCATGCAACTTCTCGGAGGCCGCGTCGCGATCGTTACCGGCGGCTCGGGCGCGTTGGGCCGCGCTGTCACAGAGCATTTCCTTGTATCCGGCGCTCGCGTCGCCGTGCCTTACATCATCGATGCCGAAGTCCCGCTGCTTGAGCGGCGCCTCGGCGGCCGCTTCCCGTCCTCGCAAATCATGCTCCGCAAGTGCGACGTGGGGGTCGAGGAGCAGGTCGCGGCGCTGGTCGAAGAGCTCGCTCGCGCCTGGGGCAGGATTGATGTCCTGGTCAACCTGGTCGGAGGCTTCTGGGGCGGCAAGCCGGTTGCCGAGACTACGCTCGCCGAATGGCAGGCGATGTTCGACCTCAACCTCAGGCCGACGTTCCTGTGCTGTCGCGCGGTGGTGCCGGTTATGAAGCGCAACGGATGGGGGCGGATCGTTTCGGTCAGCTCGCGCAGCGGGCTCATGGGCGCCGGCGATTTCACCGCTTACGCGGTGGCCAAGGGCGCGATCAAGACCTTCACCGCCTCGCTCGCCGAAGAGGTGCTTGCCGATAACATCATGGTCAACGCGATCGCGCCGAGCACGATCGACACCGAAGCCAACCGTAAGGCGATGCCCAAGGCGAAGCACGAAAACTGGGTCAAGCCCGAGGACATCGCGCGCACCATCGCCTACCTCTGCTCGGAGGAGTGCCGGGTAACTTCTGGCGCGGTCGTTCCGGTTTACGGCAAGGCGTAAGCGCGCACGCCATCTGAGCGGGCGGACGGCGAGATTCCTCGCTGCGCCTGGAATATCTAAACAAGCGTCTCTTACGTCGTCACCCTGAGCCGGAGGCGAAGGATCACCCTGCCGTCGCTGCGACGGCTGCGATGCGCCTTAGATCTGATACATCAGCGCGGATTTGCGCCGCTCTGCGAGTGACTGGAGCGTTGCGCGGCGCAGAATCGCAACCACGCTCTCACGTACCTCGCGCCATACGTCGCGCATCGCACACCCGCCGTCGCGCGGGCAGACCGAGTTCGCGCCTTCTTCCAGACATTCGACCGGCGTGTAATCGCCCTCGATAATCTCGACCACGTCGGCCATCGTGATCCGCGCTGGCGGACGCGCCAGCATGTATCCGCCGCTCGGCCCCTTCTGGCTGACCACCAGCCCGCCGCGCTTGAGCTCGATCAGCAGCCGGCGCAGGTAGTTCTCCGGCACCCCCTGCACGGCGGCGATCTCTTCGACCCGGAGCGGCTGCGCGCTCGGGTATCTGTCGGCCAGCATCAGCAGCGCCTTGAGCGAGTAGTCGACCCCAACGCCGAATTTCATGCTGTTTACCCGCACCTTTTCTAGCACGCGCGAGGGTTTGGTCAAATAGCTGACCAATTTAGTCATCTAATTATTTGACTTAGATGATTTGATAAGTCATTTTCCATCTTCGTCGATCAAAAGGAGCAGCGATGCCGCGACGCGAACCGCCAAATTGGGAAACTGTGCTCAAGCGCAACTCGGTCGAGCGCCTCAAGCGCGAGCTTTTCCCGACCGAGCTCGCCGGGCAGTGGCAGCGGCTGGTCGATACGCCTTACGAGCATTTGCCCGAAGAAGACATCGTACGCCTGCAATGGTTCGGCCTGTATCACGACAAGCCGAAGGTCGGCTCGTTCATGATGCGGGTCAAGATTCCGAGCGGGATCCTGAGCCCGGCCGGCCTGCGCACGATCGGCGAAATAGCCGAGAGCCACGCGCGCGGCCAGGGCGAGCTCACCACTCGCCAAAACATCCAGCTCCATTACGTAGCGTTGGAGCGTTTCCCGGAGATTCTCAGGCAACTGGAGGCGGTGGGGCTGACCACCATGGGCGGATGCGGCGACGTCGTGCGCAATATCACCGGATGTCCAGTGGCGGGCGTCGATCGCGCCGAGCTGTTCGACGCGTCCGCGCTAATCGCCAAGGCGGCGGCGTTCTTCTACGGCAATCGCGAGTACTCGGACTTGCCGCGCAAGCACAAGATCACGATCGCGGCCTGTCCCCTGCAATGCAACGCGCCCGAGATCAACTGCGTTGCGATGGTGGGTACGCGCGAGGGTGGACATGACGGCTTCGCAGTGCGCGTCGGCGGCGGACTGTCGTCCACACCGCGCCTTTCGCGCCATCTGGGCGCCTTCGTCCCGGTGTCGGAGGCGCTTGCGGTACTCCGCGCGATCCTCGACGTTTGGCGTTCAACCACCGAGTACCGGATGTCGCGGGTCAAGGCGCGGCTGAAGTTCATGATTGACGACTACGGCGTCGAGGAATTCCGCCGGCTGGTCGAGGCGCGCCTCGGCCATCCGCTCGAGGACCTTGCAGAGTTGCATCCGCCCAGTGCCGACGGCGACCACATGGGCATCCATGAGCAAAAGACGCCGGGCCGGTTCTACGCCGGCTTTCCGGTACGGCTGGGGATGATGACCGGAGGGCAGATGATCGAGCTGGCCGAGGTTGCCGAGAGCCTGGGCGGGGATATCCGGCTTACCCGTCGCCAGAACTTCATCCTCACGTCGATCCCGAAGGAGGGGCTCGACGAGGTTATCGCGCGCGTGGCCGAGATCGGCTTTCCGATCGACGCCAACGGGCTTTACGCCTCGTCGATTGGATGTATCGGCGATCCGCACTGCAACTACGCCGTCACTCCGACCAAGAGCAAGCTCGATTCGCTCATCGGGCGACTGGTAGCGGAGTTCGGCGAGCGGGCGGCGGGATTGAAGCTCAACCTCGACGGATGCCCGCACGCCTGCGCACAGCATTGGACCGGCGATATCGGCTTGCAAGGCACGACCGGGCGCGGCGCGCACGGCGAGCCGCTGGAGGCTTTCGACGTTATCCTGCGCGGCGGCCTGGGGCGCGACGCCGCGATCGGCAAGCCGCTTTTGCGCCGCGTGCCGTCGGCCGCGGTCGAGGACACCGTCGTGCGCCTGTTTGGCGGCTACCTAGCAAGGCGAGCGGCGGACGAGTCGTTCAGCGCGTTTTGCCGGCGGCTCGACGACGCCGAGCTGGTCACGCTGGCGACGGGAGCTGGCGCGGCAGATCGTCCGCACGGCGACTCGCAGAGCGCAGCGACCTGACTTCCGGCCCCTTCCCTGAAGAGAAGCGGAGTAAGCGAGGGCCCGGAAGGGGGAGAGGATCATAATGCGAGCTGAGAGCGAACACATTCTGATGGACGAATTGGAGGCGGGCGAGGCCGCCGTCGAGCTGGACGACAAGGAGCCGCAGGAGGTGCTGGAGTGGGCGCTCGAGCGCTTCGGCGGCCGGCTCGGAATCTGTTCGAGCTTTCAGGCCGAGGGTTCGGCGCTGATCGACATGGCATGGCGAATCGATCCTGGCGTGCGCGTCTTCACGATCGACACCGGCCGCCAGCCGCAGGAGACCCACGACCTGATCGACGCGGTCCGCGCGCGCTACGGCGTGCGCGTGGAAGTCTTCGCGCCCGACAGCGGCGTGGTCGAGGCGATGGTGACGCGCCACGGCAACAATCTCTTCTACCGCGACGTCAACCTGCGCCTGCTCTGTTGCCAGGTGCGCAAGGTGCTGCCGCTCCGGCGGGCACTGATGAACTTCGATGCCTGGGTCACCGGGCTGCGCCGCGACCAGTGGGCCACACGCTCTAATATTCGCAAGATCGAAATCGACCACGATCACGGCGCGATCGTGAAGTTCGCCCCGCTCGCCGACTGGACCGAGGAAGAGGTCTGGGACTATATCCGCGGCCACGACGTTCCCTACAACGCGCTCTACGACCGCGGCTTCCGCTCGATTGGATGCGCACCGTGCACGCGCGCGGTCGCGCCGGGCGCCGATCCGCGCTCGGGCCGCTGGTGGTGGGAGAGCGGTGCGCCCAAGGAGTGCGGGATGCACTGCGCGATCGAAACCGGCGGCTTCGAACACGAACTGGCGGCGCTGCTTGGCCGCGACCACGCGGTTGCAAAGGACGGTGCGGCGCGCAACGGCGCAAATGGTCACGACGGCAACGCCCCCGCAGGCGAGGGCGGCGATGGCTAAGGCGTCAATGAAAGCCGCGGGGCAGGTGTCGGCGCTGGCCCTCGACACGCTCGAGCGCGCGGTGCTCGCCGCGCCGGTCGCCGCCTTCGCCGAGGCCGCGCGCGAGCCGGCGGCGCGCGCCCGATGGGCCGAACTGGCCGCCGCGATAGACGCGCTGGAAGTTCCCGCGCCGCTCCTGGAGCAGTTCGGCGCGCTTGTGGAAGCCGCGCTTACCAGCGGACGGGTTCGCCGCGAGCACGGCCCGGGCGCCGAGCTTTCGCTGCGCGCACTCTACCTGAAGACTCCGCGCGGGCGCGCGGCGGCCGAGGCGGTCGAGGCGCTCAACGCGGCGCTCAGCGAATTTGCGGGCCGGCCGCTTGACGCTGTGAGCGTCGCGATACGCGGACCGGGCGCGTGGGCGCTTACGCTGCAGAGCGCCCGCGCGCGCATCGTCGTTCGCTTCGCCCACGACGGCGTGCAGGCGGAGAGCGTCGAGCTCGGCTGAGACGCGCCGCCGGGCGCCGATTCAAGAGGCGCCGGCGAAGCCGTCGGTGATGTCGGCGAGGTAGGGGATGCGGTAACGCTCGCCGCGGAGCGCCTTCCACATCAGGAAAATCCACATCACGGCCAGCGCCAGGTTGACGAGCTCCTGCAGCCCGCCCAGCAGCCGGCCCAGCGAGTAGGGCAGCACCGCGATGAAGACGCCAAAGATGACGTTGATCACTAACCAGGCGACCGAAAACGCGATCGACTGGCGGGCGTGGAACCGGACGTAGTCGTCCCTGTCGTACGGTTCGAGGTAGAGGAAGACGATACCGGTCACCAGCCCCAGGACATAGGCGAGCGCCGCAATCACCTGGTTTTGTGGGGTGCCGCTCTGTGCGTCCATCGCGCGCTGCCTCCTCCCGCTGCCGCCGGGGCGGCTGGCGCGCCCGGCTATCTTAGCGCATTCCGATAGCAACGCCCCGCGGTCCGCGCAAGCGCCTGGCCGCGTGCTTGCGGCCGATGGCAGATGCGTGGGAAAAGGGAATCCGCGATCCGTGCTGGCGTGCGCACGTGGCGGCGCGATCCGCGGGCAGCCGGCAAAATTGCGGGAGGTGGGTACGATGGCGCTTGAAGTGACCTGGGACCCCAAGGTCTGCATCCACTCGGGCAACTGCGTGAAGAGCTTGCCGCAGGTCTTCCGCGTCGAAAACGGCAAGTTCGTCATCGAACCGGCCAGGGCCGACGACGAGCGCGTGCGCGCCACGGTCAACGCCTGTCCCTCCAGGGCGCTGCGAATCAAGCAGTAAGGCGCCTTCGCGGCGCGCCGCTATTTTCTGGGATTGCCGCCCCCGAGCTGGTGAAGCACGGCCTCGTTGGCGCGCGCTCCGGCCGCCATCTCGAGTTGGGCGCGGATGCGTGCGGCGAGCTGACGGCGGAAGACCGGCTTGGCCAGAAAGTCGCCCACCCCCAACCGCATCCCTTCCGCGCGCGCGTCGAGGTCGTCGCGCGCCGTAATCATGATGACCGGGATTTCGGCGGTTACGGGGTTTTCCTTAAGCTTGCGGCAGACCTGAAAGCCGTCCATCTCCGGCATCATGAGATCGAGCAGGATCACGTCCACCGGGGTTTCCCGCGCGATCCGCAGGCACTCCTGGCCCGAGATTGCCGGCAGCGCGACGAAGCCCTCGCGCTGAAGATGGCGCGCTAGGATCGCCACGGTGTCGGGGTCGTCGTCAACCACCAGGATGTGAGGCACCCGTTCCTCCGGCATAGGCTCCCTTCCTCACGCGTCGTCGCGCCAGTTCGAATTGTTCGGCGCGATCACCCCGCATCGCCGCAGCTTGGCCGAAAACGTCGTGCGCTTGAGCCCGAGCAGGCGCGCCGCCGCCTGCTTGTTGCCGCCGGTCTGTCGCAGCGCCTCGTTGATCATACGCCCTTCGAGCTCGCGCACCATCGCGTTGAGGTTGACGCCGCCTTCGGCGAGCCGGCCCGGAACGTGATTGTCGGCGGCCGCGCGCGTCGTCGCCGCCATGTTGGGCGGCAGCAGCGAGGCGTCGATCGCCGAACCCTCGCAAAGGATCACCAGTCGCTCGACTATGTTCTCCAGCTCGCGCACGTTGCCCGGCCAATCGTACGACCACAGGCTCACCATCGCCTCCTGCGTAACCTCCCAGTGACGGCCGGGAAAGCGCGCGCGCATCCGCCCGAGAAAGTACTCCACCAGCAGCGGGATATCCGAGCGCCGCTCGCGCAGCGGCGCGATCATGATCGGCACCACCTGGAGCCGATAGAAGAGGTCCTCGCGAAACGTCCCCTTTTTGATCGCGCCCGCGAGGTCCGAGTTGCTTGCCGCGATCACGCGCACGTCCACCTTGTTCGAGCGGTCGGAGCCGACCGGCCGCACGATCCCGTCCTCGAGCACGCGCAGCAGCTTGGCCTGTAGCTGCATCGGCATCTCGCCAATCTCGTCGAGGAAGATGGTTCCGCCATCGGCCGTGCTGAACAGGCCCTGGCGCGGCCCGAAAGCGCCGGTAAAGGCGCCGCGCTCGTGGCCGAACATCTCGGATTCCAGCAGCTCGTGCGGGATCGCGGCGCAGTTGACCGGCACGAACGCCCGGCCGCGTCTCGCCGAGAGGTCGTGGATCGTACGCGCGACGACCTCCTTGCCGGTGCCGCTTTCGCCGGTGATCAACACGGTGGCGTCGGTGGCGGCCACGCGCTCGACCAGCGCGCGCAGCTTGACCATGGTCGGATGTTCGCCGATGAGCGCGCGCTCGCTTACGGGCCGCCTAGCCGCGGCGGTGTCGTCCTTCAACTCGGGTGCGGCCACCTCTCGCAGGCCTCCCCCCTTGGCAGGCACTGGCATTGCGCAGCAGCCGGATTTTCTCACGCGCGCCGGTCGCCAAACAAGATACAAACTGCTGCCCGGACCGCGTGAGCGTGCGAGCACGAGAAAAACCGGCGCGTCTGTGAATAATAACAGCCCGCTTTGACGGGCTAGGCGCGTTAGAGATGACGCATCGATTCTATCGTCCGCTCACTTCGGCGCGATAGCTGGCGAGCTGTCCGGGAGCCTCGGCGACGGAAATTTCCAGCGTGACGACGGCGTCGAGCGCGTGCTGCGCCTTAAGCGCCGCGCACAGTTCGTTCCAGATATAACGCGCCAGTTCCTCGGCCGAACTGTGCGCGATCGGCAGCATGCAGGCGTCCGCCGCCGGCAGCCGAAACTCCTCCTCGCCATAGCGGATTCGTACTTGCCCGTTGTCCAGCCGTTCGATCCGCAGGCAATCGCTCTGTGCCGGTATCAGCGTATGCTCGTCGAGCCGGTCCACGATCGCTTTCGTAAGGCGCTTGACGAGGCCGAAGTCGAGCACGTAGCCCGTCGGTGACAGCCGCCCCTCGACGCGCACTCCGACCTGGTAGTTATGGCCATGCAGCGGCTCGCGGAAGCCCGGGTAGGCGATAAAGTGCGCGGCGGAAAACTTCAGGTTCTCCTTCGCCACGTAGATCGAGAATCCTGACGCCACGCCGGTCACTCCACCGCGCGCATGGGAGCCGCCGCGAGCAGCGGCGCGAGGCTCGGATGGGTCCGGGCGGCGAACTGCTTGCGATAACGAGGATGGTCGAGCGAGGTCGCCGCCAGGAAGCGCTCGGGCTCGCCCGGCGCGGCGGCGTCGAGATGGCTCAGCAGCTCACGGCCCCAGTCGCTATCCGGTTCCAGTTCCTCTATCAGGTCATCCACCGCGGTCCCATGGATCCCGCCGAGCAGGCATTCGGCGAAGTAGCCGGCCTGACCGGCGCGATCGAGCGCCAAGCTCTTCACCTCCATCGCTTCGCGCATGGTGAGCAGCCGATCCATCCCAAGCTCGCTGCGCCTCGAGCGCACTGCCGGGTCGCCGCTGCCCTCGTAACCCGAGCCTATCGCGGCAATCGCGACCCGACCGTCGGCGAGCGGCACCGGATGGAAGATATATCCGGGCGAAGTGTAGCCGAGCAGCTTGCGCAGCGCGCATCGATAGGCGAGGAGATCGAAATCCGTGCGGCGCGCGATGGCGAGCAGGAAATCGCCGAGCGCGGCGCCGGCGGCGTCGGCGCGCGCGATCAATTCCAAGAATTTCTCGGGTGAATACTCCTCACGTTTGGCGATGAGTGGCGCCCACTTGCGGTCGAAGACCAACGCGACGGCGCCGATTCCGTTCGTGCCGGAGCCGTTTGCGGATACGCCGTCGCGGCTCGCGCGCGCGACGATCGGCTCTCCCGCGCGTATCGGCTCGAGGTCCATCGCAAGATACTGCCCGTGGGTCGAGGGCTTGGCGAATCCGCGGCGCGCGTTGCCGAGTGTAACCGCAAATGCGTCACGCGCGACGAGCCGGCTTGCGCCGCCGCGCCGCTCGGCCAGTATTCCGTACCCGCTGAGCAGCGAGCCGTAGCCAATCACCAGCAGAGTTTCGTTCGCCACCTCGGTTGCCGCACCTCGTGCCGCGCGCGCCGCAATGAGCATTATGCTAGCCCACGCGGCTCGCGGTTCAAACCAGCATCACGACGCCGCGCGCCGATGCGCCCGTCGCCTCGGCGATCGCGCGCAGGTAGATCAGGAGCTGCACTCGATATTCTTCCAGACGCGGCGCGATGTCGGCCTCGGTCTTGAAGTCCACCACCACCCATCGCTGGCACCCGTCCGCACGCTCGGGAAAGGCGAGGTCCGCGACGCCCTCGATTGTGAGGCCGTCTTCGGTCTTCATCACGAGAGCGCACTCGCGGCGCAACGCTGCGCCAGCGGCGGCCGCCGCGCGGATCAGCGGTGAACGGAGCGCCGTCGCGACGGCCTCGCATGCGGCCGCGACTTCGGCGTCGTCGGCGCCGAGCATCCGGGCGAAGAAGTGCGCGGCCTCCGCGATCGCCTGCGCGTCGGCGTCGAGCGCGACGCGCGAGAGCATCGCGTGGACCAGCGAGCCGAAACGCGCGCCGCGCGGACGGGCGCAATTGCGCTCGACTTGCACGAATTCGATTCGGGCCGGGTCGCCAAGCCACGCGGGCCGTGCGTCGCTCTCGACGATTCGCGCCGCAAGCTCGGTTGCGGCCACTACTTTGAACGTTTCGGTCGCGCCCTCGGCGCGCACGCGCGCGCGCCGTTCCTGCCATCGCGCATGCTCCTCGGCACCCTGCGAGGCAACCCGCGCGCCCTCGTCGGCCGTCAGCAGCCGGCTTTGCCTGAGCCCCATCGTCTCGCGCACGTCGAGCCTGAGCCGCGACGGATCCCACCAGACGACGCGATGGTCGCCGGCCTGTGGGCGATGAAGCCCGGGGGCAACCACGCGCGACTTGGGCGGCGCCTTGGGCGGACGGACCATCAGCGTATCGTCCCCAAACGCGGGACATCCGAGCGGCGTGGTTTCCAGCGGCGCGCGCCAGTCCTTCTCGGCCGGGTAGATCACCGGAGCAAGCTTGCCGAGCCATCCATCATGCGGCGCGGATCCGACCGCCGGCACGATCAACAAGTCGCGCGCGCGCGTCGCGGCAACGTAAAGCAGGCGTATCGCCTCCTCGCGGTCGCGGCGGATCTCCTCCTCGGCGTGGTCGAGCAGTTCGCGGGGGGCATGGCCGCCGAGGCGCAGCGCGCACAGCCCGCGCTCCGGATCGACCCATCGATGGGCTTCGCCGGCGGTCTCGTTGCAGGTCAGGTCGGCGAGCAGGACCACCGGGAATTCGAGGCCCTTGGCGCGATGGACGGTCATGATCCGCACGCCCTCGGCGCCTTCCTCGACCACCGGCGCGTCGGCGCTTTCCTCGCGCTCGGCGCGCGCCTCGAGCTCCTCGACGAAGCCGCGAAACGAGCGCGCGGCGCGCCGCACCTCGTAACGCCGTGCGAGATCCATCAGGCGCATCACGTTGGCCAGCGCCTGTTCGCCGGTGGGCCAGATCGCCAACGCCGCGTGGGCCCGCACTTCGGCGAGCAGACGCGCGATAGTCTCGGCGATCGGACGGCGGTTGCGGCCGCGGCTGAGCTCGCGCAGCACCTTGAGGGCGCCGCTGACCTCGGCCAGCGCGGGCGGCAGCTCGGCGGGCAGCCTGCGGAACGGATGGAGCGAGCCGACGGCATGGCGGAAGGAGAGCAGCGCGGCGTCGTCGAGCGCGAAGAGCGGGCCGCGCAGGGTCGCGAAGACGGCCAGCTCATCGTCGGGCCGCTCGATCGCGCCGAGCGCGTTGCGTATGGCCTCGACCTCCTCGCGCGCATTGAACGAGCCGCCCTTGATGAGCACATGGGGGATATGGCGCGCCTCCAACGCGCGCACGTAGGGACGCGTCACGTCGCGCCCGAAGCTCGTGAAGCGCCGGAAGAGCACGCAGATGTGCCGCGGGCGGATCGCGACGCGCCGCGCCGGCGCGTCGCGCTCGGTTACCGTCCATCCGCTTTCCTCGACCAGCCAGCGGACGAAGGCGCCGACCGCGTCGGGCAGCGACTCGTCGATCTGCCGCTTGGTCACGTAGCCGCGCTCGTTGAGCGGCGCGGGCACCGGCAGCACGACGGTCGCCGGCTGCGTCGGGCAGTCGTCGCGAAAGCGATCGAGCGGCGAGTAAGCGGGCTGGCTCGCCGACTCGGCCGGCATCAGGGGCGCGAAGGCGGCGTTGATCGCGCGCTGAAGCTCGGGTGTCGCGCGGAAGCTGACCGTGAGATGCTCGAGCTCGGCGCCGCGCTCCAGCAGGCGGCGCTTGACCTCCTGGTAGAACGCCACGTCGGCGCGCCGGAAGCGATAGATCGACTGCTTGGGATCGCCCACGATGAAGAGCTTGCCCGGCGCCGGGCGCACGCGCCGCCAGTCGCTTTCGGCAGGATCGTCGGCGGCGAGCAGAAGCAGGAGTTCGGCCTGGAGCGGATCGGTGTCCTGGAACTCGTCAACGAAGATGCGGCTTATGCGCGCCTGAAGGTCGGCGCGCACGGAAGCGTTGCCGCGCACGAGGTCGCGCGCGATGAGCAGCAGGTCGATGAAGTCAACGACGCCGGCATGCCGCTTGGCCTCCTCGTAAAAGCCTCTGAGCGGCCACAACTCCTCGCGCAGGAGCGGCGCGAGATTGGCGCCCGCAGCGTCGCGGAAACGCTCCAGCCGTGCGCGCAGCGCGGCGCGCCGCGCGATCACCGCGGCGCGCGCCTCGCCGGCGAACTCCTCGCCGTATCCACGCCAGCGCCAGCGCCCGTCGCCACCCCGCAGGAGTGCAAGCAGCGCAGCCTCGAGCGCGTCGTAGTCGCGGCCGCGCACGCTCTCGAGCCGGGTCGCCTCGTTGATCGGGCGCGCGATTTCCTCGAGCGCCTTGCGCAACCAATCGTCCGGTTCGCCGCGCGCCGCCAGCGCGCCGAGCGCGCGAATCTCCTCGACTAGGCCATCGATTGCGGAATCGCGATCGAACTCCTGACGCGCCCATGGCGCGCTGAAGTCGCGCCATTGCAAAAGCTCCCACGCTGCGGCCCGAATCGCGGGCCGCGGACCGTCGCGATCGAAGGCGTCGCGCCGACGCAGCAGGCGGCGCAGGCCCGGACCGGGCGCGCCCAGCGCCTGCTCGAACCAGCGGTCGAACGCGCCGTCGAAGAGTTCGGCGGCGACGTCGTCGGCCGCGACCTCGAACATGGGATCGACGCGCGCCTCGACCGGCCGCTCGCGCAAAAGGTCGGCGCAGAAGGAATGGATCGTGCCGATGCGCGCCTCTTCGAGCTGCCGCAGCGCGTCGGAAAGGCGTCCGCGCTCGGCCGCGCCGCGCGCCCGGTCGCCGCGGGCGCTCTCGATCTCAGCGCGCAGACGCAGCTTCAGCTCGCCGGCGGCCTTCTCGGTGAAGGTGACCGCGACGATCCGCCCGAGCTCGGCGCGTCCCTGGGCGAGCGCGGCGACGATCCGATGAACCAGCGCGGTGGTCTTGCCGGTGCCCGCGGCGGCCTCGACGATCAGGGTCGCGTCGAGATCATTGCGGATACGATCGCGCGCGCGCTGATCGGCAAGCGCCCCGCCGGTGGCATGCGCAAGCGAGCCGCTCTCGGCCGTCTCGCGATCGGGCGCTTCGTTCATCGCTGGCTGCGCAGTTTCTCGAGCGAGGCGAGGCGCGCCGCCGGCTTGAGCGCCGTGCGTAGCTCCTCGTACGGCCCACACACCATCCGATAGTCGCACCACTCGCACGCGCCTGCGGCGGGCGCCGCGGGCAGGAAGCCGTCGGCGATCGCGCCGTTCACGACAGCGGCGAATTCTCCCGCCGCCTCGCGCGCCGCGGCGTCGAGCGCGACCACGCGCTCCTCGTAGCCGCCGCGCGAAGTGCAGTAGTACAGGCGGCCCGACTCGACCGGCTCCTTCAGCAGCTTCTCGGCGGCGAGCGCGTAGAGCACCGGCTGGAGGAAGCGGCCACCGCCGATAACCACGTCGGCGGGCGCGTCGGCCTTGCCGCTCTTGTGATCGGTGACGCGCAGCCGCCCGTCGTGCGCACGCTCGACCAGGTCGATCGAGCCGCGCAAACTGAGCGCGATCCGTGGCCCGCTCGTCGGACCAAGCGCAAGCGCAACCGGCTCGGCGCGGCTTGCGGGGTCGGCCTGCTCGCGTCCCTCCAGGCCGAAGGCGAGCTCGCAGCGCTCCGGCGTCCATCGCTCGGGATCGTCGGCGGCGCGGCGGAGCCACTCCCGCAGGTCGGCGCGAATCGCGTCGATCGCGTCGTTCCATACACGTTCGATCGCCGGAGCGAGCCGCTCGTGCCAATTGTGGGCGACCTCCTCCAGGGTCCGATCCATCTCGGACAGGATTCCGTCCAGCGCCTCGCGAGCGACCGGCAGCCGGCCCGCCGCGCGCAGGCGGGTGAGCAGCTCGAACTGGACCTCGTGGAGCAGTGCGCCGCGCGTGAGCGGATCGATCACCTCGATCGCCTCGGCCTCCTCGCGCGGCTGGATCCGATGGATCGCGTAGAGCAGGAAGCGGTAGGGGCAGACGGCGTAGTGCTGGAGCGCGGTCGGCGAATAGGAGCGCGCGGAGAGCTGATGCCTGGCCAGGGCGGCGCGCGCCTCGGGCGCCGGATCGACGAGCCCGTCGGCGGGCGTCCATCGCCTGAGCCATCGCCGTGCCCGCGCGCGCAGAGCGCGCGCCAAATGCTCGTTGGCGCCGAGCAGATAGTGCGCTGCGCCGATCGTGGTTTCCGGATCCGCGTCCACCAGCCGTTCGAGCACAGCGAGATCGAACTCGGCCTCGTCGATCGCGTCGGCGGCCTGGCGCGGCGCCGGCCATCCCAGGCGCGCGGCCTGCTCGCTGGTCGCGCGGCGGGCGAGCTCGTCGAAGCCGGGCAGGCGTCCCTCGGCGGCGCGCAGGACTTCGAGCGCATAGAACGACGGCACGCGCGGCCGGCCCTGGTCGAGATCTATGCGCGGGTAGGAGAAGAGCACGCGGCGGCGCGCGGCGCCGGCCGCAAGGCGCAGCGCGAGCCGTTCGGCGCCGGCGCGATCGGCCTGAAGCTCCAGCCCGTGTCCGAGCCGTTTGCGCGCCGCGTCGAGCAGGATCGGATCCTCGATGAGCTTTTTAGGGAAGATGCGCTCCGTCAGCCCGGGCACGATTACGACTTCGAAGCTGAGACCGCGGAGATCCTGCGTGGGCGCAACCAGCACTGCGCCGTAACGCCGGCGCGGCGGCGGCGCTTCGAGCCGTCCCAGCCGTTCGGCCAGTACCTGGCGCACCTCATCGAGACTGACCGGCCCCACGGGCGCCATCGGTTCGAGCTCGGCCAGCGCGGCGAGAACGGGGGCGGAATCGCGCACGGCGAGATGAGTGAGCGCGCGCAGATGAACCAGCCATTCGCCCCATGCCGCACGCTGCGGCAGCGCCGCGAGCGCGTCGATCTGCGGCATCGCGACGGCGCGCAGATGTTCGAGGTCGATGAGACGGCGATCGAACGCTTTGGCGCGGGCGTCGTCCTCGACCAGCTCGCGACGCTTCATTGCGAGTTCTTCACGCAGGCCGTCGAGCCTTCGTTGCCAGCGCTCGCGGCTGCCGATCACCGACGCGTCCACCAGCAGCCGCTCCCATCGCCAGGGCGCGCGCAATGTGCCCTCGACCACGGGCACCGGGTCGTCGTCTTCGATTTCGACCGGCGAGGCGCTGGCGTTGTCACTCGTTGTAAGTTCAGGGGCCGTGGCGCCTGCTGTCTCCAGATCGGGCGCGACAAAAGGACGTTCATTGCCGCGCCGGGGGTCGGGTACCTGCGCCAGCGACAGGTACTCGGCCCATCGGCGCGCCGACAGCCGTTCGGCGGCGCAGGCCAGCAGCGCGAGCAGCGCGCGCCCGCCCGGCTCGGGACGGCTGGCGCCGCGCGCGAAACTGGTGGGGATGGCGGCGCGGCCAAGGGCTTCTTCAAGATATGGTACGTAGCGCGCGGGCGCATGCAGCGCCACGGCGATCTGATCGAAGGGGATGCCGCGCGCGGCCTCGGCGAGGATACGCCGCGCGACCTCCACGCACTCCTGCATCTCGCCCGGCGCCGAGACGACCTCGACGCTGTCGTCGAGCGAACGCTCGGGCGGCGTCTCCTCGCTGAACAAGTAGTCCTGCAGCCGCGCCAGCGACGGGGCCGCGGCGGCGTCGACGCGCAACGCCGCTTCGGGCGCAACGCCGAACGCCGCTTCGAGCATCGCGGCGCTTACCCCATCGCCATGCGGCACGGTGGCGAGGACGCTGGGCGAGCGCACTGCCAGCGCGGCGAAAAAGTCGCGTTCAAGGGCCGAAGCGACCGCGACGTCGAGGAGCAGGAGCGGCATCGCGCCGTAGCGCGTGGCTTCGTCCGAGCCATTCATCGCGGCGGCGGTCGCAATTTTCAGCATCGCCGCACGGTCGACCAGCCGCGCCTCGGCAAGCTCGGCCTCGAACTGGCGCAGCATCGCCGCCAGCGGCGCGCCGATTTCGTCGAGCGCTTGAAGCTCTTGGGCGCCGACACCGGCCATCCTGAGTTCACTCAGCGTGCGTGCGAGCGCGCCGGGGAATCCTGGCCGGTCCGCGACCGGTGCGAAATAGCCGAGCCCGCCGCCGGCGGCTAGCTTGTGAACCGCACGCGCAGCCACGGCCTCGACGCTGAGGCCGCTAACCGGCGCGAGACCCTCGCGGAACAGCGCGTCGGCGCACAGCGCGCCGACCAGCCGCGTCGGAGTGAAGCGATTGATCCCGAAGAGCGCGCGGCGGCCGGCGACCGCGCGTACGAGATCGTCGGCGGCGCTGTGGCGCGCCGCCACCACGATCGTTTGGCCTTCCGGCGGTAGCGCGTCGAGCCATCGCGCAGCCGCTTCGAGCCGAACGGCGGCGCGCGGCGAGATTACAATCGAGCGGCGGAAAGCAGTCATCGCGTACGGCCGGCTCGCCCGGCAACCGGGCCGGCCCGCCTCAATCGTCTGCCGCGTAAGCGTATGCCGCAAGCGCTGCGGCGCGGCTTAGTGCACAGCGTGGCGCTCGACGCGGGCAGAATGCAGTAGTGAGCTACTTGGCCAGTACGACCGCGTCGCCGACGCGTACCGTGCCGGGCGCGCCGATCGAAGCAAAGACGCCGAGTTTGGCCTTGTGATGCTGCGCGGCGGTGCGCAGGATCGCGAGGTCGCGCGGCAGCTCACTCTGCGCATGGGTCGTCATCACGCAGCGCAGCGCCGGCTGCATCGCCGTGATCTTCACCTCCGCGCCGACTTCGAGCACGCCGTCGAGCCATTCGTCCTCGACGAAGCCGCCGCTGTCGCCGCCGGTATCGACGAAGATGTTGGGTCGGAAGCGGCGCGGGTCAAGCACCGAGTTCGGTCCGCACAGCCGCTTCATGTGCATAACCGAGCCGCTGGCGAGTACATGGACCGCCGCCGAATCGAAGAATGCTCCGCGCATCAGGGCGAAGGTGCCGGGCAGCGTCTGGCGGGTCAGGCCGGGAAAGATCTGTTCGACCGGAACGTCGGCGAAGATCGTGTTTGGATCGATCTCGCCGCGCGCATGCTCGTCGGGTTGCGCGGTCACCAGGCGCACCGGGCGTCCGAGCGTCGCCGACAGCCGTTCGGAGGCGTCCGGGTCGGCAGCGTGGATTCGCGTGCCGTCGGGAAAAACGATCGTTACCGGCGCGAGCGCTCCGGGCGCCGGCGCTGAATCGTAGCCGGCGCGAAAGCCCAGCATGTTCGGCCATTTCTTGGCGGTCGTGATCCCGCCCGAAGCCTCGCGCAGCGCCCAGGCGCGATCGCCGATCGCGCCGTTGGGCGTGAGCGGCAACTCGTCGAGCTTCTCTCCCAGCATCGACTTGACCGGATAGCGGTAAAGCGCGCTGACCACTCCGACCTTGCGCCGTTCCATCGTGCGTTCCTTTCCCAGGCAGATTACCATGTGCGCGCCGCGGGGTCGCGCGAGCGGGCTACAAACTGGTCGCGCCTGGATGCGGGTCGGGCGGACGTATCGTGGTGCCAGGCGCGGCCCCGGGCGCGGTGCTCGACGCCTTCAGATCGTCCGCCTTTGAAGTGGAACCGCCTGCGGTCGCGGAAGCGCTTGGAGCTGCCGCCGGGCTTGGCGCAGCAGAGGGTAGCGCGGCAGCGGGGGTCGACGGGGACGCCGACGGAGTGGCCGCGCCGGCACTGCCGCTCTCCGCAGGAGTCGCGGCGGGCGCGGTAGCCGAAGCGCCAGCCGCGGGCGTGGCGCCTGCGGCCGGAACGTACACTGTCGGAATCGGCGTGGCAGGCCCACTCGGCGTTTCGCTTGCCGCTGGCGTCGGCTGGGACGCGCCGGCGAAGGTGGCGGTGCCGACGCCGTAGTCGTAGACCAGCGCGCCGCCGAGATAACCCTGGTACGAAACAAGGATAAGTGCGGCGACCGAGACGATTAGATAGAGCGGACGCGAGCTCGCGATGAAGCCGAGCACCTGCACGCCGATCCGCCATACGGCGAGCGCCGTGATGACCCATGGAATGATGTCGTCACCGAGCCAGGCGTGGCGCTTGAGGACATCGAAGGCGGGACCGTCGGCGGCTTTGACCGCCTTCCATACCTTGTCGGCTTCCCATCCGCCGGTCACGCTGGAGCCCCATGCCGCTCCCGCCGCCACGATCATCAGCGCGAGCGCCGCGTAGCGCAGCCACAGCCGGTTCGAGAACAGGCTGGCGACAAGGTCGGCGACGACCGCGAGCACGAAGATCGCGACCGTGAAATGGTCGATTACCGGATGGATGTGCCACTGCTGAATAGTGGCGAGCAGGCTTTGCATCCCGGACGTCCTTTGGCGAAACGGTTACCCCGCCCGCGTGCGTCGGTTTACGCCATGCGCAGCAGGCCGTGGCGGTTTTGGTCTTTATTACAGAGCGGCGCACGTCGCGCAAATCGCCTTGGGCGAAGCACGCGCAATTGTGCGGTCTCGCTCTTCGATGACGAGAAGAATCGGCTAGCGGCTAGACCGGCGGGCCGGAAGACGGAGTACCGGATGGCGAAGCTGTTGGCGAGGGCGCTGCCGACGGCGACGGGGCGACGCCGGGCGTTGGGACGGATATCGCGGCCGGCGTCGGCGCTGGCGCCACGGACGGTATGGGAGTTGCGGCAGGCGAAGCCGGGGGCGCCGCGCTGGGAGCCGTGGCGGGCGCGAAGATGACCGTCGCCGCGGTCGGGAGGCTGGGGCGCACGACGATCGTGGCGCGGTCGGTCTGAAGCGGACCCCATGCGCGCGCGCTTAGCAGGTAGTTCAAGGCGGCCGGCGGCGAGAGCGCCTCCCACCGCGGATGCCATGCGGCGGACAGCTCGAACTCATAACGTGCCTGCACGTCGACCTGCGGCAGGTTCGGCGCTTCGGCGCCGGCGACGACCGCCGAGGCGCTTGCGGCGTTGTCTGCAGGCGCGAACTCGCGCAGATACCATCGCAGCACCGGCGAGCCGTCGGCAAAGAAGACCCGCGCGCTGCGGGCTGGCAACTGACCGATCACTCGCGTGCATTCCTGCCGGGCCTGAAGGGTGGTAACCGGCGCGGTCCAGAAGAGCAGCGCGGTGCGTGCCCACGGCGCCTGGCTGGCGTCGGGGGCATAAAAGACAAAGCTGTTGGCGGCCTGCACGTAAAGTGTCAGCAGCGCGAGCACGGCGAGCGGATAACGGATGACAGTCCACGCCGGCGCGTGATGGAGGTAGTCGATCGCGACGGCGCCGAGCAACGCCATCGGTACGATCATCTGGAGCACAAGCGCCGGCGAGCGCTGCGGCGTCCAGAGATAGAAGGCAACCGCCACCAGGCTCCAGATGAGCGCGCCCGTCGCCAGGCGCGACCGCACGCGTATCGTGACCACCGCGATCGCACCCGCCACGGCCAGAATCACGAGCAGGAACTCATAGAACGCGAATATCGGCAGATAGAAATTCAGCCCGGCCCTGAAGCCCGCTACGCCCGAGGGTGCAAAATTGATGTGCGCGGCCGCCACTACCGCGCCGAGTGGAGAGCGCGTCGCAAGCCCGCTCTCGAGCAGCGCCCACAGCGCCGCAGCCACCAGCACGCCGACGAAAAGCAGCGCCTTGCGCCGCGTCCACCACACCCGCACCTGGAGCATCGCGCGCCGGTCAGTTACGGCCCGCCCGAGGCCGATTACAGCAAGCGCGGCCAACATGAAGAGCGCGGTCATCATCGCGGGCGCGGCGGCACTCGCGAGCCCCAGACCAGCGGCCGCGCCGACTCCCGCCGCTCCGGCCGGCGTCGGCCTCTCGACAAGCTCGAGGAAGGCCGCAAGGGCGATCACTGCGAACGCAAGCGCGGGAACGATCGCCGCTGTGCTGCGCGCGAAATAGGCGGCGCTGGGCGAGAGCGCGATCAGCGCGGCAAAGGCGAGGGCGCCGGCGCGCCCCAGATGGCGGCGCATCGCGAGTGCCGCGCCAATCAGCAGCAGGCCGCTAAGCGCGTACGCGATGCGTGCGGCGAAGTCACCGGCGCCGAGACCTGCGAAGACCGCAGTCTCGGCCAGTTGAACCCAGCTCAGATGAGCGCCGACGGCGGCGTTGCCATGGAGCAGGGAGAGTTCGGTGAGCGCCTCGCTCGCCTCGGCGGGATCGAGCGGCCGCGCGCCGAGCATCAGCAGGCGGCTCACCACCGCCCAGCATGCCACCGCCGCCCATCCCAGATGCTCGGCCGTAAGGACGAAGAGCGCGCGCCCAAGGCGTTCGGCCGAGTGATCGCGGACCGCTTCGGGCGCGGCTTCGACGGCTTCGAACTCTTCCAGCGTGCCGAGCTCGACTCCGAGCCGCCATTCGTCGATTTTGCCCTTACCTTGGGAGGCCACCCTGCAAAGCAGCTATTCGGGCGCCGCCCGCTTGTCAACGCGCCGTGCGCGCGGGCTAAGCGATTTATCAACCGCCTGCCCCCGCTGCGGGCGACTCATGCTATCAGCCAGCGCCATGGCGGCTTGGCCGCGGCACATCGCTTGCCTGACCGTCGTGCTTGAGCGCGCGGGGCGCTATGCTGGAAAATTCGCTGTCCGGACGGCGAGCCAGGCATGAACGCGCGCAGGCTAATCAGCGGAGCGGTTTCGATACTGATCGTGGCGGCGCTGCTCGCGCTGTTTTTCAGCTTCCGCGCCCACGCCCCCCATCTGCACGGGCCGCGCTTCAGCGTCTCGGTCCGCCAGCTGCCGTACTATGCCTTCTGCTCGTTCTACCGCATGCTGGCGGCGTATGTGCTGGCGATGGTGTTCTCGGTCGCCTACGGGATGGCCGCAGCGCGCGGGCGGAGGTGGGAGCGGGTGATGATCCCGGCGATTGATATCGCGCAGTCGGTGCCTGTTATCGGCTTTTTCCCCGCCGCGGTCTATTTCTTCGTCGCGCTCGCTCACGGCGGCCGGCTGGGGGTCGAGATGGCGGCGGTCTTCCTGATCTTTACCAGCCAGGCGTGGAATCTGGCGCTGGGCGTGTTCGAGTCGATGCGCACGATACCCGACGACTTGCGCCAGGCGCTCGAAGCCTTCGGCGCCAGCGCCTGGTTGCGTTTTCGCAAGCTGTCGTTGCCGGCCTGCGTGCCGAAGCTGGTCTACAACTCGATCCTGTCGTGGGTGGCTGGATGGTACTTCCTGATCGCGTGCGAGATCATCACCGTCGGCCCCTCGCACTACCGGTTGCCGGGTCTGGGCAGCTACCTGATGGAGGCGGCGGACCGCGGGCGCAGCGGGGAGATCATCGCCGGACTGACGATGCTGCTGTTGATCATCGTCCTGATGGACCTGATGGTATGGCAGCCGTTGACCGTGTGGGCGGAAAAGTTCCGCTACGAGTTTGCCTCAGGTGCCGCCGGCGAACCGATGGGCTCGCTAGGGATGCTGCACGCGCTGAGTGCGCTGGGCCCGGCGGTTTATCGCACCGCGCGCTTCGTGATACGGCCGCCGGCGGCGCTGCTGCGCGTGTTGCTCGCCGGCCTGCCGGCGCTTGATTCCACAACCCGCGCGCGCATTGCGCGCGCCGCTCGCGCCACCGGCTACGCGGCACTGATCGCGCTCTGGCTGATCTTCCTCTATGCGATTTTCAAGGGGCTCGCCGCCCTTGCCCACGCGCTCAGCGGACCGTGGCCGGACCAGGCGCGCTTGATTCCCGCCGCCACCGGCGCCTCGATCCTCCGGATCGTCGTCGCCTACTCGATCTCGCTCGGCTGGACGCTGCCATGCGCGCTCGCGGCGGCGGACAATGTGCGCTTTCGCCGGTGGCTGGCGCCGATTGCCGAGATTGTCGGTTCGATGCCGGCCACCGCGCTCTTCCCGCTTATCGTGCTGTTCGTGGTCGAGGTGACCGGCGGTATGAATCTCGCCTCGATCCTGCTGATCCTGACCGGCATGCAATGGTACCTGCTGTTCAACCTGCTCGCCGGCGTCAACCAAATCCCCGAAGACCTCAAGGAGGCGGCGCACGCCTATGGTCTGAACAGGTTGGCCATCTGGCGCAAGCTCACCGTGCCAGCGCTGGTGCCGTCGATCGTCACCGGCAGCATCACGGCGTGGGGTGGCGGCTGGAACGCGTTGATTCTGTCGGAGTACTTTTCCTATCGCGGCAAAACCTACAAGGTGCTGGGGCTGGGCGCGCTGCTCGACGCCGCGACCTACGAGACCGGCGACAGCATGATGATCCTGCTTAGCCTGCTTTCGATGGTCGTGGTAGTGGTAGGCTTGAACCGGCTGGTTTGGCGCAGGCTGTATAACGTGGCGACCGAACGTTACAGGATCGATTGACCCAAGGTGAGCGGCGATGTGTGACGATCCGCCAGAGCCATGGCCCTGCTCGAGCTCAGACAGGTTTCCAAGAGCTACCCCCACGCCAAGGGCAACCTGCGCGTGCTCAACGAGATTTCCTTCAGCGTCGAGCGTGGCGAATTCGTCGCGATCGTGGGGCCGTCGGGGTGCGGCAAATCAACTCTGCTCAGGATCATCAACGGGATCATTGCGCCGACCGCGGGCCAGGTGCTGTACAACGGCCAGCAGGTGGACGGCATCAACCCCGAATGCGCGATGGTTTTTCAGTCCTTTGCGCTGCTGCCGTGGCTGAGCGTGAAGGCCAACGTCGAACTCGGGCTGGAGGCGCGTGGCGTGCCGCCCGCCGAGCGCGAACGGTTGGCGACCCTGTATATCGATAAGGTGGGACTCGATGGTTTCGAGGAAGCCTACCCGCGCGAGCTTTCGGGCGGGATGAAGCAGCGGGTTGGGCTGGCGCGCGCGCTGGCGGTTGAGCCCGCGGTCTTGCTGATGGACGAGCCGTTCTCGGCACTCGACGCGCTGACCGCGATCGGCCTGCGCGAGGAACTGCTCGACATCTGGCAGGCGCCCGACAGCCCGGTCGAAACCATCATCATGGTCACCCACATCATCGAGGAGGCGGTCGAACTGGCGGATCGCATCCTTGTGCTCTCGGCCGGGCCCGGACGGCTGGCGGGCGACCTGAGGGTCGATTTGGCGCGCCCGCGCGACCGGCGCAGCGAACCTTTCAACAGCCTCACCGACAAGGTCTTCTCGCTTATCGAGGAGCGCGCTTGATGGCTCCGCCGGCGATCCATCCGATTCCTGACAGCCAGTTGCCATGGGTCTTCGGCTTGCTCGAGATGCTCGAGGACCGCGGCGGGCGCGAGGACGGCTACAAGATCGCACGCGACCTCAACTTCAAGTTTGCCGACCTGCTCAAGGTGATGAAGGCGGCCGAGATCCTCGGCCTGGTTTCGACCCCGGCGGGCGACGTGGTGCTCGAACCGCTGGGGCGCGAGTTCCTCGCCGCCGACGTCAACCAGCGCAAACGGATCATCCGCGAGCAGCTGCGCAAGCACACCCTGTTCGGATACCTGGTGCGCCTGTTGCGCGCGCAGGAGGATCACTCGCTCAACAAGGAGGTCGTGCTCGAACACCTGGCGATGCTGCTGCCGGACGAATCGCCTGAGCGGATGTTCGCGACCGTCGTCAACTGGGGCCGCTTCGCCGAACTCTTCGGCTACAACAAGGACGACGATCGCTTTTATCTCGACGAGGAAGGTGAGAAGGCGTAAGCGCGCCGGCGCGCGCGCAACTCGCGGCGCCGGTTGAGATATTTTGTGAAATAGTCAATAAGTCCCGGAGATTCGGAAGGAGAATATCCCCCATGAGCACCGAGAACGAAAGAATAGTCAATGAGTTCTGCAAGACCTGGTCGACACTCAATATCGACAAGGTAATGGAGTTCTTCGCTGACGACGCCGTTTACCATAATATCCCGCTCAAGCCCGCGCATGGCAAGGCCGAGATCCGCAAGGTCATCGACGGCTTCATGCCCGGAACCACGGCGCTGGAATTCAAGATCCTCAATACGGCAAGCGCCGGATCGGTTGTGTTCAACGAGCGCGTGGACTCCTTCACGGTCAACGGCAAGCATATCGCGTTGCCGGTCGCCGGAGTTTTCGAGCTGAGCGGGGGCAAGATCAGGGCCTGGCGCGACTACTTCGATCTGCCGACCTACGTCAACCAGATTAAGGGCAAATGACGCGGCGCAGGATCATCGTTGCGCCAATCGCGCGACGCGGCGGATTCTCCGAAGATTGCGGCCGGCCGCGATAAGCCGGCGGTTGAAGACCGCGGGGCGCCGCTCCCGTTGCAGGAAGCGGCGCCGCGGCGCGCATGGCGGGTTTGTTCGGTCCTGCGAACCGAAAAACGGCGACTTAACGATGGTCGCGGATGATGCCCGTGGCGAGCCGCTAGCGCGCTGGGATTCAGGTTGACCGCCATAGCGGAAATTTTCGACGCCCCAAGCGATGCGCGAGCAGATTGTTCTTGGGTCAGGTCGTGGCGACCTGATAAACCTCGACTTAATAGAGGCCGTCAGGGGAGCGCCAGGTGATCAATCCAGCGAAAGTGGCAGGTCTTATGGCGTTGACCGCGGTTGCCGTTGTCGTCAGCGGTGCGTTGGTGCGTGCCGACGAGCGGGCCGTGCGCGAGGCGCCAACCATTCTTGCCCAGAACGGAGAGGCTAACGGAAACGCCGCCGCGACCAGCGCAGCGTCCGCCACGGGGGCATGCGCCGCGCCCCATCAGTACGTCGATCTCATCAACGCGGGCCAGTACGACGAGATAGGCGGCTTGTTCGCGGAGGACGCCGTCTATATGGGACCGGACGGCAAAACCCGCTACGGCGCCAAGGCAATCGGCGAGTTCTACATTCACTTTCTCGGCGCGCTGAAGCCTCGGGTCAAGCCTGCCAGCTTCATCCAGGACGGCCACGACTGCGTGATGGAACTGACGAACCAGAACAAACTGACCGGCAAGTACTCGTTGGTAGCGATCGACCACTTCACGGTGAACGGGCAGGGCAAGATTTCGCGCTTCATCGTCTATCTGCGGCCGGGCGACCGCTTCACACAGACTATCAACGCCGCCCTCGCCAAGGTCCACTGAAGCGCGGACGCGCTGGCAGGGTCTTTCCCCTCTGCCGCGCCAGGTCTGGCCAAAGAGATGGGCTTTTGGCGGATGGGGCGATCGCGTTAGACTGCGATCCGCACCATGGCTGCCGGTATTGCCCATCATAACGTCACCCACGCCATCATCGGCACCGCCGGGCATATCGACCACGGCAAGACCGCGCTCATCAAGGCGCTCACGGGCCAAGACACCGACCGCCTCAAGGAGGAAAAGGAGCGCGGGATTTCGATCGATCTCGGCTTCGCCTACTTCACGCTGCCCGACGGCACCCGCGCGGGCGTGGTTGATGTTCCGGGTCACGAACGCTTCATCCGCAACATGCTGGCCGGCGCACACGGCGTCGACCTCGTCCTGTTCACGGTCGCCGCCGACGACGGCGTGATGCCGCAGAGCGAGGAGCACCTCGACATCCTTCATCTGCTGGGCGTCGGCCGCGGAATCTTCGTCATCACCAAGGCCGACCTCGCCGATGCCGCGCGGCTCGCTGAAGTGCACGAGGAGATCGAGCTGCTTGCCGACGGAACCCGCCTGGCCGGCGCGCCGATCATCGCAGTCTCCGCCCTGACCGGTGCCGGGCTCGACGGGCTGCGCGCCGAGATCGCGCGCGCGCTTGCGGGTTTCGAAGCGCGCCGGCGCACGGGCCTGTTCCGCCTCCCGCTCGACCGCGCGTTCACCATCAAGGGCCACGGGACGGTTGTTACGGGCACCGCGATGGGGGCCGAAGTGCGCGTGGGACAGAAGCTGCGCGTGCTGCCCGGCGGCGGAGAGGTGCGCGTGCGCTCGATCCAGGTCCATTCGGAGCCGGTGGAAAGCGCGGGGCTGTGCCAGCGGGTCGCACTGAACTTGAGTGGGGCCGAACGGATGGAGCTCAAGCGGGGCGACGTCGTCGTTGACGATCGGCTCGAGCTCACCACCACACGGCTGGACGCGCATCTGGAGCTGCGGCCGGCGGCCAGGCGCCCGCTCAAGAACAACGACCGCGTGCGCTTTTTTATCGGCACTGGCGAGACGATCGGCCGCGCGATTGTGCTCGAGGCGCCGGGCGAGATCGCGCCCAAGCATAGCGCGCTGGTGCAGCTCGTGCTCAACGATCCAGTAGTTGCGCTGGCGGGCGACCATTTCGTGATCCGCGACGAAACGAGCCGGCGCACGCTGGGCGGCGGCGTGGTGCTCAATCCGCTCGGGCGGCGCATGCGCAAACCGCTTGAGGCCTATCTCAAGCATCTCGCCGCGCTCGACGCCGCGCCCTCGCCGGACACGATCGAAGCACTGCTGAATTTGCAGGAGAGTCTGGCGGCCACCCCTGCGCGGATTGCGCAGTTGCTCAACGCGCCCGCGCGCGAGGTGGGCGAGACGCTGCGCGATCAGCGCTTCGTCAAACTCTCGCTCGGCGACGAGGAGGGCTTTACCACGGCGGCCAAATGGGAGGAGCTCAAGCGCTTCGCGCTGGCCGCGCTTACGGCCCATCATCAGGCCGAGCCGCTGTCGCCCGGGCTCGAGATGGAAGCCTTGCGCGAGCGCCTGCCCTACGAGGTGAGCGCGCGCGCCTTCCGTGCGCTGGTCGACCGGCTCGGGCGCGAGTCGGAAATCGTGCGCGAGGAGAGCGTGCTGCGCCTACGGGGCCATCGGGTGACCCTTGGCGGCGACGAAGGCCGGCTCGGCGCGCGACTGGAGGAGGCGCTGCGCCGCGCCGAGTTCCACCCGCCCGATCTCAAGCAGCTTGCCGACGAACTCAAGCTGCGCGGCGCCGAGCTCGGCCGGTTGCGCACGCTGCTCGGTGCCCTGGAGCGCGAGGGGCGGGTGGTCAAGATCGCCACCGACCTCTACTTCGCGCGCGAGCCGTTCGAGGCCGCGCGCCAGCGCCTGCTCGACCATCTGCGCACCGCGCCCGAAATCACCGCTGCGACATATCGCGACTTGCTCGGCGCGTCCCGCAAGTTCGCGATCGCGCTGCTCGACTACTTCGACCACGCGGGCCTAACCACGCGTGTCGGCGACGCCCGCCGCCTGCGCGCCCGTTCGTAAGTGGCCGTAGCGGCCTTCTGAGCGGGACAGGCCTCGGTGCCCCGCCGGACTGTACGGATGGCTGCGGGCGCGATTGGCGAGCGCGGCGGCTTGCGCCACAATAGGCCGTTGATGCCTGAAGACCGGGACAATAACCCGGCGCGTGGCGAGCTGATTCGGCTGACCGCGCGCTGCAAGGCGGCGGGTTGAGCCGGCAAGCTGGGTCCGGAGGACCTCGCCGCCGCGCTTAGCCGCTTCGATCCGGGAAGCCATCCCGATCTGCTCGTCGGTATCACCACCGGCGACGACGCCGGCGTGTTTCGCCTGCGCGAAGATCTGGCCATCGTCAACACGGTCGATTTCTTCACCCCTGTGGTGGACGACCCGTACACCTACGGCCAGATCTCTGCTGCCAATTCGCTCTCGGACATCTATGCGATGGGCGGGGTGCCGAAAACCGCGCTCAATATCGTGTGCTGGCCGCAATCGGGGCTGCCAGGCGAGATGCTCGGCGAGATTCTGCGCGGTGGGGCGGACAAAGCGCGCGAGGCGGGCGTCGTGGTTGTCGGAGGCCACAGCGTCGCCGACGAGGAGGTGAAGTACGGGATGGCGGTGACCGGCGTGATCGATCCACGCCGGATAATCCGCAACGTCGGCGCGCGCGTCGGCGACGCGCTGGTGCTGACCAAAGCCCTGGGCACGGGGACCCTGATGACCGCGTTCAAGCGCGACCGGCTCGCGCCCGAGCACTACGCGGCGGCCGTGCGTTCGATGAGCGCGCTCAACGCGGAAGCGGCAAGTGCGATGATGCGGTTCGAAGTTCACGCGGCGACCGATATCACGGGCTTCGGCTTCGCCGGCCACGCCGTCAAGATGGCCGATGGCAGCGGTGTGACGCTGCGGGTCGAGGAGTCCGATCTGCCGCTGTTGCCGGGAGCGCTCGAATGCTGCCGGGCGGGAATGATCCCCGGCGGCGGGCAGCGCAATCGCGAATTCTTCGGCCCGCGCGTGCGAATCTCGGACGAAGTGGCGGCCGAGATGGTAGAGATCGCTTTCGACCCGCAAACCTCGGGCGGCCTGCTGATCGCGCTGTCCGAGCGCGACGCGCTGGCGCTGCTTGCCGCGCTCCAGGCTGCCGGCATCGCTGACAGCGAGATCGTCGGCCGCGTGGTCGAGCAGGGCCCGTTCGCGATCGAACTGGTTTGACGATTCGATCGGCCCCGCAGAGCCGAGTGCGAGGCATCGCGCGCGCGATGCCGACTGCCCGCGCCGGCCACGGCCTCGCGCGCCAGAGGGAGTCCCGTTTCGATGTACGATTTTGATCTGTTCACGATAGGTGGCGGCTCGGGCGGTGTGCGTGCGAGCCGGATGGCGGCGGCGCACGGCGCAAAGGTGGCGATCGCGGAGGAGCGCTATCTGGGCGGCACCTGCGTCAACGTCGGATGCATCCCGAAAAAGCTCCTGGTTTACGCCTCCGAGTTCGGCGAGGCGTTCGACGACGCCGCCGGCTTCGGCTGGACCGTGGGCGAGCGCCGCTTCGACTGGGCCACGCTCATCGCCAACAAGAACCGTGAGATCGCGCGGCTCAACGGCGTTTACGAGCGGCTGCTGACCGAGGCCGGCGTGCGGATCATGCGGGCACGCGCGACCGTCGTTGATCCGCACACCGTGGCGGTCGGTGGCCGGCACTTCTCGACGCGCTACATTGTGGTCGCGACCGGCGGATGGCCGACCAAGCCGGCGATGCCCGGCGTCGAGCACGCGATCACCTCGAACGAAGCATTTTTCCTGCCCGCCTTGCCGCCGCGGATAATTCTTGTCGGCGGCGGCTATATCGCGCTTGAGTTCGCGGGCATCTTCCACGGACTTGGCGCTCAGGTGACCATCATCCATCGCGGGGAGTTGTTCTTGCGCGGCTTCGATGACGACGTGCGCCGCGCGCTGGCGGTTGAGATGAGCAAGCGGGGCGTCGAACTGCGCTTCAACCGCCAGGTGGCGGCGATCCAGAAGGCGAGTCGCGGCTTTGATGTTGCGCTCGACGACGGCGCGCGAGTCGAGGCCGACCTAATCATGTTCGCAACCGGGCGTGCGCCCAACACGCGTGGCATCGGTCTCGAGCAGGCGCAGGTTGCGCTTGACGGCGAGGGTGCGGTGCGCGTCGATTCCTACTCGCGTTCGTCGGTGCCCAGCATCTACGCGATCGGCGATTGCACCAATCGCAAGCAGCTGACGCCGGTAGCGATCGCTGAAGGTCGCGCCGTCGCCGAGACGTTGTTCAACAACAACCCGATGCGCCCGGATTACGAGAACGTTCCCTCGGCGGTGTTCAGCCAGCCCGCGATCGGCACCGTGGGCCTGACCGAGGCCCAGGCGCGCCAGCGCTACGGCGAAGTTGACGCCTACCGCACCGGGTTCCGGCCGCTCAAACATACGCTCAGCGGCAGGGACGAGCAGTGCTTCATGAAGCTGGTGGTCGAGCGCGCCGGCGGCCGCGTGGTGGGGGCGCACATGATGGGCGCCGAGGCGGGCGAGATCATCCAGGGGCTGGCGATCGCGCTCAGGTGCGGTGCGACCAAGGCGCAGTTCGACGCGACGATTGGAATCCATCCGACCGCCGCCGAAGAGTTCGTCACGATGCGGACCAAATCGTGAGCGCGACGGCGCGGTCTTCAGGCGGCTGAGAACAGGCCGTCGGCAAGCCATCGCCCGAGCAGGCGATTGATGAGCCCAACCGCGTCATCTCCCTCCGCCGCGGCGGCTACCGCCTCGCACATGGCCGCAAAGCTCGCACCCTCCGCGGCAAGTGTGAGTGCCGCGCGCTCGCCGGCTTCGAGCGCACGGTAGTGCACCAGGCCGTTCCGCCGCCACACCAACACGCTCGCCGGTGCGTGTGCCGGCTCATTCAGCCTGCGGCCTTCGTCGATATCGCGCCGCAACTCGTCAACGCGCCATTGACAATCGAGGATCGCGCTTGCCGGATGGCGCCGAAGCGCGAGCGCAGGCCATTGCGTGGGCGCAATCGCGCGTATCGCTTCGGCGCTCAGCGCTGGCGCGTCGGCGGCGTGAAAAATCTCGACCAGCGTCCGCTCCAGGCGGGCAAGCTGCGCGGCGTACGGCCATCGCGCGCGCATCGGATGGGTGGCGAGAAAGTCGGCGAGGTAGCGCCCCGCGTAAAAGATCGACGGTTCGGTCGGCGGATGCTCGACCAGGTAGCCTGTGATGAGGTTGTGAAAGTTGTCGGCGCCGACCACGGCGAGCGTGGCCGGGAAGTCCTCCTTGAGGCAGTCGAGGATGCGGTAGAAGTAGGCGTTGGCGTAAATTTCCAGCCGTCCGACGGCGCCGAGACGCTCATCGCCGACGATCACGTCGTCCAGCTCGCCAAGCGCGCCCGGCCTCGACTCGCGTTCGGCCGCCAGACCCTCAGCGACGCCGCCGGGCGCCGTGATCAGTCGATAGAGCAGCGCCTGGAGGTTTTTGAGATCATCGCCAGCCGGCATATGATCGAAAATGGGCGCTGGCGAATCCCTGGATTTGTTCGCTCACACCCACTCGTCCAATTTGCGCCGCGCTGAGGGCGCGCTCAAGCGGCGCGCGGCGCGCCCAGGAGAAGCCACGATGGGAATGCTGGTCGACGGCCGATGGCGAAGCGACGATATCCGGGGGACCGGCGGCCCGCATTTCGTTCGCCCGCAAACCACCTTCCGCAATTGGGTCACCGCCGACGGCCGCCCGGGGCCGAGCGGCGTGGGCGGCTTCAAGGCCGAGCCCGGCCGCTATCATCTGTACGTCTCGCTGGCCTGTCCATGGGCGCACCGCACGCTCATCGTGCGCAAGCTCAAGCGGCTCGACAGCGTGATTTCGGTTTCGGTGGTCGATCCGCTGATGGGCGAGCACGGATGGGCGTTCGGCGCGCCCGACGGCTCGCTGATGCCGGGCGCGACGCGCGACGCGATCAACGGTGCGCGCTATTTGCACGAGACCTACACGCGGGCGCGCCCGGACTACACCGGTCGGGTTACGGTGCCGGTGCTGTGGGATCGCGCAGGAGCGACGATCGTCAACAATGAGTCGTCCGAGATCATCCGGATGCTGAATTCGGCGTTCGACGCCTTCGGCGACGCGACGGTCGATCTCTATCCGGTACCGCTGCGTGCGGAAATCGACGCGCTCAACCAGACCGTGTATGACACGGTAAATAACGGCGTGTACAAGTGCGGCTTCGCGCGCAGCCAGGAAGCATACGAGGCGGTCTTCGCGTCGCTGTTCGAAACGCTCGACCGGCTGGAGCGGCGGCTTGCGCGTTCGCGCTACCTCTTTGGCGTGCGGAGCACCGAGGCCGACTGGCGATTGTTCACCACGCTGGTGCGCTTCGACGCGGTTTACTACAGCCACTTCAAGTGCAACCTCCGGCGCATCGTCGATTATCCAAACCTGTGGGGCTATACGCGCGACCTTTACCAGATCCCCGGTATTGCTGAGACGGTCAGCCTCGCGCACATCAAACGCCACTACTACGCCAGTCACGCCTTCCTCAATCCGACCCGGATTGTGCCGATGGGTCCGGCGATCGATTTCCAGGCGCCCCACGACCGCGCCCGGCTCGGCGAGCTGGCGGTAGCGGCTGGCCGATAGCGACGCGAGCAACGGGTGTTTGACGCGCGGCGGCGCGCCGGACAACGATGGACGCACGCCCCGGGGTGCGGGCGTCATTCCAGCGGAGGTGCGCAGCGATGCGATTCAAGGATCAGGTCGCGCTGGTGACCGGCGCGGGACGCGGGATCGGCAAGGCAATCGCGCTCGCTTTGGCACGCGAAGGCGCCGATATCGGGCTTGCGGAGATTGACGAACAAACGGCACAGGCAACTGCTGATGAAATCCGCGCGATGGGACGGCGTGCGTTCTTCAAGCTTGCGGATATCGGCGACTGCGCGCAGGCGCAGGGATGGGTGGCTGAAGCGGCGAGCGAGCTGGGCCGGGTCGATATTATGATCAACAACGCCGGCGTCGCCAAGGGACAGCCGTTCCTCGAAATCTCGCCCGAGAATTGGGAGAACCATCTGCGCGTCCATCTATTCGGCACGTTTTACTGTTCACAAGCGGCAGCCCGCGCGATGGCGCCGCGAAAGTACGGGCGGATCGTGTCGATGGCTTCGGTGGCGGGCCTCATGGGGCCCCTCGACCTTGCGCCGTACGGCGCCGCCAAGGCCGGAATAATCGGGCTGACGCGCGCGATGGCGCTCGAGCTTGCGGATTACGGGATCACGGCCAACGCGATTGCGCCGGGGCCGATCGACACCGAGATGGTCCGCGCCGCGTGGTCCCGGGAGGCCTACGAGGAGCGCGCCAATCATTCGCCGATAAATCGCTTCGGCAGCGTCGATGAGGTCGCGCGCCTGGCGACGTTCCTCGCTTCCCCGGAATCGTCCTATATTTCGGGCGCGGTGATGGTGATCGACGGTGGCGCGACGGCGGCGGGCTCCTACATGGTCGAAAAGTATCGCCGGCGCAAGGCTGCGGCGCGCAAGTAACGCCGGCGCGCCGTCATTGCGCTATCTTGCTCAGGCCGTCGGGGCTTGCGTAGCGGCTGGCGTCGAGGTACTGCGCGCTGCAATCGCTGTTGAAGCACGGATGCTCGGCGGTGCTTACGGTCAGATGCTTGTCCTTGAAGTTGGCGATCAGCAGCTCGTTGGCGCCGTTGACGCCCAAAGCCGTGCCGGTCCCGGGCACGCGCATCGGGGACTGGAACTCGATCCAGGACTTGTAGAGTTGGCCTGCGGGATCGTAGAGATCGATAGCCAGCGGGAAGAACGTCTGTTTGTCGATGTATAGAACGCGTTTGCTGTAGCAATAGCCACTGGCAAACGCTGGCAACCTGCTCATCTCGACCACATACACGTCGCGCATTTCCCATTTGCCCAGCGTGGGCCGCGGCCAGGGTACGACGCCTTTGCCGCCCGGGTAGAAAAATTCCGCGGGCGGGCCGGTCGCTCCTCCGCAACGCTTGAACACCTGCGGGTTGAGATGGACCAGGAAGAGCATCGGCCGCAAGCCGGCGTACGTGATCTTGAAGGTTTGCGGCAGCGACGGCGGGCCGTAGTTCGACTCGTCCCAGGTGAAATCATTGCCCGGAAAGGGCGAGCAGCGTGAAGCTTCCGAAAGCCGCAGCGGGCGGCGCGCCGACGGCAGGTAGGTATCGTCCAGGCGGGTTGCGTCCGCGTAGGAAATGTCAAGGCTGGTCGTATACTTGCCCTGCTCAGGATAGAGCTGTTCATAGTACTTGACGAGATAATAGCCATTGGAATCCGGCACGGTCTGCGGAAAACCGGCATCGCTCAAATATGTCAGTTGTGAGTAAACAGAGTCGGCAATCTGGGTCTGGGTGAAATTACCCCAGGAGTCTCCCGTATAGTTGCACGAAGTCATCCGCTGCAGGCGGGGCGCATAGTGGTAGTAGGCGTCGTAGAAGATTTCGTACGGCGCAAGCGTCGGGTCCCTTTGCGCATCGGGAAACGGAATCCCGGCGACGTATCCCGTCGGTGCATAACCGCCGGTTGGCAACTGCGCCAGCTTGACTGCGCCCGCGTCCCTGGCGGTATCAGCGAGGTAACGGTCCGGCAACGGAATCGCGACCACGGGGCCGACCTCGATCCGGACGTCGGCCGGCATCCGCCAGAAATGGTCCCCTGCGAATAACGTGCGCATCCCGACCGGCATGAAGCGCGCGTAACGCTGCCAGTTCTGGTAACTGACAACGGTGCCGAGCGGGACGGCTTCGGCGTGTGACGATGCGGCCGGCGCGGCGTCGGCGTGCGCACCCATGGGCGGTGCGTTGCTTGCCGCAATGGGCTGCCCGCCGGCTGGCGGCGGAGGCGGATCGCCAGCGATTGCACCGCTTGCCAGGAAAAGGAGAGAAGCTGCCAGCCCCAGGGAGCGCCAAATCTGACACGAACCGGGCATCGTTTCGCACCTCGCTCCGCGCAGCGGGTACGCCACACTACAAATTTCCCGGCTAAGCAGACAAACCCCGATTCCGACCGAGATCATAAGGGGCTTGGTGAAAATCGCATCAAGTGCCGAATAGGCGTCTTTTAGGTGCAAAAAAGCACCATGGCGAGGAACCGCCGTCTGCCGTGTTGGTTAACCGCCGGCTGGCCGTTCCGCTAGAATGAACCTGACTTATGGCGAATCAGGGCGAGGCGCAGCAACAGCTCGATCCGACCATGCCCGAACTGAGCGTCGTGCAGGCTTCCTCAACTGGGGTTTCTGTGGGCGGCGCGCCTGCCGGCGGCATCAGAGCGGCCGACGGCGCGGCGGCGGAGGTCGTGGGAGTGAATGGCAATGCGACCACACTGCCGGCGACCGCACGACGCGATGCCGAAGTTGACGCTCCGGAGCTGTTCCTCAACCGCGAACTTACGTGGCTCGGTTTCAATCGCCGGGTCTTCGCCGAGGCGCTCGAGGAGCACAATCCGCCGCTCGAACGGGTCAAGTTCCTCGCGATCACCGCTTCGAATCTCGACGAGTTCTTCATGAAGCGCATCGGTGGCCTCAAGCAGCAAGTGGTTGCCGGGATGCGGGAGCTTACGGTTGACGGCCGCACGCCGCAGCAGCAGATTGCCGAGTGTCTTGCCGAGGTGCGCGAGTTCGAGGCGCAGCAGCGCGCACTGTGGCCGGCACTGCGCGCACGGCTCGCCGAGCACGGCATTGAGGTCCTCTCCTTCGAGCAGCTCAGCGCTGCCGAGCAGGCGGCGATCCGCGAATACTATCTGCGCAACATCTTTCCGCTGATGACGCCGCAGACAATCGATCCGGCGCATCCGTTTCCCACCATCTCCAACCTCTCGCTCAATCTACTCGTGACCCTGCGTTCGCCCGACGACGGCGAGCCGGGCCTGGCGCGGGTCAAGGTTCCGGTGGGACTGGGCATCCCGCGTTTCGTGCGCGTAGGCGAGACGCGTCGCTATGTTCGGCTCGAGGACGTCGTTGCCCATACGCTCGACCTGCTGTTTCCCGGCGCGCAGATCGACGGCTGCGAGTTTTTCCGCGTCACTCGCAACGCCAATACCGAGCGCGACGAGGACGAGGCCGACGATCTGCTCGCGCTCATCGAGTCCGAACTGCGCGACCGCCGCTTCGCCCCGATCGTGCGGATGGAGGTGATCGCCGGGATGAGCGCGGTGCATCGCGGGATGCTCGCCGCCGAACTGGGGCTGAGCGAGCGCGACGACGTGTTCGAGGTGGACGGGATGCTGGCGATGCGCGACCTGATGGAGCTGGCGGCGCTCGACGTGCCGGCGCTCCACGATCCGCCGCACCATCCGGTGGACCACGCGCGGCTGAGCCCGTCGCGCAACATCTTCCACGTCATCCGCGACGCCGGCTCGATCCTGCTGATGCATCCCTACGAATCGTTCCCCACCTCGGTGGGGCGCTTTCTGCGCGAGGCCAGCGAGGATCCCAAGGTCCGCGCGATCAAGATGACGCTCTACCGCACCTCGAGCGGCTCCGAGGTCATCGGCCACCTGTGCAACGCGGCGCTCAACGGCAAGCAGGTCGTGGTCGTGGTCGAACTCAAGGCGCGCTTCGACGAGGCGGCCAACATCCAGTTCGCCGAGCAGCTCGAGCAGTACGGCATCCACGTCACCTACGGGGTGGTAGGGCTCAAGACCCACTGCAAGGTGATCCTGGTCGTGCGCCAGGACTACAACGGCCTGCGCCGCTACGCGCACATCGGCACCGGCAACTACCACGCCGGCACCGCGCGGCTGTACGCCGACTTCGGCCTGCTCACCGCCGACGACGCGATCTGTGCCGACCTCACCCAGCTTTTCAACTTTCTGACCACCGGCTACCGCGGCGGGCGCAGCTTCAGGAAGATCCTGCCCGCGCCCGCGATTCTCAAGCGCGCGCTGCTCGAACGGATCGAGCGCGAGGTAAAGCTTCACAGCGCGGCTTCACCGGGCCTGATCCAGATGAAGGTCAACGCGCTGGAGGACGTCGACATCACCCGCGCGCTCTACCGCGCCTCACGCGCCGGTGTGAAGATCGACCTCATCGTGCGCGACACCTGCCGCCTGCGTCCCGCAATCGCGGGGCTCTCCGAGAACATTCGCGTCGTGAGCGTCGTGGGCCGTTTCCTCGAGCACGGGCGGATCTACTACTTCCGTAACGGCGGCGCCGAAGAATACTTCATCGGCTCGGCCGACTGCATGAAGCGCAATCTCGAGAGTCGGGTCGAGGTCGTGGTGCCGGTCGAGGACGCGGCCCTGCGCAAGGAGCTGCGTGCGGTTCTCGACGCGCAACTGCGGCCGAATCACGCGGCGTGGGAGATGCGCGGCGACGGGAGCTACGTGCGGCTGGTGCCCGACGATCCGAAGAACAACTGCCAGCAGGCGCTGATCGACTTTGTCGAGAAGCGCGAGAAGGAAGAGGAGAAGGCGCGCCGGCGCCGCCGCGGCTTCGCCCGCCGCGCCGCGAAGTGATCGCGAGCCTTCCATTCGGAGCAAAGCGAGGCGTCTGCGCGAAGCGCTTCAATCCGGTGCTGGTGCGCGCTCGGCGGGCGCGGCGGGCCTGAAGTGCGGCATCACGTGCCGCGCGAACAGCTCCATCGAGTGAAAGATCGTCCGCTGCGCCATCGCACCCCAGTCGAACATCAGCAGCATATGGGTCAGGCCGGCCGCCTCGTAGCGCCGGATCTTCTCCAGGCAGCGCGGCGGATCGCCGAAGATCGAGAGCGCGTCGAGCTGCTCGATTCTCGCGCTGGCGAGAAACTGGCCGATCTTCGCGAACGTCTCGTAGCCGGCGACGCCCGGTTTCACCCAGACCTTGGACGCGCTGCCAAGCTTGCGCTTCATCCCTGCCTCGGCTTCCGTGAGCGCCTGCTCCGTACTATCCGCGACGTGGGTCCAGAACACGTGCGGCAGATCGTCGGGGGGCTGGCCGTGGCCCGCCGCGGCGAAGGTCTCGCGATAGCCTCTTAGCTGCGCAGCGACTTCGTCGGGCGACGGGCTGGAGGCGAACGGCGCACAAGTGAACGCCCAACCGCGCCGTGCGATCTCATCGGCCGAGCCGGGCGAGGCGGCGGCGACGTAAATCGGCGGCGTCGGCTTCTGGAGCGGCCGCGGAAGCAGCGCAATATCGTCGTACTGGAAATGTTTGCCGCGATAGGAGAACTGCTCGCGGGTCCAGGCGAGCCGGATCACCTCCAGGCATTCCCAGAAGCGCTCCCTGGACGACTCCATCGGCACGTGAAAGCCGGCGAACTCGTGCGGCTGGTAGCCGCGCCCGGCGCCGAAGCAGACGCGCCCGCCGCTTATCAGGTCGAGCTCCGCGATATCCTCGGCGAGCCGGATCGGATCGTTGACCGGCAGAACACTGACGCCGGTGCCCAGGCGCAGCCGGCGCGTGCGCTGCGCGATCGCGGCCAGCATCATCTGCGGCGACGGGAATACGCGCTGGCTTGCCTGGAAGTGATGCTCGCCGACCCAGAAGCCCGCGTAGCCAAGCTCCTCCGCATACGCGGCTTCTTCAAGCACCTCGCGGTAGAACTGCTCGTGCGAGCGCAGATGCTCGTAGTTGTCGCCGAGGGTGAGGATGGAAAAGCGCATCGCCATGACACATCACCTCCGAGGCCAACTGTAGCGAAGGGCTTAACCCCCGGCGCGCTCCTGCGGGGAAAGGTGAGCGGGAATTTCGAGCGGTTGTCGGCGTCTCATGTTGTGGATTTCGGAGTCGGCGCCGCCGTCGGCGTGCCGCTTGCTTGCGGCGCGGCGGGTGTGGGCGTTGGCGATACCGGAGGTAGCTCCTTCATCGCGACGGGCGGCAGCGGGATCGGAAAGATGACGCAGCCCGCAAGCGCGGCGATCGCGAGGAGGATCAGCAAGCGGAAGGCGGTCTTCATGCCTTGAGCGCTCGTTGTCTTTGGACTACAAGTGTCGCTTCCCGGCCCGTGCGGGATGCGCCATGGAGTGAATATCATGAAACGCGCGCTTTTGGTTATAGACGTGCAGAATGAGTATTTCAGCGGCAAGCTGCCAGTCAGCTATCCGGCCGGGTCGCTGGAGAGGATCGTGGCCGCGATGGACGCGGCGCGCGCGCATAACGTGCCGGTGGTGGTGGTCCGCCATACGGCGAGGGGCGACCGCGGCGTGTTCAAGCAGGGAACGCCCGAATGGGAGCTGCACAAGGAGGTCGCCGCGCGTCCGCATGACCGACTGATCGACAAGACTATGCCGAGCAGCTTCGCCGGCACCGAGCTCGAGAGCTGGCTGCGCCAGAACGGGATCGACACTCTGGCGATCGCCGGCTACATGACCCAGATGTGCTGCGACAGCACCGCGCGCGACGGCTTCCATCGCGGGTTCAGGGTCGAATTCCTCGCCGACGCGACCGGCACGCTCTCGCTCGGGACCGAGGCCGGCAAAGTGGCCGACCGCGACCTGCACAACGCGGTGCTGGTAACGCAGTCCACGATGTTCAGCAAAGTGATGAAGACGGCGGACTGGATCCGCAGTCTGGAGCAAAAATAATCCGCCGCCCGACCGAAGGACCGGGGTCACGCCTCGCAAGGCCGCTTGCGGAAGGTGCGGTTCGCGACAGCCGCGCTCAGCCGCCTTTGTGCCGGAGGTAATGGCGATGGGCCTTGGCGCGGTTGCCACAGGCCTGCATCGAGCACCAGCGCCGACTGCCGTTCTTGCTGTCGTCGATAAACAGCCACAGACACTTGCCGTTGGCGCACTCGCGGACCCGCTTTAGCTGCGAACTCGCCAACAGGTCTCCCGCCGACCACAGCACCGGCGCCAGCAGCACGGGTGCCGCAGGCCGCGCCAGTTCGAGACGCCATCCGAAGCCCGCACCGGCGCGCCCGAGCGCGACGCGCGCCGGCGCGCGCGCAAGCTCGCGGTTGACCGCCGCCAGGTCGTCCGCCGCCGGCTGCGCGCCGGCGGCGACCGCGTGGAAGACGCGATAGATCGTTTCCCGGATAGCGATCGTCTCGTCGAAGAGGCGAGCCGCGCGTGCCAAGTCGTCACGCACCGCGGCCGCCGCGGATTCAAAACCACCCGCTATCACCGTGCCACTCCCGGCACACCATCGCACCACGTCGGCGAGCTCGTGCAGGCTCTCCTCGCGCGAACTGCCGCGCCAGGCGAGGGTGTTGGCAAAGTCAAGGCAGAGCGAGTGCTGCGGAGCGACGAGAAGCGCGCCGGCCGCGCGCCTACCGCTAGAGGTCCCCATCGCCCCCATTCTAACCACCATGTAGGATTGACAACAATCGGCCCTTCTTCTATAACCGGTATGCCAGTTAGGCAACATCCTCGCGGGAGGTAACGGTCATGATCGATCACGTTTCGATTGGCGTGAAGGACATTGCGGCGGCCCGGCGCTTTTACGACGCCGCCCTCGCGCCGCTCGGCTACAAGTGCCTGAGCGAGAGCAAAGAGGCGCTGGGCTACGGCGCCGACTCGCCGCAACTGTGGATCCTGAGCGTCAAGCGTCCGGTCCCCGCCGACGAGGGCTCGGGGCTGCACATCTGCCTGCAAGCCGCGCGGCACGTAGATGTGGATGCCTTTCATGCCGCCGCGCTCAAGACGGGCGGGCGTGATAATGGCAAGCCCGGCGTGCGCAAGGACTATGGCGACAACTACTACGCGGCGTTCGTCGTCGATCCCGAGGGCTATCGAATCGAGGCTTATTGCGGCGCGCAGTGAGCGCGTCGGAGCCGACCGCTCAGGAAGAATCGCTTGCGAAGGCTGGCCGCTGACTGCGCCTGCGGCGGGCGGCCGGCCTTCCCCTTGACCAGCGACGCCAAGGTACCCCGTTCACATGGGGCAAGTTGACCCGTTCGGGCACACAATTGTGCAACGCATCTGGGTAGATTGGGAGCAGACCGATCCCCGCCATTGTGGTTCAATCCTTGCTCGCAGGATGAACGATGGTTTCGACACAGCAGACGGCAGGCGGTCCTCCGGCGCATCCGTATCGCGTCATTCTCTGTCCGGTTGAGTTCGACGAAACCTCGCTCGCGGCGCTCAGGCATGCCCGCGCGCTGGCGGATGCCGCCGGAGCGACGCTGCACCTCCTGCACGTCGTGCCGATCATCCCCACCGTGAGCGAGGTCGTCAGCGACCTCGAGCCGGGCGGCGAAGCCTCGGCGCAGCAGCGGCTGCGTGATTTAGCCGAGCGCGAGCTTCCCGGCGCGAAGTTTGAGCTCCACACGCGGGTTGCGCTCAGCTCCGACATCGCGCGACACATTCTGGCTGCGGCGCGCGAGCTTGACGCCGACCTGATAGTGATTGCGACCCACGGGCGCTCGGGTCTTGCTCATTTTCTGCTCGGCAGCGTGACCGAAGCCGTGGTTCGCAATGCCTCCTGTCCGGTGCTGACGGTTCGTCCCTGACCGGCGGCTCGATATTTGCTTTCCCCGCAACCGGTGCCCGCTAACGTTTGCCCGGGCGCCGGGCGTACCCGCGTCGGACGCCAAGGCGCAGGGCAGGGAGGATTTCATGAAAATCAACTGGTTCCATCTGATGCCCTATCGATGGCTGCCTGAGGACTTCAGGCAGCGTTACCGCAGCGTATGGGTCGATATTCCAAGCGAGCTGTGGGACTCCGAGCGCGGCCACTTTCTCTACAACGAGTATCTTGACGAGCTTGAATTCGCCGAGCAGATGGGCGTCGACGGGATCTGTGTCAACGAGCATCACGCCAATGCCTACGGCCTGATGCCGTCACCCAATCTGATGGCGGCGTGTCTGGCGCGGCGGATCTCGCGCGCCAACCTGGTCGTGCTCGGCAACAGCCTGGCGCTATACAACCCGGCGATCCGCGTGGCCGAGGAGTTTGCGATGCTCGACTGCATCTCGGGCGGCCGGCTGGTGGCGGGCTTCCCGGTGGGTTCGTCGATGGACACTAACTTCGCCTACGGGGTGACGCCGGCGACGCTGCGCGAGCGCTACCGCGAGGCGCACGACCTGATCATCAAGTCGTGGACCACGCCCGAGCCCTTCGCTTTCAACGGTCGCTACAACAAGATTCGCTACGTCAATTTGTGGCCGCGTCCGCTCCAGAAGCCACATCCGCCGGTTTGGGTCCCGGGCGGCGGTTCGATCGAAACCTGGGACTGGGTGCTCGATAACGACTACGCCTACTGCTACCTGTCGTACTTCGGCTACAAGCACGGACAGAAAGTAATGGACGGTTTCTGGGAGAAGGTGGCGCAAAAGGGCGCCGAGCCCAATCCCTACCGCGCCGGCTTCCTGCAGCTCGTCGCGGTTTCCGAGACTGACGCCCAGGCCGAGAAGGACTACTCCAAACACGTCGATTATTTCTTCAACCGCTGCCTGCACGTCTATTCCGGCTTCGCCGACGCGCCGGGCTATCGCACCGAGGCCACCATCCGCGCCGGATTGCAGGCCCAGGTGGGCGAGGCGGCCGACCTCTTCCGCTTCGGCTTGAGCTGGAAGGAGTTCGTCGAGCGTGGCTACGTCATCAGCGGCTCGCCGGCCACCGTGCGCGAGCGCCTGAGCGAGGTCATCAAAAACATGCGCATTGGGCAGCTGATGGTGCTCCAGATGATCGGCAGCATGCCCAAGGAGCTGGTGCGCAAGAACACCGAGCTGTTCGCGCGCGAGGTGATGCCGTCGATAAGGACAATCTGGGCTGACCAGTGGCAGGACCGCTGGAGTCCACGCCCGCTTCCGAAGCGCGCGATTCCGGGCGTCGCGGTTGCCAACTGAACAGCGAGGGAGCCATGCACGAACTCAAAACGCTCAATCTCAGGCGCGGCCTGTTCGAAGTCAAATACTATCAACACGGCAAGGGGACGCCGCTGGTCTATCTGCACGGTGCAGGTGGCCTGCCCGGATTCACGCCCGACCTCGAGCTGCTCTCCAGCCACTTCACCGTCACCGCCCCGCTCCATCCGGGGTTCGGCTCCAGCGGGATCGACGAGTTGCACGAAGACGTGCTCAAGTTCACGCTCTACACCTGGGATGTGCTCGACGCGCTCGGCATCGAGCGTCCGATCCTGGTCGGACACAGCCTGGGCGGGATGCTGGCGGCGGAGATGGCGGCGCTCGAGCCGACGCGTGTGCGCAAGTTGGTGCTGGTCGCGCCGGCGGGCCTGTGGCTCGACGAATGTCCAACGCTGGACTTTTTTGCGATGAAGCCCGAGGAACTCATTGCCGCGGCTTTTTACGATCCCGACAGTGCTGCCGCGCGCGCGTTTGCCACGCTTCCGACCGATCCCTCCGCGGCGGCGGAGGTGATGGTGCAGCGCATGCGCGGGCTAGCCGCCGCCGCACGCTTTCTGTGGCCGTTGGGCGATCGCGGGCTTGGCGAGCGGCTCTACCGGGTCAAGGCGCCGACCCTTCTGCTGTGGGGCGAGGCCGACAAGCTGATCCCGCCGCGCTACGCCGAGGCCTTCAAGCGCTTGCTGGAGGGAAGCCCCGAGGTGAAGATCGAAAAGATCGCGCGCGCCGGCCACGTGGTGCTCGCCGAGCAGACCCAAGCCGCGGTGGACGCGATCGTCAGTTTCACCCGGGCGTAGCGCCGCGAAACGCCGCGGCGCCAGATCAGAACCGCGCCGCGGCGTTTTGGCGAGTCGGCGGCGCACGCCTGGCGTGGTAAAAGTGGAGGGGGAGGAGGCCAGCCTTGCGCCGCAATACCGCCAAATCCAAGTCGCGCAAAACCGTGCCGAGCGCCCCGAGCTCGGCGCCGCGCACCGTGTTCAGGAAGATCCTGTGTCCGATTGATTTTGATCGGATCTCGATTCCCGCGCTCAAACTGGCCCATACGATCGCGCGCCAGAACGGCGCGCGCATCTATCTGCTCTACGTCATTCCGGCGGCGCTGCGCGCCGAGCTCGAACCGCTGGCGGAGAAAAACCTGCTGGCGGTCACCCGCAAATGGCTCGAAGGCAAGGTGCCCAACGAAGTGATCGTGCGCACGGGCAAGCCGGTCGAGGGCGTGCTCAAGGCGGCGCAGGAGCTCGATGCCGACCTGGTCGTGATGGCCACCCATGGGCGCACCGGCGCCCGGCGTGCCCGCTTGGGCAGCGTCACCGAAGAGGTCGTGCGCCGCTCGACTCGCCCGGTAATGACCATCCACCCGGGCTAGCTGCGCGCGGTGGCCGCGTCGCGGTCGCCGAGCAGGCGGCCGATGAGCCGGCGCTTGACCAGTTCGACCAGCACCAGGTAAGTGCCGGTCGCGACTATCAGGAACACGAAAAACATCGCCGGCAGCGGCACGAACCCCATGTCGCGGCCGAGCGGCGTCAGCGGCATCAGGATCCCCGCCAACACCACGGCCACGATCGTCGCGCCAAGGGCGCGGCTCGGTCGGCTGCTCAACGGATTGCCCGCGGTACGAATCACGAACAGCACCAGCGTCTGCGTGGTAAGCGACTCGACGAACCATCCGGTGTGGAACAGCTCTTCCGAGGAATGAAACAGCGCGAGCAGCACGAAGAAGGTGAGGAAGTCGTAGATCGAGCTGATCGGCCCGATCACCACCATGAAATTGCGGATGATGCGGATGTCCCAGCGCTGAGGCCGGCGGATGTAGGCCGGATCGACGTTGTCGGTCGGGATCATCACCTGGGCGAGATCGTAGAGAAAGTTGTTGAGCAGGATCTGCGTCGGCAGCATCGGCAGGAACGGCAGGAACAGCGAGGCCCCCGCCATGCTGAACATGTTGCCGAAGTTCGAGCTGGTGCCCATCAGCAGGTACTTCAGCACGTTGCCAAAGGCCTTGCGTCCCTCGATGATGCCGCTGTGCAGGACCTGGAGATGGTGTTCGAGCAGGATGATGTCGGCGGCGTCCTTGGCCACGTCCACCGCCCCCGCCACTGAAATCCCGACGTCGGCCGCGTGCAGCGAAGGGGCGTCGTTGATGCCATCGCCGAGGAAGCCGACCACGTGGCTGCGCAGCTTGAGCGCGCGGATGATCCGGTTTTTCTGCGCGGGCGACACGCGCGCGAAGACGTGGGCCTCCTCGGCCACGTGGGCGAGCGCCGCGTCGCTCATCCGTTCGATCTCGGCGCCGAGCACGATTCGCCCGGCGTCGATTCCGACCTGCGAGCAGATATGCCGGGTGACCAGTTCGTTGTCGCCAGTCAGGATTTTGACGGTTACCCCGTCGCGGCGGAGCGCGGCGATCGAATTCTCCACGCCTTCGAGCGGCGGATCGATGAAGGTTAGAAAGCCGGCGAGCACAAGATCGGTTTCGTCGGCGGCGGTGAAGCCGGCGCGCGCCGCGACCGGCCGCCATGCCACCGCCAGCACCCGAAAGCCCTCGGCGTTGAGTTCCCGGTAAAGCTCGCGGCAGCGCACGCGCCCGTCCTCGCCGAAGGGGGCTTGCGCGCCGTCCGCCTCGTAGCGCGTACAGGCGTCGAGGATGCTCTCCGGCGCGCCCTTGGTGATCAGCATCCGCGTTCCGTGCCCTTCGACGACGATCGACAGGCGTCGGCGCTCAAAATCGAAGGGAATCTCGTCGGTCTTTTCCCAACCGCGTGCTTCTTCGCGATGTCCGGCGAGGATGGCGGCGTCGAGCGGGCTGCGGATGCCGGTTTCGAACAGGCTGTTGAGCCGGGCCAGGTGCAGCGGGCGCTCTGAAGGCCGCCCGGCGGGGTCGAGCGCGCGGTCGAGCGTCATCGCCGAAGCCGTCAGCGTGCCGGTCTTGTCGCTGCACAGCACGTCGATGCTGCCGAAATTCTGGATCGCGGCCAGGTGCTTGACGATCACCTTCTCGCGCGCCATTCGCACCGCACCACTGGCCAGGGTGACCGTCGTGATCATCGGCAGAAACTCGGGCGTCAGCCCGACCGCCAGCGCTACGGCGAAGAGCAGCGACTCCATGGCGTTGCGATGCATCGCGATGTTCACCAGCAAGATGAACAGCACGAGGAACAGCACCGTTTCGACGATCAGGATGCCGAACTGGCGCGCACCGCGGTCGAACTCGGTTTCCGGCGGACGTACCGCGAGCCGCTCCACGATGTCGCCAAAGGCGGTTGCGGGGCCGGTTGCCACGATGAGCGCCGTCGCGCTGCCGCTCACCACCGAGGTGCCGAGGTAAACCATGTCGGACCTGAGCGTGCCCGTCGCGCCGCCCACGCTGCCTGCGGCCGACTTTTCCGCCGGCGCGGATTCGCCGGTCAGCGCGGCCTCCTGGACGTGGAGGTCGCGGCTTTCGAGCAGCCGCGCGTCAGCGGGCACCAAATCGCCCGCCGACAGCCGCACCACGTCGCCCGGCACCAGGCTGCGCCGCGGCGTTTCGATCCACTCGCCGTCGCGCAGCACGGTTGCGGTCGGGGCAACCTGCTCGCGCAGGCGCTCGACCGCGCGCTGCGAGCGGTAGGCCTGCACGAAATTGAGCGCGATACTCAGGAGCACCATCGCGGCGATAATCCCCGCGTCGATCACCTGGCCGAGGAAGGCCGAAATGATGCTCGCCACCAGCAGGATGACGACCAGGGGGTTGGTGCAGAAGCGAAGGAATTCTCGAAGCGGCCCGCGATGACGGGTTGGGGCGGGTTCGTTGGGGCCGAAGCGCAGCGCGCGCCGCGCCGCTTCGTCCGCGCTCAGACCGGCCGGCGACGAGTCCAGACGCGCGAATAGCGCTTCCAGGGAGAGAGCCGCTTCCCCGTCGTCGCCGGTGGGATGCGGTGCCGGACGGGCTTCGAATGGCGCGCCGGCGGCGTCATCTACAGATGCGCCTGGCGACGATTGGGGCGGCATCGGATGGCCTCCTATGTACGATGTACTCGCACGCGCGCCTTCGCAATGGGCAAATTTTGGCTGTTCGGGCTCCTCGTGGACCGGCCTTGCCCGGTCGTGCATAATCAGTGGCAGGGCGCGTCCCGGCTGATTCCTGACCTGTGGAACGCATTTTAATCCTCGACGACGAACCCGACATGGTGGCGACCTGCCGGCGCATCCTCGGTGCCGGCTACGAGTGCCTGGGAACGACCGACCCGCAGGAGGCCCTGCGCCTGCTCGCCAGCGAGCGTCCGGACCTGATGCTGACCGATCTGCGGATGCCCGACATGGACGGAATGGAGATCCTACGGCGTGCACGCGAGATCGACGCCCAGATGCCGGTGGTGATGCTGACCGCGTTCGCGACTCTGGAGTCGGCGGTCGCCGCGGTCAAGGCCGGCGCCTTCGACTACCTTTCCAAGCCGTTTACGGTGGACCAGCTTAAGGTCACGGTGGAGCGCGCGATGGGGCGCCGCCGGCTCGAGCTGGAGAACCTCCATCTGCGCGAGCAGCTGCGCGGAACCTACGGCTTCGAGAACATCGTCGGGCGCTCGCCCGCCCTCCAACAGGTGCTCGAACTGGTACGCAAGGCGGCGCGCTCGGATGCCAACATCCTGGTGCTGGGCGAGTCGGGCACAGGCAAGGAGCTGATAGCGCGCGCAATTCACGCCAACAGCCCGCGTGCGGCGCAGCCGTTCGTCCCGGTGGATTGCGCCTCGCTGCCGGAGAACCTGCTGGAGTCGGAGCTGTTCGGCCACGAGAAGGGAGCGTTTACCGGGGCGGCGGCGGCCAAGCCAGGACTGGTGGAAACCGCCCATCACGGTACGCTTTTCCTCGACGAGATCGGCGAGTTGCCGATCGGCTTGCAGGTCAAGTTCCTGCGCGCGCTCCAGGAGCGGCAGATCCGCCGCGTCGGCGGTACCCGCCAGATCGACGTTGATATCCGAGTGGTGTCGGCGACCAATCGCGACCTGCGGGCGGCGGTCGCCGAGGGCAAATTCCGCGAAGACCTCTTCTATCGCATCAACGTGATCGATATCGCGCTCCCGCCGCTGCGCGAGCGCCAGGGCGACATCGAGCTTCTGGCGACGAGTTTTCTGCGCAAGTATGCGGGCCGCAGCAAGGGCGCGCCGCGCGGCTTTGAGCCCGAGGCGATGGCGGCGCTGGAGACCTACGTCTGGCCCGGCAACGTGCGCGAGCTGCAAAACGTGATCGAACGCGCCTGCGCACTTGCCGACAGCGAGATGATCACGCTGGCCGACCTCCCCGAGCATGTGCGCACGCTCGCGCCGCGCGCCGAGGCGCCGCCGCCGGCCGAAGTCACGACCCGGCTCACGTTGAAGGAAGCCAAGGAGCGCTGGATAAGCCAGCTCGAAGCGGCCTACGTGGCCGAGCTCCTCAAGCGCGAGGGCGGCAACGTATCGCAGGCGGCGCGCAAGGCGGGCGTCGATCGCAAGACGCTCCATCGGCTGCTCCACAAGCACAGCATCCGCTAGCGCGGGCCACCTGCGAGCACGCCTTAACCTGTGCGCCGGAGAGTGTGAAGCCGGGGCTGCGAGCTATAGCGTCCCACCGGAATTGCCAGTAGTAATTCCTCCTCTCGGGACAACGCGTAAGGAGCGGCTGTTGCGATACCAGCATCGCGCCTGAGCCGCGATCGAGGGCCCCGGGGTAGTGGCGTGATGCGGCCTTAGTCCAGCGACTTGCGCAGACGCGTCACCGTAAAGGCGAGCAGCGCGACGCCGACCAGCGCCATCGCCAGCATATGCGGCCACAAAACCTCGAGTCCGACCCCTTTGAGGTACAGTCCGCGAAGCACCACCAGGAAGTGCTGCAGCGGATTGACCTCGCTCATCCACTGCAAGGCCTCCGGCATCGAGCTTACCGGCGTGCCGAGCCCGGAAAACGTGATCAAGGGCATCACTACGAAAAACCCGCTGACCATCGCCTGCTGCTGGGTCGTCGCCGCGGTCGAGATCAGCAGGCCCACCCCGAGCATGCTCAGCAGGAACAGCGATGCGCCGAGCATCAGCACCGGCGCGCTGCCGCGAAAGGGCACGCCGAACCACCAGGTGCCCACCGTCGCCACCACCGCCGTATCGACGAGGCCGACCAGGAAAAACGGCAGCGTCTTGCCGAGGATAAACTCGCTGCGACGAATCGGCGTGACCATGATCTGCTCGAAGGTGCCCAGCTCGCGTTCGCGCACCACGGCGAAGGCGGTAAGCTGGATGACGGTTATCAGCACGATGCTGCCGATAAGCCCAGGCACGATGAACCATCGGCTGAGCATGTTGGTGTTGAACCATGGCCGCGGTGCCAGCACGACCTCGCTGATGGTGGCGGCAAGCGCGGGTGCCGTGGTGTAAAGCCGCCGGCGGAGCTGTTCCTGCGCAAACCGATTGGCGATATCCGAGACGTAGCCCAATGCGATCAGGGCGGTGTTGGAGTTGGTGCCGTCGAGAACCACCTGCACCGGTGCGCTGCGCCCCTTGCGCAGCAGCGCGGCGAATCCCGGATGGATCTGAATTGCCAGATAGACGCGGCTTTCGTCGATCAACGTCCGTATCTGATCGCGGTTTTGCAGCTCGTAGCGGACGGCGAAATAGGGGCTGGCGGCGAAGCGCGCGACAAGCTCGCGGCTCTCCTGGCTGTGGTCGAGATCGAGCACGGCGGTAGGCACGTGACGGACCTCGAGGGTCGCCGCGTATCCGAACACCAGCATCTGAATGACCGCGGGCGCGAAGAGCACGAAGCGCGCCTTGGGATCGCGCAGGAGTTGGATGAACTCCTTGATCAACATCTGGAGCAGACGCCCGAACATCTCGCCGCTCCGCCTAATCCAAGCGCTTGCGGAAACTCAGAACCGCAACTGTGCCGATCAGCAGCGCAAAGCCGGCCAGAAACAGGATGTCGAAGCGCAGCGCGGCGCTGGTGATGCCCTTGAGGAAGACGCCCTTTAAGATCGTGTCGTAGTAGCTCGCCGGCACCAGATAGCTGATCACCCGGATCGGCGCCGGCATTTGATCGATCGGAAAGATGAAGCCCGACAGCAGGAAGGCCGGCATGAAGGTGGCCACCATCGCGGCCTGACTGGCGACCAGCTGCGAACGTGCGCGCACCGAAATCCAGAAGCCCAGCGCAAGCACCACGAACAGGAACAACGCCGAGGTTCCGAACAGCGTGCTCAGATGGCCGCGGAACGGGATGCGGAACCAGAAGATGCTGACCGCGGCGCACATCGCCGTCGCCACCATCCCGATCACGAAGTAGGGCAGGAGCTTGCCCGCCACCAGTTCCAGCGGCGTCACCGGCGTCGAGACCAGCTGCTCCATCGTACCGCGCTCCCATTCGCGCGCGATCGTCAGCGCGGTCAGGAAGGTGCCGATCACCGCCATCACGATCGCGATCACCCCGGGCAGAATAAAGGCGCGGCTTTCAAGGTCCTCGTTGAACCAGGTGCGCGCGTCGAGACTGAGCGGCGGATCGACCCGGGTGATCCCGTTGCGCGCCATCCAGTCGGCCTGGACCCGCTGCGAATAGCGGCTGAGCACGGCTCCGCTGTAGCCCATCGCGACGTTGGCGGTGTTGTCGTCGCTCGCGTCGACCAGCGCCTGCACCTTGACCGTGCCGCCCTCGGCGATGAGCCGTGAAAACTGCGAAGGGACGATGATGGCGAGCCGGCAGCGGCCAGAGTCGATCTCGCGGACGACCGGCGCGTAGCTGGTGAAATTGCCAACGATGCGGAAGTACTCGGAAGCCTGGAACCGCTTGAGGAGGTCCTGGCTCTGCTGGCTGCCCTCGCGATCGTAAACGCACATCGGCACGTGCTTGATGTCGAAGCTTACGCCGTAGCCGTACAGCAGCGTCATCACGATCGGCATCGCCGCGATGATCACCAGGCTGCGCCAGTCGCGCAGCACCTGGATGATCTCCTTGCGGGCGATCGCCCAGGTCCGCTTCCAGCGCATCGCCGCTAGCGCTCCCCCGCCGGCGCGCCCCGCGGCGTCTCACGCGTCAGCGCGACGAAGACGTCTTCGAGCGTGGGCTCGATGCGCGAGAGCGCGCGCACGCGCACGCCGCGCTGGGCCAGGTTGCGGTGCAGCGCGTCGAGCGCCAGGTCCTCGGCGACCACCAGATGCAGGCCGCTGCCGAAGACGCTGGCCTCGACCACGCCCGGCGTCGCGCGTGCCGCCTCCACCGCTTCGCCCAGCTCCTCGCATTCCACGCGCACGAGCGTTGCGGGGCTGAAATGGCGCTTGAGTTCCGACGGCCGGCCCAGTGCGACCATCCGGCCGCGCGCGATGAGCGCAAGCCGATTGCAATACTCCGCCTCCTCCATGTAGTGGGTCGTGACCAGCACGGTCACGCCGTCGTCGGCCATCTGGTGAATGATGTCCCAGAAGCGCCGGCGCGACATCGGGTCCACGCCCGAGGTCGGCTCGTCGAGAAAGACGATGGGGGGCCGATGCAGCACCGCGCATCCGAGCGCCAGGCGCTGCTTCCATCCCCCCGCGAGATCGCCGGCGAGCGCGTGCTCCCTGCCGTCCAGGCCCGCCATCGCGACCGCCCAGGCGATTTGCCGCGCCAGCTCCGCCGGAGGCACGCCGTACATCCCGCCGAAGAAGCGGAGGTTTTCGGCCACCGTAAGGTCCTGGTAGAGCGAGAACTTCTGCGACATGTAGCCGATATGCTGGCGGACAGCTTCGGGATCGCGCGCGACGTCGATGCCGGCGACCAGTGCGCGCCCCGCGCTCGGGCGTAGCAGCCCGCACAGCATCCGGATCGTGGTCGATTTGCCCGAGCCGTTGGGCCCCAGGAAGCCGAAAATTTCGCCCGGCGCCGTGTCGAAGGTGAGCTGGTCAACTGCCGTGAAATCGCCGAAGCGCTTGACCAGCCGATCCACCGCCACTGACGGTGCGGCGATCATCCGGGCGCTCCCTGCGCCGAAGCGGACGAGGGCCGCGCGACACCGCCCGGGCTCGGCGGCGCGCCTGCGCCGAGCGTTGCCACGAAAACGTCCTCGACGCTCGGCTCGACCGCGGCCGCTTCGGAGAAGGGCACGCCAGCCCCCTGCAATCGTTCCTTAAGTTCAGCGATTCGGCGCGGCGCGTCGTCAACCACCAGGCGCACGGTGTCGCCCAGCAAAAGCGCGCTCGACACGCCCGGCGCACCGGCCAGCACCGCCCGGACCCTGCGCGCCTGGGACGAGGTGATCGAGACCACCGCTCCAGGCAGCTTTCGCTTGAGCTCGGCGGGCGAGCCGGTGAACAGCAGGCGTCCCTGGTGGAGCAGGGCGAGGCGGTTGCAGCGCTCGGCCTCGTCAAGATAGGCGGTGCCAATCAGCACCGCGACGCCCTCGGCCAGCAGCGAGTAGAGAATGCTCCAGAAGTCGCTGCGCGAGATAGGATCGACACCGGTGGTTGGCTCGTCGAGCAGGATGACCCGCGGATGATGGATGAGCGCGCAGGTCAGCCCGAGCTTTTGCTTCATTCCGCCCGACAGCTTGCCTGCCAGCCGCATGCGAAACTCGCTCATCCCCGACGCCGCGAGCAGGCGCGCCGCATGCGTCTCGCGCGTGCGCGCGTCGACGCCGAAGAGGTCGGCGTAAAAGCGGATGTTCTCCTCGACGGTGAGATCCTCGTACAGCCCGAAGCGTTGAGGCATATAGCTGATATGGTTTTTAACCCGCTCGGGATCGGCCACGACGTCGAAGCCGGCCAGACGCGCGCTGCCGCGGTCGGGCAGCATCACCCCCGCCAGCATCCGCATGATCGTGGTCTTGCCCGCGCCGTCGGGGCCGACGAGCCCGAAGATCTCGCCCGCGCGGGCGGTGAAACTTACGTCGTCAACCGCGACCGTTGCGCCCAGCCGCTTGCATAGTCCGCGCGCCTCGACCGCCGGCTCACCGGCGCTTATTGCAGCACGGTCGCTCATGGGGAATTCTTCGCTCCGCGAGCCGGACCGCCGTTGGAGCGGGCGGAAGGAGGGCCCAACAAGATCCGTGCGTCGGCGGGCATCCCGGGCACCAGCTCGTGGGTCGGGTTGAAGACGTCGATTTTGATCCGATAGACCAGCGTCACCCGCTCCTCGTGGGTCTCCACGCTCTTGGGCGTGAATTCGGCCTTCGAGGCGATCGCCGAGATTCGGCCGGTGTAGCGTTTGTCCGGATAGGTGTCGGTCGTGATGACGGCTCGTTGCCCGAAGCGCACGCGCCCGATGTCGGTCTCGTTGACGTAGGCGCGCAGCCATACGTGGTCGAGGTCGGCAAGCGTGACCACCGGCGTGCCCGGAAGCATCACCTCGCCCAGTTCGGCGTCACGGGTCAGGATCACGCCCGCGAACGGCGCGTATAGGGTCGTGTAGCCCAGCACGATTCGGTTGAGTGCGAGCGTGTGGCGGGCGTTATTGACCGCCGCGCGCGCCGCCTCGACGCTCTTTTCGGTGGCCACTACCAGCGCTTCGTCGTGCTCGAGGGTGGCCTGTGACTGCTCGAAGGCTGTCTGCGACAGGTCGCGATTCTGAGCCGAAAGCGCGTCGGACTCGAACAACTCTTGCGCGCGCCGGTAGTCAAGTGATTTCTGCCTGAGGTCGGCCTGGTCGCGGACGACGGCCTTTTTTGCAGCGTCAGCGTTCGCGATCGCGACCTGGAATTGTTGCTCCGCTTGTTCCAGCGCCGCCTGCGACGCTGCCACGTTCTGCCGATAGTCGGCGTCGTCGAGCTTCGCGATCAACTGCCCTTGCTCGACCCACTGTCCCTCGTCGAAGGGCAGCGCGACGATGCGCGACTGCACGTCCTTGAAGCTCAGGATGCTCTCGTGGGCCTCGATGTTGCCGGAAACTAGGAGGCTATTGCGCGGCGCATTCTGCCACAGGCGCGCAAGCGGCAGCGGGTCTTCGAGGACCCACGCTCCGGTCGCAATTGCGATGCTGAGGGCGATAAGAGCGATGGTCCGGGATTTGAGGTGCATGTACGATGGCCGCGCACTCCCTCAAGCGACGCGCCACTTGGGGCGCATTCCGGTGCGCGCGATCGCCTCCATCACGCGCGCGGTTTCGCCGAGGTCGCTCCAGTGCAAGCCCTCCACCGGCATCACCGCCAGATTCAGCGCGGCGCGCTCGAGCACATGGCTTGAGAAATTGATCGGCGCGAGGTCGCGGTACAGGTCTTCGACCGCGCGGTGCTCGAAGACAGTGTTAAGGGTGGGGCGGACCTTGGCAAAGGCGAAATACAGCCGCGGCGAGGCGACCATGAACATCCCGAGCAAGGTCGAAACCCGGCCGACAATAACCGACGTATTCCACAGGCTTCCCTGCTCCATCAGCCGATGCGCTAGCGCGAGCGAGGGCTTCTCGACGAAGCGCGTGACGGCGTGCAGCCCGCTGCCGTTCACCCTGAGAATTCGTGTGCCGGGTGTGATCCATCCGTAGCTGGTTTCCGGGGTTGACGCTTTAATGCCGAGCAGCACGGTGAGTTCGGGCCGATCCTCCACCGCAGCGAAGGCCGCTTGTACGTGCCGAGCAAACGCGTGCTCGTCGTCGATGAAATGATCCGAGGGGAGAATCACCGCCGACGCGCCGGGCGCGGTTTCAGCCAGCCGCAGCAGGGCGTAGAGGATTGCCGGCGCCGTGTCGCGATTGGCGGGCTGCTCGACCACGCTGCGCGGCTCCAGATGGCTCAGCAGGGGGAAATAGAAGTCGTGATGCGCACGGTTGACCACGGTCAAGGTCAAGCCCCGATCCGCCATGAGCGCTGCCCGACCCAGCGCCTGCTCGAGCAAAGTGGTGGTGCCGGTGAGCACGCAGAACTGCTTGGGTGTTTCGCGTCCGACGATTTGCCGGGTCAGCGAACGCAGCCGCGTCCCGTCTCCGCCCGCCATCACGATCGCGGTGCGCGAAGCTTGGCGCTCAATCACGTCCATTCGGGTCTCCTTGGTTGCGTGGTTCCGGTTGGAGATTGAGTTTTGCTTTGAATAGCAAGCGGCTTGCCATCGGCTGTGCAGCGGGAGCGTGCGGACAAGTTTGACGTCGGCAGCCAGCTTCGACCTCGCTTTGGATGAATCTCCGCCGGCGAATCGGTCTCCCGATTCGGCACAGAAGGCCGGGTCATCCTCGACGCAAAATCAGGGACGGCGGTGAATTATGAGAGCGGCCTTCAATGCCCGTTGTGGTTCCGGCCGAGCAGGGAATCGATAAGCGCGACCAGCTGGCGGTTCGCGAATGGCTTGCGCAGGTATGCCGATGCCCCTGCCGCACGAGCCTCTTCCAGGGAGCGCGAGGAGTGGTAGGCGGTCATCAGGACAATCGGCGTATCCGGGGACTTTCTGTGCACGTAGCGGGCCATCTCGAAGCCATCGCTCACCGGCATCGTGATATCGCAGAGCACGAGACCGGGATGCTCCGAGTCAAAAAGCGCCATCGCGCCGGCCACGTCGTTAGCGACCACGCAGCCGTAGCCCACCGAACGAAGCAATCGCGCGCAGCTGTCTGCAAGGTCCGCTTCGTCGTCAACGATCAGGATGGTCTTGGTCGGCGCCATTTCGGCCCTAGTTCCCCATCTGGGCCGAGAAAAGTTTACAGCAACTCATATGCCAAAATGTTTTCCCACGTCGAAGCCGAAGTTGAGGCCGAAAAGGACCAAATCGGCAAGGCCGCGTCGGCTTTTCGACCCTGGGCGCCTCCCCAGGGAAACTTCCCCACTGAGGCGCTGCCGCCCCATCTTGCACCTCGCTAAGGAGACAAATCCTAATCTGCATCCAGAGGGAACCCCGTGGCATGGTGCGTGCTACCTGAGGCGTGATGCCGACAGATACAAGCTCGGTTCGAAAAGAAGCACTGCCGCGGGAGGATTTCGCCATGTACGTTGTCGATCATGCCGCACCCATGAATTCGGGCAGGCCCCATGGCCTGAGCGGCAAGGCCGGGTTTTACGGGCTGGTCGGATCGAGCGACGTGATGCGCCGGCTGTATCGCCGAATCGAGGCCGTCGCCAGCTTCCGCTCGACTGTGCTGATAGTGGGCGAGAGCGGGACGGGCAAGGAGTTGGTCGCGCGCGCGATTCACGATTGCGGAGCCCAGCGCGGGCCCTTCATCCCCTTCAACTGCGCGGCGATCCCGCGCGAGCTGGTCGAGAGCGAGCTCTTCGGCCATCGCCGCGGCGCTTTCAGCGGAGCGACGGCCGATTTCCAGGGCCTGTTGCGCGCGGCCGAGGGCGGCACCGTCTTTCTGGACGAAATAACCGAGATGGCGCCCGACACGCAGGCCAAGCTGCTGCGCGCATTGCAGGAGCGCGCGGTACGCCCGGTCGGCGCCACGCGCGAGATTCCGATTGACGTGCGGCTGGTCGCTTCGACCAACCGCGACCCCGGCGAGGCGGTGCGCAGCGGACAGCTGCGCAGCGACCTCTATTACCGGCTCCAGGTCAACGTGCTCGAAGTGCCGCCGCTGCGCGCGCGGCGCGAGGATATCCCGGCCTTGGCTGCACACTTCGTCGCGCTATTCAATGCCCGCAACATGGGAGCGCGGCTTGTCACCGGCATCGAGGACGACGCGATGGCGGCGCTTGCGAGCTACGAGTGGCCGGGCAACGTGCGCGAGCTTGCCAACACCATCGAGTCCGCCTTTACCTTCGGCACCGCCGCCACTATCGGCCTTTTGGATCTCCCCTCGAAGGTCGCTAGTGCGCGCGGGGGTGCACCAGCGCCTATCGAGGTCGCGGCGCCGTTCCACGCCGAGCTGCCGTCAACCCGCAGCGTCCAGGCGGGCGCGGTCGGTACCTTCGCTGACTTCGAGCGCCAACTCATCGTGCGAGCGCTGGAATCGACCGGTGGCAACAAGGTCCAGGCTGCCCGCCTGTTGAAGATCTCCCGCAAGAAGCTTTACGCGCGAATCGAACGCTATGGGCTCGTGATGCGTGAGGCAAGCCAGACGCCGGTCGCTCCTTCGCAATTCGCGCCGTCCTGAGAGGGGATTCTGATCGCTTCAACGGCGATCGTTCCGCCAGCGCGGCGGGCGGCGCGTGCGGCAGATGCGGCCGGTGTGCCGCCCGTCCGAACATTTTCGACCGGTTGCTTTTGCGCCCACGCCGACAATGAACGTCGACCGCTACGCCGCGCGCATCCTGCCGCCCGAGCTCCAGGGGCTGACCGAACTCGCCTTCGACATGCGTTGGAGCTGGAACCATGGCGGCGACGCGATGTGGCGCGCGGTCGATCCCGAGCTATGGGAATTCAGCCACGACCCCTGGCTGATGATCGAGACGGTTTCCACCCGGCGCCTTGAAGAGCTGGCCAAGGATAAGACCTTCCTCGCCGAACTGACCCGTCAGCTCGAGGAACGCGAGCGCCGGATGCGCGAATCAACGTGGTTCGAGCGCAGCCATGGGCGCGACGCCCTCGGCACCGTCGCCTACTTCAGTATGGAGTTCGGGTTGAGCGAGGCGCTGCCAATCTACTCGGGCGGGCTCGGCGTCCTTGCCGGCGATCACATGAAAACGGCGAGCGATCTGGGTGTGCCGATTATCGGCGTCGGCCTGCTCTACCAGCGCGGTTATTTCCGCCAGGCGCTCGACCACAACGGCGAACAGGTGGCCTGCTACCCGTACAACGCGCCCTCGATGCTGCCGGTGCGGCCGCTGCGCGACGCCCGGGGTGACTGGACGCGGGTCGAACTGCGCTTTCCAGGCCGGATGCTCTACGTCCGCGCATGGGAGGTGATGGTTGGACGGGTCCGGCTGTGGCTGCTCGACACCAACGACCCGCTTAACCATCCCGCCGACCGCGGCATCACTGGCGAGCTCTACGGCGCGGAGCCAGAAATCCGCTTTCAGCAGGAGATCATCCTCGGCGTCGGCGGCTGGCGGCTGGTCGAGCAGATGGGAGTTGACGCCCGCGTATGCCATCTCAACGAAGGCCACGCCGCCTTCGCCATCCTCGAGCGCGCCCGCCAGTTCATGCTGCGCAGCGGGCAGCCGTTCAAGGTCGCCCTGCGATGCACCCGCGCGGGCAACGTTTTCACCACGCACACGCCGGTCGCTGCAGCCTTTGACGTTTTTGCCCCTGAGATGTTCGGCGAGTACGCAAACCGCTTCGCGGCGGCAGTCGGCGTCGGCGTTGAGGAGCTGCTCGCGCTCGGCCGCGCCAATCCTCGCGACCCTCGCGAGCCGTTCAACATGGCGTACCTTGCGGCGCGCGGCGCGGCCAGCATCAACGCGGTCAGCCGGCTGCACGGCGAGGTCAGCCGGCGCATCTTCCGGCCCCTGTTTCCACGCCTTCCACTGGCCGAGGTGCCGATAAGCCACGTCACCAATGGCGTGCACATGCCGTCTTGGGACTCGCAATTCGCCGACGAGCTGTGGACGGAGAGCTGCGGCAAGGGGCGCTGGCTGGGCGAGCTGGAGGAGATCGAGAGCAACCTCGGATGCATCAGCGACGAGGTTCTGTGGAGCGCGCGCAGCCATGCGCGTCAGGCGTTGATCGAATACGTCCGCCTCCATCTGAGACGCCAGCGCGCGATGCGCGGGGCCGACCCGCGCCAGCTCGAACAGTGTGAGCGCCTCTTCGACACCAACACGCTCACGATCGGCTTCGCCCGCCGCTTCGCGAGCTACAAGCGCCCGACCCTGCTGCTCACCGATCCCGCCCGCCTTATCCGCCTGCTCAACGACCCTATGCGTCCGGTGCAGCTTTTCGTTGCTGGCAAGGCGCATCCTAACGACACCGAGGGCCGCCGGATGGTGCGCCAATGGTCGGAGTTCGCCACCCGGCGCGAAGTCGAGGGTAAAGCCGCCTTTCTCGAGGACTACGACCTCGCGATGGCGGCGCATCTGGTACAGGGCGTCGATCTGTGGATCAACACGCCGCGCCGGCCCTGGGAGGCGTGTGGCACCAGCGGGATGAAGGTGTTAGTCAACGGCGGGCTCAACCTTTCGGAGCTCGACGGATGGTGGGCCGAAGCTTACTCGACCGACGTGGGCTGGGCGCTGGGCGACGCGCTTGAGCACGACGCGGATCCGCGATGGGACGCGGTCGAGGCCGAGGCGTTGTACCGGCTGCTTGAAGAGCAGGTTGTCCCCGCTTTCTATGCGCGCGACGCGCGTGGGATGCCGGTCGGATGGATCGCCCGCATCCGCGCGAGCATGTCGAAGCTTACTCCGCGCTTTTCGAGCAACCGGATGATGCGCGAGTACGTCGAGCGCTACTATCTCCCGGCGGCGACTGACTACAGGCGGCGCAGCGCCGGCCATGGCGAGAATGGCGCCGCACTCCAGTCATGGTACGAGCGGCTGGCGGCGGGCTGGGCGCAGCTCCACTTCGGTAACGTCGAAGTCGTGAAAGTCGGCGAGCAACACCTGTTCGTTGCGCACGTGTACCTGGGCGAGGTGGATGCCGACGCGGTGCGCGTCGAGCTATACGCCGAGCCCGCCGACGGCGCGACACCGGAAGTGTACGTGATGACGCGTGGCGAGAGCCTCGCCGGCGCCGTCAATGGCTATATCTATACCGCCGCGGTGCCGGCCGTGCGCCCGTCAACCGACTATACCCCGCGCATCGTGCCCGACCACCCACAGGCCCGCCTCCCGCTGGAAGCAAACTTGGTGATGTGGAAAAGCTGATGGGCGAAGGCGGCGGGCAGCTCAACGGCGAAGCTGGGTGCCGGCGGCCAGCGTCTGCAAAACGCGCAGGGTGTCGAGCGCGGTTGCAATTCCCGCCATCGGCAGCAGCGACATCGCCTGCACCAGGTCCATCGCGCGACCGAGCCCGCTTTCGAGCAATTGCGCGCTGGGACGGTCGAAGATGTTCGGCTCGCCACGGCGAAACAGCGTCGCGTCAAGCCGCCGCAGCGGTTCGAGCACCGGCGGTTCGTGCAGCGGCCACAGGGCGCATCGCGGTTCGCGTGAGCCGGTGCGGTCGAGGATCGCGTTGACCGCGCGCCGCGCCGCTTCGTTGGCGCCTTCCATGCTCGCCAGCTGGGTGTACGTCCGCACGTAGTCGGAGGCCAGCAGGAGGTTCTCGATAGGGCCGGCGGTTTCCGGGCGCGAGTCCCACGATCCCACGGTGTTGATGAGCAGCGGCTCGAGGTTGCGCATCTCGGGATGCGCCAGCGCGTGGGCATCGTCCACGATATCCGGGTCTAGATACCAGTCGGCGAGGTTCTCGCGCTCGAGCACCGGCGCCCTGCCGGGCGCATTGAGGTGCGCGCAGAGCTGCACCCACACCTCCTCCATGATTTGGCGGCGCGAGCAGTGCCGCGCGGGCCCGTGATGCAGTCCGGGCGAATCCCAGTCTGAGATGTCCACCGACAGGATGCCGTTCACCTGTCCGTCGCCGTAATCGCGCGCGATCGGATCGCGCCAGAACTGGCTCTGCGAAATCGAGGTCAAGGCCCACGGCGAGTCGAGATAGGTGACGTGTCCGGCGATGACCGGAACGTCGCGGTAGAGGTAGTACTGAATCCCGTTCATCCATGCGGTATAGAGCTTGTCGAGTTTGGCGAGCGCCGGGTCGATCGCGAGCATGGCGTCGCTCAGCAATCCGCGGCTGCGAAACACTTCGACCGGCAGCGCAGCGATGTAGTAATCGGCGACGACCTCGACCCGGCGGGTCCGCGGCGCCGGCTCTCCCAACACCTGATCACCGCTTTGTACTCGCCGGCCGGCGTGCTGTTCGATGTGGGCGCGGGTGATCCGAGTGCCGTCGCAATCGAGCGCGACCACTCTGCAATGGCGCTCGAATCTCACCCCCAGCGTTTCCAGATACTTTCGCCAAGGGTTGATCCAGACCTCCTCGGTCGGTCCGTTGAGCAGGCGATCGACCTCGACGCCCGGCGTCATCAGCCCGTACATTAACTGGAGCAGAATCGTTCCGCCCGTGCGCGCACTGACCTTTTCGGCGCGGCATGCGACAAGGCATCGGCTGAGCCCGATCGCGAGGAGGCGCTGGTAGTCGCGCGACATCTGGGGGGCGCCGATAAAGTCCCACCAGCTCTGATGCTCGAAGGTCCGAAGCCGGCGCTCGTCGCAGCTCGTCGCCAGCGCCAGCATCCGGTTGAGGAAGTAGGTCGTCTCGTGCGCCGGGATACCGGCGCGGGCGAGGTCCCACGCTCCCTCGATCAGGCTGCCGACGTCGCTCAGCGTGCGTGGAAAACGCGCGGGGCCGCACAGCCCCGGTGCGCCCATCCGGGCGAACTCGATGCGAGGGGCGTCGACCAGGTTGCCGAGCACACCCCTGGGCTGGTTAGCGAAGGGAATGCGCCGCATCGTATCCGGCAGGTGGCGGTAAAAGCCGGGAAAGAAGCGGAAGCCGTGCTCGCCGGGCAGCGGCCGGCGCCCTCCGGTGGCACGGCCGTGGGCGATACTGCGCGCCTTGCCGCCGAGCAGTCCGCGCCGCTCATACACGGTTACCGCGAAGCCGCGCTCAGCCAGTTCGTGCGCGGCGCTGAGGCCGGCCACACCGCCGCCCAGGATCGCTACGCGCGTTTTGGCCATCGGCGGCCCCCCAAACCGCCCAAGGTCGAGCAGCCTATTTTACAGCCTGCTGTTGGTCTCGCCGCGCGAGGTTTTCGAGCAGTGCGCGCGCCTCCTTGAAATCCGCGAGCTCGAAGCCCTCGGTGAAGGCGCCGTACAGCTCCGCCAGCATTGCATGTGCCTGCGCGTGGCGGCCCTCGGCGATCCACAGGCGGGCGAGGCTGTTCGCCGTCCGCAACTCGGCAAGCTTCATCCCGCGTGCGCGCGCGAGGTCGAGCGCTTCTTTGAGGCTGGCTTCGGCGTCGGCGCGTCCGTCTCTGCCGTCCGGAGCAGCGAGCGAGGCATACACTTCGCCGCGCAACCGCAGCAGATCGGCCTCGGCGGCGCGTTGCTCATGCTCGTGCGCGTATTTCAGGGCCCGCTCGAACTCGGCCAGTGCGGCGTCACGGTTACCCAGCCGCGCCTCGGTCCTAATCAGCGCGGTCAAGTACAGCGGAACCTCGGAGCCCGCACCGACCGCGAACCACGCGTCGATTGCCTGGCGGAGCTGATCAATGGTATCGCGCCCGGGAGAAAGCTCGGCCGCCGCCATCCCGCCTAAAATCCTGCCGCCTGCCGCCCATAGCGGAAAGTCTTGCTCGATTGAGAGGCGAACCATCTCGTCGGCCGCCCGCCGCGCCTGCTCGAATTCTTTGCGGTAGAGATGGGCACGCGTGATGAAACACCAGGCGAACGCCGCGCTCAGCGGATGGGAGTGGCGGTTGGCGATCTCGAGCGCCTCGTGGTTGAGTCGCAGCCCGGTGTCAGGCAGGCCCAACTCCAACACTGCCCATCCCAGGTAGGCATGGATCGCCATCCCCGGGTCCTGCCCGTAGATGAGAGCGTGCGAGCGATGCTCATCCGGCACCCACAGCGCAAGCGCCCGTTCGAGATGCTCGCGCGCGACCGCCGGCCAGCCCATCATCAAGCGCGAGATGCCGGCGCGCAGATGGGCCTCCATCTGGAGCGCCGGAACCTGCAGGCGGTCGGCGAGTTCGAGCGCTTCGAGAGCGACCTTCTCGGAGGTGCGGATGTCGCCGCGCACGAGATAGAATGCCCACAATCCCATCATCACCGGGATCGTCTGCGGCGACTCGCCGAACTTCTCACAGATCGCGAGCGCACGACCGTAGGCCTTCTCCAGCTCCGGCGCCGAGTACCCCTTGACCGCCATCCACGCGACGCCGAGCGCGATCTGAAGGCCGAGCTCCTGCTGGTCGCGTTCAGGGCCTTCGGCAAGCGCCTCAAGCAGCTCCAAGGCCTGGCCGAGATGGCTGAGGGCTTCGATATTGGCCGAGCGCTCGATCGAGCGTTGGCCGGCGGCATGCCAGAACGGAATGGCGCGTGCGCTCAGGCCGCCGCGGGTGTAATGGTGGGCCAGCAGTTCGGGACGTTCGGCCTTGATTTCTGGAAATCGCTCGTCGAGCACGGTGGCGACGCGCTGATGGTGTCGCTGGCGAGTGCTCTTGAGCACCGATTCGTAGGCGGCGTCCTGGAGCAGCGCGTGCTTGAAGACGTAGCGCGCCTGGGGGATCGTCCCGTGCTGGAACAGGATCTCGGCGCCGACCAGATTCGCCAACGCCTGCTCCAGCGCCTCCTGGTCCAGCCCCGAAACGGCACGGAGCAGTTCGTAGGAGAACTCGCGACCCAGCACCGACCCGAGTTGGGCAACTTCGCGCGTGGTGGACAGCCGATCCAGACGCGCCATCAGCGAATCCTGCAAGGTGGCGGGAATCGCCAGCGCCGGCAGTGGACCGCTGAGTTCGTAGCGCCCTCCCGCGTCGCGCAGGATGCCGGATTCGAGCACGTTTTTGGTCAGCTCTTCGACATAGAGCGGAACGCCGTCGCTCTTGGCCGCGAGCAGGCGGGCGACCTGAGCCGGCAGCTCGCCTCCTGCGACCCGCTCGGCCATCGTGCGCGCCTCAGCGTCGGCGAGGCGGCTGAGCGTGAGGGTGGTCGCGTGCGGCCGGCCCGACCAGGGCGGCGCAAACTCCGGACGGGCCGTGAACAGCAGCAGCAGCGGTGCCGAATGCGCCTGCTCGACCAGCATCGAGAGCAACTCGACGGTCGAAGCGTCGGCCCAGTGCAGGTCCTCGCTGATCAACAGCAGCGGTCCGCGCTCGGTCGCGCGGCGTACCCACTCCACCAGCACCTGCAAGGTTTTCTCGCGTTGGCGCTGGGGGCTGAGCTGGGGCGCCGGATAGCGCTCGGGCGGCAGCGGCAGCGAAAGCAGGTTCGCTACCACCGGCATCGCCTCGTCGAGCGCAAGGCCGCTATCCCGGAGCGTGCGCTCGAGTCTGCGCAGGCGCTTGTCCGCCTCGTGCTCACGGTCGAAGTGCAATATGCGCTGGAGAAAATCGATCACGGGGTAGAAGGCGCTGTTCTGGTAGTACGGAGAGCATCGCAGTTCGAAATGCCTCGCGCCTTCCTCCGCGACCTGTTCCTTGACAACCTCGGCCAGACGCGATTTTCCAAGTCCGGCCTCGGCGCTGAGTGTCACTGTCCGTCCGTCGCCGCGCCTGGCCGCTTCCCAATAGTGGCCGAGCAGGGCGACTTCTTCGTCCCTGCCGACCAGCGGAGTGAGGCCGCCGGAGAGCGCGGCCTCGAAGCGGTTGCGCGCGCCCGTCTCGCGCACGACGCGATGGACCGCAAGCGGATCGGCCACGCCCTTGAGCTGGCGCGCGCCCAGCGGCTCGCACTCGAATAGTCCGCGCACGAGCTGCTGGACCGCCTCGGTGATGAGCACGGTGTCGGGGTCGGCGAGCGCCTGCACGCGCGCCGCGATATTGGGAGTGTCGCCCAGCGCCAGTTCCTCGCGCCGGCCGCCGCCGCCCATCTCGCCGACCACCACCAGACCGGTGTGAATTCCGATCCGTACATGGACCGGCCGGCCCAGTTGCGCGTGTAGCTGGGGCAGCTGTTCGATAATCGCGAGTCCGGCGCGCACCGCGCGCTGCACGTCGTCTTCATGCGCGGCCGGATAGCCGAAGTACACCACGATGCCGTCGCCGAGGTACTGCGCAACGTGGCCCTCGAAACGGTTCACCACGCGGCCGCATAGCCGCTGGTAGGCCTCGATCAGGCGGCGCAGATCCTCGGGATCGAGCTGGGTAGAAATCTCGGTCGAGCCCACGAGGTCGCAGAACAGCACCGTCAGATGCCGCCGCTCGCTCGCATGCGGCGTCCTGGGCTGCGCGGCGGGGGTCGATCCTGAGAGTCCTGCGGCTTGGTCCTCCGATGATATCCCGCCGGCCGGGGCGGACGCGCCATCCAGCGCCGCGCCGCATTGCAGGCAAAATCTCGCGGCCGGCGGATTGTCAGTCGCGCACGCGGCGCATCGCCTGCTCAGCGGCGCACCGCATCCGATGCAGAAACGTGCGTTCGCGGGATTCTCGCAAGCGCAGACCGGACAGCGCATCGCACGTACCCCCAAGACCAGGCGCGCCTCGACGACGGCGAAGAGAGACAAGTTCTACAATGGCCGCTCCGACTTCAGCAAGCGAAATCTTCGTGGCCAGGGTTCGATTGTCTTTGCTCCCAACGGAGCCACGGCCGCGGTTGCTGCATGTGTCCGAATCGCACCCGCAAGCCCGCTGGTCCTTGCCCGCAAGGGCCGCAATCGATGGCAATCATCTTGCTTCCCTATAGTGCGAGGCAAAATCGTGTCGGGGGGCGCAAAGCCCGGGAGAGAAGCAATGATCGTTGCTCGCTGGATGACCAAAAATCCGATCACAATCAAGGCGGACGATACGCTGGCAGCGGCACGGCGCAAGATGGACGCGGGCAAATTCCGCCGCCTGCCGGTGGTCGAAGACGGCGCGCTGGTCGGCATCATCACCGACCGCGACCTGCGCCAGCACGTCGGCGCTCTAGAGCACGTCAGGGTGGACGCCGTAATGTCGAAAGGCGTCGTAAGCGTCACGCCGTCCACGATGCTGGAGCAGGCGGCCTATCTGCTGGTCAAGCATAAAATTGGCGCGATGCCGGTGGTAGATGCGGGCAAGCTGGTCGGAATTGTCAGCGCAACCGACCTCTTGCGCGCGTTCGCCGAGGTTCTCGGCGCCACCGAAGAGGGCGTCTCCCGTATCGACCTCGCGCTTGCTGGCGACCCGGGAGAACTGGCCACCATCGGCCAGCTAGTGGCGGGCGAGAGCGGCGAGATCCTCGGGATGGGTACCTATCCGGGGGCCGCCGACTCCGGCGCGCGCCAGGTGCTGTGGGTGCGGCTGCGCAGCGCGGACGCCAGCCGGGTGGCCCGGATGCTGAACGAGCAGAACTTCACCGTGCTCGCGATTCATCCGTAACGGCTCCGGCGCGCGTCGGGGGACGCGTGCGATGAGGCAGGAGATGTGGACGGTGTTTGCCGATCGAGCCGAGGCTGGGCGCCGGCTGGGGACGGCCCTGCACACGTATCGCGAGCTCAAGCCGGTGGTGCTGTCCGTGCCGCGCGGTGGGGTGCCGGTCGGCTATGAGGTCGCGCTCGCCCTTAACGCGCCGCTGGACGTGATCGTCGTGCACAGGCTCACCGCGCCGCTGCGCCCGGAGCTGGGGATCGGTGCGCTTGCCGACGGCGATCAAGTGGGGAGTGTGTTCAGCGAGGCGGCGATTTGCGAACTGCGGCTCCCGCGCGAATTTCTGGCCCGCGAGGTCGAGCTCGAGCTGCGTGAGATTCGGCGCCGTCAGCAGGTCTATCGGCGCGAACATCGCGCGATCGGCTGTGCTGGGCACACCGTGATCGTCGTCGATGACGGGATCGCGAGCGGTGCCTCGGTTACCGCCGCGCTACGAGCGGTGCGCCGTGCGGGCGCAGCCCGGGCCGTGCTCGCCGTTCCGGTCGCCCCTTCAGCGACGCTGGGGCAGTTGCGTCGGGAAGTCGATGAAGTCGTTTGCCTGGTCACGCCTGAAGAGTGTTCCACGATCGGGCGCTTTTACTCCGATTTCTCCGCGGTCAGTGACCGGCAGGTGATAAACCTGCTCGACCTTGCTCGCGTCGCCAGCGGCTGGGAGATCGACGGCGCCGACGCGCGCGAGGCCCTTAGCGTGCACGCACGGTAGTAGCCTAATCACCGCCCACACAGTGGCGCTGTCCCGTAGATCGCGCCCGACTACGGTGGCCCGGGCGTAGGGTCGATAGCGGCTCGGCTGGCAGACATGGCATACTCTGTCCGCGTGCAAGGGCAAGCGTCCGCAGCCGGCGGGCGGAGGTGCGGGCTTGGCGGGGAGCTTCGAGCAGGCAAGGCTGGGCGGCGGCGGAGCATTATCGGATCCGCAACCCGATGAACCTGCGGCGGCGCGGAGCGGCGGTAGCCTGCCTTCGCTGCTGCGGTCGGCACCCGCGCTGGTGCTGTTCGCGATCGTGATCGCGGACGCTATGCGCGCGGCCGACACCGACCTCTGGGGTCACATCTTCTTCGGCCGCATCGTCCTCAGCCATCATCAGTTGTGGTTTCACGCGCCGTTTTCGTACGCCGTGGCGCCGGGCCCTCGTAAATGGATCATGCACGACTGGCTCGGCAACGCGCTGATGGCGGTCGTATACGATGGCGCAGGCGTGCTCGGACTGAAGCTAGCCAAGTTTGCATGCGTCGCAGCCCTGATGGTGTTGCTTTCGCTTGGTGCGGCCGAAACCGGCGCATCGCTCGAAGCGCAGGCAATCGTGTTCCTGGTCGGCGCGCTCGCCCTGTTGCCCATGATGCAGCTTCGCACGTACCTGGCCGACGACCTCCTGCTTGCGGCGCTCATCCTGATGCTGGGGCGCGAGGCTTATGGCAGCACGCAGCGCGGTCATGCGCCCTGGCTTGCGATTCCGATGTTCGCATTGTGGGCCAACCTGCACGGCGGCTTCTTCATCGGGCTGATCGCGCTGGGCCTGTACGCGGCGATCCGCGGCGCGCAGGATCTGGCTGCCGCAAGGAGCGCATCAACCGCGGCGCGGCTCGTAGCAATTAGCGCCGCAGCGGCGCTGGCCACGCTCGTCAACCCATACGGGTTGCGCGATTGGCTGGTAATCGCTGGAGTCCTGCGCAATCCGTTCACGCTCGCCCACATCTCGGAGTTCCGGCCGCTGTTCGTCGTAATCGCCGATCTCTACCGTCATGGCCGGCCGCTGTTTCCCTTCGCTTGCGCGGTGCTGATTATGACCGCTGTCCTGGTGAGCTTCGCGCTCACCCCGCGGGCCGACGACCTGGCCTTGTTCGCGATCGCGGCGCTGATGTCCGCGGCGGCGCTGTACGCGGTGCGCAATACGGCGCTCGCGGTCGTTGCGGCTGTCGTCCCGCTGTGCCGTCATGCCGGTCTGCTCGTTGGCGGGCGAGGCGCCTGGAATCGGGAGGATGCGCCGCATTCGCTGCCTTGGCCGCGCATGCAGATCGCCGTAGCGGGCGCGGCCGCATTAATCGCGCTGCGCACCGGCTTGTTGTCGAGCCGGCTGCCGGCGGTCGAGGAAAAGCCGGTCGGGGCAGTGGCCTTCATGCGTGCGCACAACGTTCACGGCAACGTGCTGTGCGAGTTCGGATGGGCCGACTATCTGCTTTGGCACGACGCGCCGCGCTCGCGGGTTTTCATCGAGAGCCTGTTCGAAGCCTACTATCCGCCCGAGGTCCAACGTGATTACGCGGCGTTTTACTACGCCCGCCCTGGCGCAACGCGCGCGCTCGACGCGTACCCCACGCAATTTGTGCTGATGCCATCGGGCTCGCCGGCCGACGCCGTGATGCGGGCGCAGGGCGGCTGGCGGCTTCTGTATCGCGACCCGGTGGCGGCGCTGTTCGCGCGCGCGGATTCTCCCGCGGCACGCCTCGCCGGCGTCGCGGAGATCAATGCCTCCGTGCCGCCGAGCTTCTTCCCGTAGCCGCACGGCTGATGAACACGGCATCGCGCGGCGCCGTCCCGCTCCAGATCGCAGCGCCCGGCTGCTCACTGCTCCGCTATGCGCCGGCGCTGGCGCTCTTTCTGCTCGTGCTTGCCGATTCGGCGCAGTATGCGGATACCGATCTCTGGGGACACGTGCGATTCGGCCAGCTCATCCTCAGCCGACACCGGCTTATCCGGTATGCGCCGTTCGCCTATTCGTTCGTTGCGGGCGGCCCGCCATGGGTTGATCACGAATGGCTCGCACAGGTCGTCATGGCACTCTCCTACCAAGCCGCGGGCGTGGTCGGGCTGAAGCTGTGGAAGTTTGCCTGTGCGGCGGCCACCGTCGTCCTGCTCGCGCTTGCGCAGGCTGAAACCGGAGCGTCGCCCGGCGCGCAGTTCGTCGTGCTCGCGACTGCCGTCGGCGCGCTGGTTCCACAGATGCAATTTCGGCCGCAGCTTTTCGACTACGTCGCGCTCGCAGCCCTGGTTGCGATGCTCGCGCGCGAGGACGGCGGACGGCCTGCGCCGCTATGGCTGGCCGTGCCCGTTCTTGCGCTGTGGGCCAATCTGCACGGCGGGTTCGTCGTCGGGCTGGTGGTCCTCACGATTTATACGGCCGCAATCGCCGTGAGTTGCGCGTCGCGCCGCGCTCCGGCAAGCAAGCCGAGGCGTCTTGCGGTGTTCACGTCTCTCGCCGCGGCCGCGACGTTCGCAAACCCGTACGGGCCACGGATTTGGCGTGCGCTGCTCGAAACCGCGCGCAGTCCGTTCACGATGCGCAGGGTGGCCGAGTATCAGCCCTTGACGGGCGTGCTTCGCTCGGCGCTGGCTTCAGGCGTGCCGATCTTTTCCCTGATTTGCTTCCTGGCGATGCTGGCCGCGCTGCTGATCTGCCTGGCCATGGCACCGTCGGCCGAGGACCTCGGCGCGGTCGCGGCCGCCCTGGTTTTGTCGGCCGGCGCTCTCTACGCCGTGCGCAACGTGGCGCTCGCGGTGATCGCGCTTGCGGCTCCGCTTGCCCGTCACGCCCGGCTGGCGCTGGAACGTATCGAGCGGCGCCTGCCCGGCGACGCGCTCGCGACGCGACCCGCGCCGACGCCGCCGATGCTGAGCGTCTCCGTGGCTCTCGCGCGCAGGCGGTTCCAGCTGCCGATATGCGCGCTTGCGATCGCGTTCGCCGTTCACCAAGGGCTGTTCTCGCCGACGCTGCGGGCGGCCGGCGCGGAGCCTGCGGGCGCGGTCGAATTCATGGCCGCGCACCGCCTCCACGGCAACGTGCTCTGTGCCTACGGATGGGCGGTTTACCTGATCTGGCATCAGGCGCCCCGCTCGCGCGTGTTTATCGACAGCTTCGAAATCATGTATCCGCGTCAGGTGCAGGACGACTACCTCGCCTTCAACGACGCCGGGCCCTCGGCGGCGCGCGCGCTCGACGCCTATCCGACCGACTTCGTCCTGATGCCGACCGGGTCGCCGTCGTATACCCTGATGACGGCGCGAGCCGGGTGGCCGCTCATCTATCGCGACCCGCTGGCCGCTCTCTTCGCGCGTGCAGACTCGCCGGCTGCGCGGATTCCGGGTGTTCCGGTGCTGAGCGCGTCGGCGCCGGCGAGTCTTTTCCCCTAGCTCCGAAGCGTGCGTGCGCAGGATGGATGGAGTGTTCGAGGCGAAAGGGAGATGAAAGAGGGGAAGGCGGCGGACCGGGTCCAGCCTGCTGGCGCGGCAAGCGTGGCGGCCTCGCGCTCGCAGGCTGAGGAGCCACACCCAGCCGCATCCTTGGCCCCGCCGCCGCGATCGCTGCTCGGCTACGCTCCGGCTTTTGTCCTGCTCGCAGTCGCGATTGCCGACGGGGTCCAGTATGCCGACACCGACCTCTGGGGGCACGTGCGCTTCGGCCAGATCATGCTGCGCACGGGCCATCTGATCCGCCACGACATCTTTTCCTATTCCGCTCCCGGAGCGCCGTGGACCAACCATGAATGGCTGGCCGAGGTCGTGATGGCGCTGCTGTACAACGCGCTGGGCGTGGCCGGGCTCAAGCTGCTCAAGTTCTTCTGTGCGGCGGCGACCGTGCTGCTGCTGTGCGCGGGAGTGGCGGAGAGCGGCGCCGCGATGGAAGTGCAGTTCGTGGTCCTGCTGGTTGCGTCGCTGGCGATCGCTGGCCAGGTTCAGTTCCGCCCGCAGCTTGCCGATCAGATTTTTCTGGCCGCGCTACTGCTCCTGCTGGCGCGGGAGAGCAACGGGCGGCGCGCACGCTGGTGGCTGGTGCTGCCGATGATGGTGCTGTGGGCGAATCTCCACGGCGGTTTCTTCGTCGGAGTAGTCGTGCTGGCCATGTACGCCGCAGTCGCCGGGGCGCTGGAAGTGTGGGACGGCTGCTGGCCACGCCGCGGCTTACGGCTTGGCCTGCTCGCGCTCGTGGCTCTTGCCGTGACGCTCATCAACCCTTACGGCGTCGGCGAATGGCGGGTCGTGATTCACAACTTCCAGAACCCCGTCACGATGCATCTCAACGTCGAGTTCCAGAGTTTGTTCCATCAGCTCGGCGGCGGCGGATTCAGGGCGAAGCTGTTGGTGCCGTACGTTTTTCCCTTCATCCTGATGGCTGCGCTAGCGGTCGGCTTCGCGCTTGCGCCGCGCCGCGACGACCTCGCGCTGGTGGCGATCGCCGCCCTGATGAGTTACGCCGCCTTCTACGCGATTCGCAATATGGCGCTGGCTGCGATCGCGTGCGCGACTCCGGCCGCGCGCCATCTCGATCTCGCGATGCGTCACCGCTGCAGTGTGCGCGGATTGCCGACGCGCTCGGAGCGCGCGCACGCCGCACTGCACATTCAGCTCTTTGCCCTGGGCGGAGCGGTCTTCGTCGCCTTGCAGCAGGGGATGTTCTCGTCGCGCCTGGCGGATTTTCAGCCCCATCCGGTCGGCGCGCAGGACTTCATGCAGCGCCACAACCTCTATGGCAACGTTCTGCCGCAGTACGAGTGGGGAGTTTATGTAATCTGGCATCAGGCGCCCCGCTCGAAGGTTTTCTTCGACAGCTTCGAGCTCCGCTATCCCGAGCCGGTGCAGGAGGCATACGTGGACTTCGCCTTCCGCGGCGGCGCCGCCGCGGCGGCGATGCTCAAAGGCTATCCGCACGACTACGTGCTGGTTGAAACGCGCAGCCGCATGTACCGCCTGATGATGGGGCGGCCGGACTGGAAACTTATCTATCGCGACCCGGTGGCGGCGCTTTTCGCGCGGACCGACTCAATTGCGGCGAGAATCCCCGGCGTCCCCGTATTGCGCGACACCGCGCCGCCGAGCTTCTTTCCATGATGGGATGGGTTGCGGAGCGTATCGGGGATGAAAGAAACCGCGAGGCCGAAACGGGCGCTCATGGCAACTGACGCGATGACCACCGCAGCGCCTGCTTACGATGCGACGCGCCCCGGCGGCGACGTGTCCCGAGGGGGTGGAGCCAATCAACCGGCGCCGCCGATCCTCCGTTACGCGCCGGGGTTCGTGGTGTTGGTGGCGGTGCTGGCGGACGCGGTGCAGTATGCGGACACCGATCTCTGGGGGCACGTGCGTTTCGGCCAGATGATGCTGGCGACGCATCGGGTG